>Ga0209373_10003456_pt1 | contig 14565 bp, 8 predicted proteins | sample Higcelweek5metaG_FD_187173 | JGI IMG/M metagenome (GOLD analysis project Ga0209373, IMG submission 187173) | Freshwater pond sediment microbial communities from the University of Edinburgh, under environmental carbon perturbations - High... | ecosystem: Environmental > Aquatic > Freshwater >...
AGAAACGTCCCGGTCCGCGGGTCCACCCGGTTGCTCCAGTAGGCGATCTTGCCTTCCTCTTCGTACTCCACGCCGTCCTGGAGGAACAGCCGGACGCGCACCTTCGGCATCTCGCTGCCGGTGCGCATCCGCAAAAGCTGGAGCAGATCCAGCTCGTTGATGACGAATTCCACCCGCATCGGATCGACGGTGACCACCGTCGCCAGCGTCCCGGAACTCTGGCTGACCAAATTCCCCATGCTGTAGGTGTTGAACCCGATCTGGCCGTCGAACGGAGAGAAGATTTTCGTATAGGAGAGATTCTGTTTGGCCAGCACCAGGTTCGCCGTCGCCTCTTCGACCGCGGCGTCCGCTTCGAGCTTGGCCGCCGTGGCTTCGTCGAACTTGCGCTTGCTGGTGGCTTCCTGCCCGACCAGCGTCTTCTGGCGTTCGTATTCGGAGGTGGCGTTCTGCTGGCTGGCGCGCGCCTTGTCCAGTTCGGCATCGGCGACATGGACTTTCGCCTCATAAATCTCGGGTTCGATCTCATAGAGGAGCTGCCCCTTTTTGACCGCGTCCCCCTCCCCGAACAGCCGTTTGACGAGAAATCCTTCGACCCGGGCGACCAGGTTGACTTCCTCGTAAGCCTTGACCGAGGCGATGGCCGAGACGGATTCGAACATATATCCTTCCGTCGCCGGAACCACTTTGACCAGCGGCGGCTTCGCCCCGGCCGAAGCCGTCTTTTCGCGGCACCCGAAGGAGAACAGCGCCGCTGCGGCGAGCCCTCCGGCCAACATGCTTCGTACCCGGATCCGCTTCATGTCAGACTCCTCCCGTTGGCAAACAATTATTTTCTCCGTTCGCAGGCGGTCACCGCGTTGCTCATCAGTACGGCGATGGTCATCGGGCCGACGCCGCCCGGAACCGGGGTGATCGCCCCGGCGACTTCGACCGCCTCGGCGAAGTTGACGTCGCCGACCAGCTTGTCCTTGCCGCCCGCCGGATTCGGCGTCCGGTTGATGCCGACGTCGATCACCGTCGCCCCCGGCTTGATCATGTCGCCGCGGACGAACTCCGGCTTGCCGATCGCGGCGATCAGGAGATCAGCGTCGCGGGTGAACCTGCCGATATCCGGCGTGCCGGAGTGGACGATCGTCACCGTCGCGTTGGCCCCCTTGGCCTTCTGCATCAGCAGCGCCGCCATCGGTTTGCCGACGATGTTCGAGCGGCCGATGATCACCGCGTGCTTTCCGGCCGGGTCGATCCCCGACTTCTCCAGGAGCAGCATCACGCCCCACGGCGTGCACGGCCGGAAGCCGTCGTCCCTGCCGATCAGCAGTTTGCCGACGTTGCGCTCGCAGAAGCAGTCCACGTCCTTGGCCGGGTCGATGGCGGCGATTACCGCCTCTTCGTCGATCTGCGGCGGCGGCGGCGACTGCACGAGGATCCCGTCGATTCCGGGATCGCGGTTGAGTTCGCCGATCAGCGAAAGCACCTGCTCCATCGTCGCGTCGGCCGGGAGGATGCGCTTGTCGGAACGGATTCCGAGCTCCCCGCACTTCTTCTCTTTCGCGCCGACATAGACTTTGGAAGCCGGGTCGTCGCCGACCAGCACCACCGCGAGGCCGGGAACTTTCCCGGCGGCGCGGAGTTTCTCCACCCGCCGCCCCGTCTCTTCGTTCACCCGCGCCGCGATCGCTTTGCCGTCAATGATTCTGCCCGCCATGAAACCCTCATCTGTTAATACATCACTCGCCATACGCCGTCCTAAAACGGCGGAATTGACAGAAAATAAACCGGAGCCGCCATCGGAAACCCGGCAACCGGCCGATAGCCGGGGTACGGCGTCGGCGATGTCGAAAGAACGACCGGCCGGTTGTTCCGGACGAACTCCATCATGAACGCATGGTAACCGGGATAAACCTTATTCCCCCAGTTTACATACATCGGATGCGCCGCCGGCCGGTCCGGGAAGAACCGGCAGAACAGCGCGTGCTCGGTCATGTTCAGGTAATACCGCTCGCGGAACGGCCCGGGAACCCGCTCGAACCCGGCCCGCAGGTTCCGGTAGAAGTTCAGCTCCGGCTCGAACATCAGCATTCCGCGCAGTCCGGGGATGCGGCAGAGCTCCCGCCCCGGGGCTTCGGCCAGCCGCCGGGAGCCTTCGCAGACCCGCCGCCCGATTTCGATTCCCGGCAGCACCAGCAGCGCCGCCAGGAGCAGGATCCGCGCCTCTTTCCCCCAGGAGTTCTTCCACCCCTGCTCCGCGGCATAAGCCAGCGCGCCGAACATCGGCACCGAGGCCCAGTAGAGATGCCGCACACAAGGCACCGGGAAAAACTGGTGCCACGACGCCAGCCCCACCAGCACCGCCCCCGCCAGCGGCAGATACCGCTTCACATCGCGACGGAAAAACAGCGAACGGCAGCACCAGAAGAAGAGCCCCAGAGAGAACAGCGGGAAAACAAGGAATCCTTCCGGCGGGAAAAAAGTTACCAGCAGTTGCCGGATCGATCCGGAACCGCCCCGTTCGATCCCGAACTGCGACACATAGATGAAATTCTGCCGGAGATAATCCGGCCACGCTCCGTAAACGGAGAGATAGGCCGCGAGAAACAGCACCACGCAAAGCGCCCCGCCGGACCAGACGCCCAGATTGCGGAAAAAACAACGCCACGCCAGCCGGCGGCTCCACGCTTCGAGCGCCAGCGTGAGAAAAGCGGCGATCACCAGCACATATCCGCAGGGTTGGCGGCAGCCGAACGCCAGCCCCGCCGCGAGGCCGCAGCCGAACAGCAGCCGCCGGGAGCCGCCGTCCAGATAGCGCACCATCAGCGTACCGCCGAGCAGCATGAAAAAGAGCGCGTAAACCGAAGACCACGGATGCATCGGCACCAGGTAAAACGGAGCCAGCCCCCAATACAGCGCCAGCGTCAGCCAGCGGAACGGCGCGGACAGGAACCGGCTCCACAGCCGGTCCAGCTCCACCGCGCAGAGCCCGTAGAAAACCACGGTCAGCAGCTTGATGACCATGAGCTCGCCGCCGAACAGCCTGACCGCCGCCGCCTGGATGAAGGTGGAGAGGAATCCGTACTGGTTGAACGAATCGCGGAACACCACCATGCCGTCCGCCACGTCCATCGCGGGCTTGAGCATCACTCCGTCATGGTGAAAATCGACGCTGAGAAAGGCGAACGGCGCAAACAAAAGGACGGTGAAAACAAAGAGGAGCGGACGGTATCGGTCGAGCCACGGACGGGGATCCGCCGTCTTCTTCGCTTCGCAATTCCGCTTCATGATGAACCTCGGTTGACTGAAGATGTTCCGAACGCCGATCTAAGGTAACACCGTTTCAGGGAAGTTTCAACGGAAAAACCGCTTTTTCCGCCAAAATCGGAGCGGCGTCTCAATCGTGGAACGAATAGCGACGGACCAGGTAATCGTCCAGGAAACGGGTCAGTTCGATCCGGCGCGGCGGCGGCAGCGTCGGGTGGCGTTCGATGATGGCCAGCAGCTCCGCGGCGGTCGGGAACACTTCGCGCCCGATCAGCTTTTTGCGGCGCAGCCGACGCAGCAGCCGGCGGTACTCCTTCTGCGCCCGGCGGCGTTCCGGAGTAAGATGGTCGTCCGGACGGCGGCGGCGGCGGTGGAAGAGCAGCAACAGGGAGAATCCGAACAGGAATCCGACAAGCGTGCCCCAGACCGGATGGGTCAGGAAATAGACGATCCACTCCCAGACCAGCGACAGCGCCGCCATGGTCCCTTCCGCCAGGTGGCCGCGCCGCAGGCTGCTCAACACCTCGAACCAGGAGAGTCGCAAATAGTCGCTGCGGCTGCGCAGCCCCTCTTCCCACGAATCGGGGCGCAGCGTCGCGGTGGTCACCGTCGGCGGAGTGATATCGACCACGACCCAGCGTTTGTTCTGGCGGTCATAGGCTTCGACCCAGGCGTGGGCGTTCCCGTAACGGGCGAGAAAATACTTTCCGGACGGGTGGCGTTCGTTGCAGATGACGCCGGTCACATAGCGGGCGGGCACCCCGGCGCTGCGCAGGATCAGCGCGGCCGCCGAGGCGAACAGTTCGCAGTGCGCCTGGCGGTGCTCGGTCAGGAAATACTTGACCGGGTCGCTGCGCCGCCAGCGCGGCCGGAAACGTCCCGGCTCCTGGGGCTGCGGATTGCTGTTGAGCGCGCCCCCGGCCAGGCGGCTGACCGTGCGCATCCCCATGCGGAACCCCGGACGACGCTCGAAACGGCGCTCCATCTCCTCCGGGACGGTCCTGCGTTTGGGCTGGTAATCCTCCATCCGGATCTGTTCGGATTTCGGGCCCTTCCAGTCCAGCGCATATTTGAATTTGCTGTCGAAATACTCCTGAAGCTTGAGGAACCGCTCCGCGTCGGTCGGATACCGCGCCAGCTTCAGCTCCTCGGCGATCCCGTCGGTCACCGGCTTAACCTCATTCGGAACTTCCAGGAATTCGCTTCCCGGCTTGTCCGGCAACTGCATGGCGCTCTCTTCGTCCCCGGTCTCGGCGTAGACGGTGTAGCCGCCCTCGCGTACAAACCCCTCGACCTCGATCCGGCCGTCCCGGAACCGCAGCACCCGCGAAGCGATGAGCGCCATCGAAACCGTGTCCCCCGGAACCAGGAGGACGTTGCCCTGAAGCGATTCGTCCGGATAGATGTCCCACTTGTTCGGTGTTTTCTCCATCTTGGTCAGCGAGTAGAGCTGGTCCGCGGAGAGCGAACCTTCGGAGATGGAAGTCGGCAGCGGCGTCCCCAGCGCCTCTTCGGCGCTGTGCCAGATGCCGCGCTCATAGCGGTGGAAGGAACGGCTGCGCAGGTAACCGGGCGGCTCGTCCCCGACCACGCGCAGCGCCACCTGGTCCGCCATGGAGAAGAATTCGGGAGGCATGCCGAGCATCAGGTTCGGGGACGAACCGAACTGCATCAGATTCCCCCCCGCCTTGTAGAGCTGCCGGATGCCGACGCGGAGAAGCGCGTTCTCCAGATTGCGGAAGAGGTTCTCGTTCTGGCGGTAACCCAGATATTCCAGATAGACCAGCCCGGAAATTCCCGCCAAAGCCGAAAGGAGCAGCACCGGCCGCCGCCAGTCCGCCCGGCGCGCGCCGGAACGGCACCCGAACAGCATCGCCAGGATCGAAAGCGTCATCGTCCCGCCGAAAAACCACGGGAACGCCGAAACCAGTTTCGAAACCTCGCCCATGCGTTCCGAAGAGATTCCGTCGAGCCGGATGTCGCCGCCGAGCCCGAAGGCAAGCATCGCGGCCGCCGCGGCCATGCCGATCGAGTGGCCGCGCCGCCGGAATCCCGCCGCCAGCGCGCCGAGGTAGAGCACGAACGGAACCGACAGGCTCGGCCGCGAAAAGATCGCCATGAAGCCGAACCGGTCCTGTTTCAAAGGCGCCAGATAGTTCCCGAACAGCGTGATCGCCATCGCCAACACGGTGAAATAGATCACCGTCCGGTCGCTGATCCGCCAGCCCCGCGATCTGAGCGAAGAGAAGATGAGCAGCAAAATGGTGATCACCGTGATGTGCGGAAGATCCGACACCATGCTGAAATAGAAGGCCGCGGGCAGCAGGATCGCCGCCGACCACAGTACGATTGTCCGGGACTGGTCCATGCGTTACAACTCCCTTACCATGCCGGATTGAATCGCCTTCGGAGAGAGCGCGAACCAGTCCGGCGGCAGGTCGGCCCGGGGCCGGTCGGCGACCAGCAGAACCCGCAGCGAAACCCCGCTTTCCCGCAACTTATCGACGAATTTCCGGCGCGCCTTGTCGTCCCCGATCAGGACGACCACCGCACCGCCGACTTCGGAAAGATCCCGGAACACCTCCGACTCAAGCTGCTCCAGCGCCGGAACCGGCGAAGCCTCGATCCCGCTTAAAATATCGCAGACCGCGTCGAAGCTGGTGGTGCCGCGCCCGGTTTCGAGCCGGTGCAGCTCGGGCCCCACGGCGAACAGCTCAACCGCCGCCTCCCCGCGGGAGAAATACTCGGCCAGCGCCGCGGTCAGCTCCAGCGCCGCCTCCAGCACGTCGGAGTCCTTCTGTTTCCGCCGCAGCTTCATCCAGAATTTCTTCTGCGGCACGTAGGTGTCGGTCACCAGGGCGATGCGCTTGAGCTCATCCTCCTCGAACTCCTTGACCACGAAGAAGCCCATGCGGGCGGTTCCGGGCCAGTCGATGCGCCGGATGTCGTCGCCGTCGCGGTAGTCGCGCACCCCCATCAGCTCCATCGACTCGCCGATCTTCGAATAGCGCGCCATCCCCTCCGACTGGTTCCGCGCCCCCAGCGGCAGCGTGAATTTGGTGAGCGAGGTGAAGGCCGGATAGACCGAGAGCAACCGGGCGTCGCTCCGCCAGCGGCAGCTCCACTTGATCAGGTTGAACGGAAAACGCGACTCGATCCGGGTCGTGTAGATGAGATAGCGCCCGCGCCGCCGGGCCTGGACCACGCTCTCCAGCCGGGTTTCCGCCTTGGGCGGCAATACGCCGATCGCCGCATGCTTCTCAATCACCAGCCCCGGGGAGTAGTTGAACGGGTCCGCCCAGAGGTCCCAGGCCGCAAACCGCCGTCGGTTGCGGACCACGAAATGGACCTTGAACGCCGATTTGGCCCGGACCCGGTCCGGCATCAGCCGCACCAGGTCGATCCGCGGCCGGTACCAGAACCCGAGGAAAAAATCGACCAGGAACACCGCAAGGAAAATCAGCACCATGAACCGCATCGGCGCATCCATCGCCACCGAGGCGTAGGCGGTCAGCATCGCGATCACCGGCAGCAGATAAAACGCCGGGGGCGAAAGAAAAAGGCGAGAAATCCCGATGATCCACGCAAAAAGCGCCAGCGAACTGGACCGGTACTTGCGGTGCGTCCCGTTGCGGAGCGCGTTGAACTGGAACGTCTCCGGGCCGTCCAGGAACCGGCTCATCTTGCGCTGAATATATGCTTCCAGATTGAATTTCACTTCTTATCCTTTGCCTTTTGCCGGGGCGGAATCCGGTAAGTGACGGCGAAATCGATCTCGCCGTCCAGCCCGAAGTCGGCGGGGTCCACGGAACGGCTCAGTTTTTTGTAGCCCTGTCCGGCCGGGCGGCCGGAGACCGCGAACTCCAGCAGAATCCCGCCGCCGGGCTCCTCTTCCGCCCGAACCCGCAGGCTGCGGCATTCGAAATCGCGCAGAAACTCCACCATTTTGCGGCTCACGCCCTTCGCCTCCACCAGGTAGGGTTCGAGCGCCTCCAGCTTCAGCGTCCGCGTGCCGACCGAGGCCAGCTCCGCCGAAACCAGCGAAGGCGTCTTGCCGTCGGCGCCGAGATGCCAGAGCAACGTGCCGTCGGCCCGGCCGCCGATGAGGTCGGGAGCCAGCCCGAACGCCTTCAGCAGCCCCGACCATTCCAGTCCGCGCACCACCACGCCCGCCTCCGCCGCTCCGGAACCGGAACGGAAGGTGAACGGGGCCGAGAGCCGCGCCCGCCCGCCCCACACCGTGCCGGACCCGCTCAACACATCGCATTCTCCCGGACGCGGCAGCCGGAACGCCAGCGCTCCGGCCTCCACCTCAACCGGTCCGGCCGAACCCGAATCGAACCGGATCTCGCCGCCCGGATTCCGGCTGTCAGCCTCGCTCTCCGCCAGCCGGAGCGTGCCGGACAGGCCGGAAAATGCGAACCCGTTCCCGGTCAGCGCCGCCTTTGCCGGCGTCAGTTCGCAGCTCCACACGGTCTTCTCCGGGAGCAATTCGAATGCGCCTTTGCCGGAAATCCCGCCGGAGAACGCCGTCCCGGCAAGCACCGGGACCAGCCCGCCCAGCTCCAGCGGAGCAGTCAGCGTCACCGGTTTGAGCGTAAAATCGCCGGCCAGACGCCAGCGGCCGTTCCGGAACAGCCGCCCGCTCCACAGCAGCGAACCATCCGGAAAGAGCGGCGACGCCGCCTTGCCGGAGGCGCGGAAAACGCCGTTCTCAAAATCGACCTCCCCGCTGATCTCGCGGACCAGCCCGCCGGGCAGCGTCGTCTTCCCGGCCAGAAGCACGCCGCCGCCGGAAACCTTGTCCCCGTTCCATTCCAACGGCAGATTGACCGAAATATTGTCCACGGCGACTCCGTTTTCGCGGAAACTTCCTCCGCCGACGATGAAACGCCCCCGGGGGTCGCCGGAATCGCAGGTCACGCCGAGCGTCACTTTTTCCGCCGCCAGCTCCCGCGCCGCCGCGCCGCCGCCCCGGCCGACGCCAAGATTGCTCAACACCGCATCCAGCCGCGCGAGCCGCGAGTGTTCGAACCCCGCCCCGGCGTTCAGCGAGCCGAATTTGCCGCTGAAATCGCCCAGCGAAACCACGCCTCCCGGCAATTCGAGGCCGATGCGCCACGCATCGGGGAGCAGCCCGGCATCGCGCAGTTCGCCGCTCCAGGTCGCCCGGCCCTGCGGAACCGAGAATTTACCGCCGAACAGGGTGAACTCCAGTTTTTTCGCCTCCATCCGCCCGAGAAAATTGTCCCCCGGCGTCACCGCGTTGCGGTCGAACCGGAGGCTGAAGGCAGGGTCGGCGGCGGAAATTTCGCACTCCGGGTAACGGAAAAGCCCGTCCTCGGCGCCGCCCTCCGCCCGCAAAAGCTGCACCGCGCCGGAAGAAACCAGCTGGGCATAACCCGAAAGACGGAGATTCCGGAACTCCCCGGAACCGAACATGGACTGCACGGGGTTGACCCGCCGCACTTCAAGCCGCCCCTCCACCCGCAGCGGAAACACATCGCCGCCGAGCGGATCGAACCCGGTATGGAAGCTCCCCGAAACGCCTTCCAGTTTCAGCTTGGGCACGCCGCCGCCGTACAAATTGACGCCGCCGAACTCCGGCTCCACCACCAGCGTCGCCGTCTTCTCGCCGGGCTGCCGCGAGCAGCGGAACGAGACCAGCGCGTTCGAAGCGCTCCACGCGCTTTCGGGGTCCGGCCAATCGAGCTTGCCGCTTTTGATCAGGCCGGAAAGTTCGAAACCGGTGGATTCCGGTCCGGAGGAGCCGAAGTTCCAGCTCCCGGCCAGCGTCCCCGGACGAATGACCAGTTCGCGCGGATTGCCCGGCGTACTGAAATGGAGCGACTCGAAGCCGAACGAAAATTCGATGCCGCCGCGCGAACGGGTCCCGCCGCCGGAGATCCGCGGCGAACGCCAGACGCATTCGAAATCGCCGAACGGCAACTCGCCGCTCCAGCGGACCGCCCGGTCGGAACTCTCCGACTGCCGGAAGATCCAGCTTCCGTCGTTGCGGTCGTAGTGCCCGTCGATCCGCATCACCCCGTTCATCTCGCCCGAGGGCGGCGCGTTGACCACCGAGAACCGGATCATCGAGTCGCCGCCGCCGGAAACGGTCAGCGCGCCGAGCGGCAATTCGATCGGCCGCAGCAGCGAAGTTGCGGGCAGCACCACCTCCCACGGCCGGTTCCGGCCGTTCCAGCGGACGGAAGCCCGCGCACCCGGCGAAATCGCCCAGGCGCCGCCGGAGACCGCGGTATCCTTGGGGAAAACCAGTTCGCCGACCAGCGTCCCGTCCGGCTCCTCGCCGCGTTTGAAGCCGAGCCGGAGCCGGGCGTCTACATCGAACGGCCCGGAGAGTTCCAGCTCCGGCGGAATGCGCCTGTCGAGCAAATCCAGCAAATCCGGCGCCACCTGCCCGCGCAGGTCGAATTCGGCGCGCCGGGCCGCGACGTCATACCGGCCCAGCACGGTAAATTCGCGGCCGGGAAGCGTGAGCGACATCTCGTACCCGCCGTTCGCCGCCCGTTTCAGGAAAAAACGGAACTCGCAGGAGAGCCGGGCTCCCCGCGCCTCCCGGACCAGCACGCCGGACGCGGTGAACTCCGGCGGCCGCGCCCCCGCCGCCGCAACCGCGGTGAAGAGCGGCAGCAGCCCGGAGAGGTCGGAAATCTCCACCCCCCGCGCCGCGACGGATTCGACCTCCCCGTCGCCGCCGAAGCGGATCTCCGCCCCCTCGCAGACGGCGGCGACCCGGTTCTCCGCCCGGAAAATAAGATGCCCGGTGAGCACCCGCCCGGGCGCGGCCTCGCGGATCGGATCCGCCTCCAGCCCCGGAATCGCGCCGCAAATCCGCTCCACCACGCGGGCCGGAGACGTTTCGTAACGGTACCACAGCAGCCCTCCGGTCGCCGCGGCGACCGCCAGAACGAGCACGATGACGATGCGGAACATCTTCTTTTTTCTCATGCCAGAAGCCTCCTTCCGGCGGGACCATACTCGACCGTGCGGACCGCGATCCATGCGCCGTCGTCGGCGCGGAACCGGAGACGCCCGTCCTCCAGCCCGAACCGCCCGGCGGCGAAATCCTCCGCCGTGCGCGGCAGGACGACATGGTCGCCGCTGATCTTCAGCCGTTCGAGGTTGGCCTCGGCCACTTCGCGGAGCCGGTCGCGGAAGGGCGCGCGGGTGCGCAAAGCGCGCACGGCCTCCAGCGCCTCGACCGTCTCCCCGCCGAGATCGACCGGCACGGGAGCGGAAACGCCGAGCACCGGCCCGGAATCCATCTCCGCCTCGCCGCTGCCTTCGAACGGCTGGGCGAGGATCACGCTGCTGCGCAACGCCGGGTGCCCGGCGAGAATCGCGGTTTCGACCGGGCGGTAGTGCAGCCCGGCGAGAATCCGCCGCCCCCCCGCCTCGCAGGTGAGGTCGCCGGGGTGGACGTTGAGGCACGGCATGTCGGCGGCGATGTTGCAGAGCGGAATGAATCCGGCCAGCACCCCGAAATCGACGTTCCACGGGGCGATCAGCCGACGCAGCGCCTCGGTCCATTCGGCGCGGATGGCGCGGCGGCGCTCGGAGACGAGCGAAATCGCCTCCTCGCCCCGCGCGGAATAAAAGGCGCGGATATCCAGCTCGGCGAGCGGAATCTTCCAGCGCGCGGCGATTTCCCGCGCCCGCCCGGTCTCCGGGGCGTCGGTCACGATCAGCGCCGGGACGAAACGGCAGCCGGGCGCGGCGGCATGATAACGCAACAGCGCCTCGGCGTTGGTTCCGGAACCGCTCATGAAGAGGGCGGCCCGCGCCGGGTGCTTAGCGGCTCCGGGAAATAAGTTTTTTATCATCAAAAAATGCTCTTGTTCAAAACCGGTACGGACACATTCGAAAATGGAACGCCCGCCCTCTCCGCGGAGAGACGCCGGACCCGCTCCATTCCCTTCCTGTCTTTAAAATGCCGTTTTTTTCGGATTCTTCAAGTAAAATCCGCGTTTTTTTTGCAGTTCGGCGCGTTTTTTATTTGCTTGTCCACCAAACACGGCTATATTTTAAGCAATCGAGAGGTTTTCCAAGGAACACTCATCCTGCACCATATATCACGGGAGGTTTTGCAAATGAGCATATCGAGAACATTCAAGTCCGGCCTCGTTCTTCTGGCGCTGGTCACCGCCTCCGGCGTCTTCGCCGCTTCCTGGTTCGCCAACGGGCCGAAACGCGATGTTGTCACGCTGGTGGTCACCGGCAACTACAAGAGCCCCCGGCTCATGGCGGAGCTGATCCTCTATGAAAGCCGCCAGCCCTATCTGCTGCTGCCGACTCCGGAGAGCCAGGACCAGCGGATCATCTACGTCCAGGCCAAAGGCAACGCCCACGAGATTCCCGAGAAGAGCCTGCCGCAGTTTGTCCAGTTCCTGAACCCGAGCCGCATCGTCGTCCTCGGCGACGAGCGCTACGTTCCGGAGAAATACCTCAATCTGCTCGACCGGGCCATTCCGACCGTCCGCATCGAAGGCGAAGACTGGAACCGCATCGCGGACCAGACCACTTTGCTCCTCGGCCTCAGCAACCTCGCCGGCGACTACCGCAAACTGCGCGACGAGATGACGGGCAAGGGCAAGCTCCTGCGGCCCACCCCGCGCACCCATCAGGAACTCAAGCCGGCAGACAAGGCCCCGGCCGCCACCGAAGACATCGTAACGGAAACCGTGGAGTTCTCCGGTCCGGCTGCCGCCCCCGCCCCCGCGCCGGAAGCGGATGCCGCCCAACCCGCGAAATAGGGCCGAGGCATGTTCAACTACTTCAAGATCAGCATCAACGCCTTCAAAGAGTCGGTCCGCGAACCGATCTATTTCCTGATGCTCCTTGCCGCGCTCGTCCTGATCGGGATCTACCCGTCGGCGGCGCTTTTTGTTTTCTCCGAACAGCTCAAGCTGGTGGTTGACAGCTCCATGGCCACCAGCCTCATTTTCGGGCTTATCGTCGGGGTGCTCTGCGCCTCGCACACCGTCGCGCGGGAAATGCGCAACGGCACCGTGCTGCTGCTGCTGTCGAAGCCGGTCTTCCGCTGGTCGTTCATCCTCGGAAAAATCACCGGCATCGGCGGAGCAGTCACGTTGTTCACGCTGCTCTGCAACATTGCGACAATCATTTCGGTCTACATCGCGACCGATCAGTTCCGTCTCGACTGGGGCATTTTCCTGCTCTACTTCGGGATCCTGATCGCCGCCTGCGTGGTGGGGATGCTGTTCAACTTCTGGCGCGGCAGCTCCTTCCCGGAAGTGGCGACCTACGCCGCCACGTTGCTCATCCCGATCTATGCGATCATCTGCGTGGCGACCCGGGAGCGGCCGACGGTTTCGCTCGCCGACCTCTGCTGCGCCCTGATCCTGCTCAATTTCGCCGTCGTCGCGATGTCCACCCTCGCGGTGGGGTTCGCCACGCGGCTCGACGTCGTCGCCAATCTGTCGGTCTGCACGGTGGTGTTTTTCCTCGGGCTGGTCTCCAGCTACCTGTTCCAGCGCGACACCGGCTCGGCGCTCCTCAATCTGGTTTGCAAGTTCTGCTACGCCGTGCTGCCCAACTGGCAGTTCTTCTGGCTCGCGGACGCCGTCGCCGTCAACCGGCCGATCCCGTTCAGTTACGTCGTCGGCAGTTTCGTCTATGTGGTCCTCTACATGGCCATCTGTTCGCTCTGGGCGGTCGCCGTCTTCCAGAACAAGGAAATCGCCGGGGATAACCGCGCCTGACGGCGTTCCCTCCCGATCGGCGGAGAATCCTCTTCAGGACTTCGGCTTCGGCCGGAGTTTGCCGATCTGGTCGCGGAGGTCGGCGGCGCGTTCGAATTCGAGCGCTTCCGCCGCCGCCCGCATATCGCCGGTCAGCTCGCCGATCAGCGCGTCGAGGTCGGTATCCGAAAGTCCGAGTTCGCCGATGTCGGTGGCGTCGGTGAACATGGTCCCGGCCAGCTTCGGCATCTTGCTCTTCTTCTTCTCCTCCGCATTGGGCGCGACGATTTCGCCGATGGTGAAATTGCGTCCCTTTTTGATCGTCTCGGGGATGATCCCGTGCTCTTCGTTGTAGGCCGCCTGGCGAATCCGCCGCGCGTCGGTCTGGTCGAGCAGCCGCTGCATGCTCGGCGTCACCCGGTCGGCGTAGAGGATGGCGCGCCCGGCCTTGTTCCGCGCCGCGCGCCCGGCGGTCTGCACGAGCGAACGCTCCGAACGCAGAAAGCCCTCCTTGTCGGCGTCGAGGATCGCCACCAGCGCCACTTCCGGCAGGTCGATGCCTTCACGCAGCAGATTGATGCCGATCACGCAGTCGTAACCGCCGTCGCGCAGTTTGTTCAGCACCCGCACCCGCTCCAGCGCGTCGAGTTCGCTGTGGAGGTAGGCGGCGCGGATGCCGAGTTCGGCGAGGTAATCGGCCAGCCGTTCCGAGGATTTCTTGGTCAGTGTGGTCACCAGGACCCGTTCGCCCGCGGCGGTCGCCTTGCGGATTTCGGCGATGACGTCGTCCACCTGCCCTTCAAGCGGGCGGATTTCGATCACCGGGTCGAGCAGCCCGGTCGGGCGGACAATCAGCTCGACCGGCACGCCGGAGCGGGAGAGCTCGTATTCCGACGGCGTCGCCGAGACGAAAATCGTGTCTCCGCTCAACTGCTCGAACTCCTCGAACTGGAGCGGGCGGTTCTCCAGCGCCGACGGCAGCCGGAAGCCGTGGTCCACCAGCACCTGCTTGCGGCTGCGGTCGGCCCGGTACATCGCCTGGAGTTGCGGCAGCGTCACGTGCGACTCGTCGATCACGGTGAGGAAGTCGCGCGGGAAAAAGTCGAGCAGGCAGTACGGCCGCGTCCCCGGACGGCGGTTGGCGAGATGCATCGAATAGTTCTCGATCCCGCTGCAATAGCCGATCTCCTTCATCATTTCGAGGTCGTAACTCACCCGCTGGTAGAGCCGCTGCGCTTCGACCAGCAGGTTGTTCTTCTCGAACCAGGCGACCCGTTCGGCCATTTCGGCGAGGATCGCGTCGGAAGCGCTCTTGATCCGCTCCGGCGGCAGCACGAAGTGTTTGCACGGAAACATGGTGACGGATTGCGGCCGGGTCTTCACCTTGCCGGTGACGACTTCGCGCCGCTCGATCGATTCGACCTCGTCGCCGAAGAAGGCGACCCGGATAAATTCGTCGCGCTGCGGCTCGTAGATGTCCACCACGTCGCCGCGCACCCGGAATTCGCCCTTCTCGGGGGAGCTGTCGTTGCGGGAGTACTGGATGTCCACCAGCCGCCGCAGCAGCTCGTCGCGCCCGGTG
>Ga0209373_10003457_pt1 | contig 14565 bp, 15 predicted proteins | sample Higcelweek5metaG_FD_187173 | JGI IMG/M metagenome (GOLD analysis project Ga0209373, IMG submission 187173) | Freshwater pond sediment microbial communities from the University of Edinburgh, under environmental carbon perturbations - High... | ecosystem: Environmental > Aquatic > Freshwater >...
GGCTCCAAAATCGAGCACATTGTCTGCTTCGAGGGGGAGCTCTATGTTTGCATGCAACGTCACATACTTGCCGTCACGCGTCATGGGTTCCAATTGGCGCATGGTGAAAAGTTCTTGCTTTTGTTTAATAAACACAGCAAGCTTTTCTTCATAGTGGCGAATGTCTTCATCATTTGGGTTGATAATGACCATGCCGCCGGTGCCGTTAATCAGAATCGTATCACCAGGCTCTATCAGCACGGAAACATTGCGGAGACCCGATACGGCTGGAATCTGCATGGAACGAGCCAAAATGGAAATGTGGCTTGTTCGTCCACCGGAGTCTGTGGCAAAACCAATGACTTCTTCTTTCTTAAGAGAAATTAAGGTGCTGGGACTCAATTCGTGAGCGACAATCACGGTGCCAGAGGTCGTCGTTAAATTTTCAATGACAGGACCAGAATCATCAAGGGCCGCGAGGAGGCGGTTGTAGAGGTCACGAAGATCCATGGCTCTTTCGCGCATCAATTCTGATTTGCTTTTCTCAAATTCGGCGATGAGTTCTTTAATTTTGCTGTGAACGGCCCACCGCGCGTTCATGCCTTCTTTTTTCACTCTGTCCAGGATGGAATTCACCAACGTTGGGTCTTTCAAAATCATAAGATGGGCATCAAAAATGCGCGCTTCATTAACGCCCAATCTTTCGACCGTTGCCACTTTTAAATTGGTTATTTCTCGAACGGTATTGTTGAGTGCTTTTAAGAAAAGCTGTTCTTCGTGGGCGAGACGTTCCCGTGGAAGTTTTTCTTCGGAAATAGTAATAGAACGGTTGGCAATAGCTTGAATAGGCCCCATGGCATAGCCAGGAGATGCCGCCACCCCTACCAAAACGGTTCGAGGCCTAATTGGCTTCTTCGTTGAAGTTGTCATGGAAAAGTTGTTCCAATTGCACCATAATATCTTGTTCGTCGTCACCAGAAACTTCGAATTGCACGCTAGAACCCGGGGTAATAGCGAGCATCATCACATTCAAAATGCTTTTCGCATTAGCACGAGTTCCATCATAAACGATTGTGACATCACTTTTGGCGCGTCCAGTAATGTTCACAATCATTCCTGCGGGTCTCGCATGAACACCAAGCTTATTGGTGACAGGGATAGACTTAGTAATCATAGGTCCTCAAAAGAAGTCTACGTTGATATCTAGGCCGTCTTGGAGAATGACCCGAAAGAGACTATCTGCGGATTCTACGGTCTTGACCAACTCATCGTGAAGTTCATGATCGTTGAGAAGAATGCCCGCGGTGTTATCCTTGGATTGTAATTTCTCTGTGAGGACTAGGAGACGTTTCGTGACGGTATCTAATTTGCCGATCACGCCATCTGCGTTTTTAATAAGCCCTTGGGATTCGGTTAAGAGACCCTGAATAGGAGCTTGTGTACTATCCAAAAGGATGTTCACTTTCGTGGTCGCCGCATTCAAACTGCGGAGGCTGCGTTTGAGCTCTGGATCTGTTTCGTTAACCATCACTAGCAGACGATCTTCTAAATGTTCAGCGTTTTTAACAAGACCTTTAAACTGAGCTTGAAACTCAGGAGCGGCGACCGTACTATCCATGACCATCTTGACCGTCTGAATCAAAACTTTGGTGCTATCGAAAAGTTCACCCGCAAGGCCCAACGCTTCGGCGATACCTGCATCAAAATGCCCTTCAATGGTATCGTTAGGAACAAAATAGGTAAGGGTATCGCCCAAAACCATACCGATTTGGCGTTCACCCATGATGCCAATGTTCTGGACGCGGACCTCTGAATTTCTGGGAATTTTAACATCAGTGCGCAAACGAATGCGAACCAATACGCGATGGCCATTCAAGTAGATATCTTCTACTTTGCCGAGCTTTACCCCATTCACTTTTACAGGATCGTCCAATGTAAGCGTACTTACTTGGTTAAAGCGGAGGTAAAACGTATTGAATGTCTCGCGTGGATCTTTGTCGTTTAGGAAAAAAAGACCAAAAACGAGCATGATTATGGCGAGTAGGACAATAAGCCCGACAGCAAGGTATAAACTGGTGTTCTTCTTCATCGCAGGTAGAAATGTAACATAATGGATTTCTGAAGGAGTGAGCTCATGTCTTTTTTACCCTCCAATTCGAGTAATTGGGTTATTTTGGTCGATTCCGTTCATGTGCCTATCGTACCAATCCAAAAGCAAAAGCTCCTTTTCTTTTTGAGGGAGGGCATAAAAGTCACGGCCCTTCTTTTGCATGAATAAATCGAGATACGTCATCAATACGCCGCCCGCCACAGAGACGTTCATGGACTCTGTAATGCCGTACTGGGGAAGCTTAAATTCACAATCAGCGGCAGCAAGCGTATCGGGATGATTTCCATGGAATTCACTACCCAAATAAAAGGCGGTGGGTTGGGAAAGATCTAAATCCAAAACGGAGTTGTTGGTGTTCGTACTTGCAACGGCGATGCGGTACCCCTTTTCGCGAAGGCGATTCATGCAATCCATGCGCTTCTTGTAAAGGGTGAGAGTCATCCATTTGAAAGATCCTTTGAGAATGGATTTGTTAACGCAGTAAGGATTTTCTTCTTCAATCACATGCACATCTTGCAACCCAAAAACTTCCGCTGTGCGAATTACCGCAGAGATATTGTGTGGGTCGAAAAGATCTTCAAGAACCATGCAGAAATGGCGCGTTCTGTGACTTACCACGTTCTCCATCAAGGTACGGCGCCGCTCGGTCACTTGTGGATAAAAGGCTTCCAGTTGAGCTTGAATTTCGGGGGAAGAATAGGTTTCAAACATCAGGGGCGTTCCTTCGGTTGCTTAAAAATAAGCGGCGTTTCTGTTATAAAAATAGGCTTTTTCTTTTTGTTCTTCATTTCTCGGTTTCGAAGTTCATCGCCGAGAGTCCAAGGTTCCCCGCCTGCAACTTCAAGGAATTCTTTGAGTTGTTCTTTATAGGGGGACGTTTTAAGTATGGAATCCTGTTCAATGGGTTTATGGTCGCCTTTTGCATAGCGCGTGGACGCTTCAGCGATATTTTCAACAATCTCACTGATTTTGTCGTTAACAACCGTCTTAAATACGCTCATTTGCATAATGGAATTTAAAACCGAATTGGCGGGGAAAACAATGGCCGTAAGTTTATAGGTGACATGGTTTTTGTCGAAAGGGTACAAATCAATAAATGCGACAGCGAGTCCATGAAGTTGCCAGCGAAGAATTTTCGCTCGACCGCTACCATAAAAGACATTCCGGTATCCTTTATACATGCCTGCGCTATCTTGCAAAACCCAATAGAAATTTCCATTAAGACTCCCGCCATTCGTGCCGCTGAACGTGCGTTTATCGCGAGAATCATAATTGATATGATAGGCTGTCCCTTGATAGGCATTCACCAACTTGGTAGTAAATGGAAAATGATCGAATAGATAACTCATCATGTCGCCGCTTACGGGGAGAACCCCTGTGTTAACGTAAACGGCACGATATCTTTTGCCAAGCTTCTTGTAAATCTCTTGGGCAATAGAAGAGTATGGGTTTAATCCACGATTTTTAAGCTCATAAAAAGGGCCACAGAATTCGGCATCATACTCGACTTTCGGTAAGGGCATTTTGTCTTGTTCTGAACACTCGGCAAGATCAACTGCAAGACAGTGTTTTGCACTCGAACACATGGCGCGAACGTCCTCATTTTCATCAGCGAATGTGGTGATGGTGAGGAAGAACAGAAAGAAAAAACAATACTTCATTGTTTTCAGGCTCAGCGACGGAAATCGAGACTGTCTAAAGGAATCAAAGTAAAGGGGCCCACTGCTTTGAGTTTGTCGGCAGGGCCTACAATAGAAATGCTCATTTTGGCAGGGTCAAAATATTTGGCGATCATCGCTTTGATTTGCTCTGGGGTAATCGCATTAATTTCTTTTACATAATCAAGATAGTGATCAAAGCTTTTCCCGAGCATTTCACCTTCAGCAAAAATTAAGGTGGTATTTTCGGGAGAATCAAAAAGGCTCGGTAAACTTTCGATCAATGATTTCTTTGCCAAAGAAAGTTCCTCGGCAGTGGGCCCCTCTTTCGCGAGCTTTTGAATTTCTTCAAAAATAAGTTTCATCGCAAAAGGCGCACTTTCCACTTTTGTTTGCAAGGAAATAGTGGTGAGACCCACATCATAATAGTCATTTTCAACGGAACTTTGAACGCTATAAGCGAGGCCTTCATCGGAACGCACGCGGGTGGTTAAACGCGATGAAAAACTACCCCCTCCGAGAATAAAACTTGCGACAGCGGCAGGGTAATAATCTGGGTGAGGGCGCTTTACAAAAGGCTGACTCATCGATATATTCGCTTGGGTAATATCCTTATTCACCACATAAATCCCGGGCTTTGCGACAAATTCTAACGGTGGCAGGGGCTTTACTGATTTTGCCTTTTCGACGTTCCATTCAGCAAAGTATTTCTTAAGAAGCACTACCATGGAATCTTTCTCAAAATCTCCAGAGATTGCAAAAATAATACGGTTGGGCGCAAATTTTCCTTGGGCGAATTTCACAAGATCTTTTTGAGATACGGCCTTGTATTCCTTATCGTTCGCATCCCAAAGTCTCGGGTGTGGGCGGTAATTCACATAAGCGTGCAATGCCCCTAAAACATTACCGGGGGTGTCGTAACGATGTTCGTAGGCATTCACAAAAGCCTTTTTTTGAATTTCTAAAGGTTCTTTTTCAAATGCAGGGGTAAGAAACACTTTCTTTGCTAAGGGCAACATTTCAAGAAAATTTTTGGAGAGACAATCTACGGAAAAGGAACTCTCGAAAGTGGAAATATCCCCGGAAATGTCAGCACTGATAAACTCAAGGGAGTCATCGAGGGCTTTTGCAGAGATTCCCTTCGCGCCGCCTCTACGGAACATCGTAGAGAGTATGTCTAAGGCAGCTTGATCTTCGAGTTTTTCAGGGACAGAACTTTCCCTGAAGAAGACGGTAAAGTGAACCAGAGGCAACGTGCGGTCTTCAATCACATAGCCTGTAATGCTATCCGAAATGACCACACGAGATTCTTTCGGATGGGGTGCCACATACTGGAATTCAGGGAAGTGAATCTCTCGGTAACTCGCGGGAATCACCGCTTTTTGTTCAGCGGGAGCGATCGTTTGCGGAGTAGAAACTGCGGCTGGGGCGCTCCTATTGGTGGGCTTCACAGAAGTTTCAGGAGTCGTAGAGGAACAAGCGGTGAATGCAAAAAAACAAAAAAGCAAAAGAGATTGATTCAGCGTCATGTTATTTCTCCTCGCCTTTTAAGAGCAGCCCAAGCGTTGCCTTTTTGTGAACAAAAGTCTGTTTAGAAGCTTCTTGCACCATCGGGGGTGTCACGGAATCAAGATGGTCTGCCCAGTTTAAGAAAATGTGGTAATCGCCATACATTTCGTACCAGGCAAGGTTTGTCGCCACGTTTTCCATGTCGATCAAACTCCGAACCGTAGAAGCATAAGAACTGTTTTTCACCTTTTGGAAATCACGAGGACTCACGGGTTCCTTTTGAAGCTTTTCCAATTCTTCCCAAAGGATTTTTTCAACACGGGCGGGATCTGCATTGGGTTGCAAATTCACACGAATTGAAAATTCAGAAACGTATTTATTAGGGCTATTGCTTGCGCCGACAGAGACCGCTAATTTTTCTTCTTCCACCAAGCGTTTATAGAGTCGGCCGGAGCGGCCATTGAGAACTCCTTCAACAATATCCAAGGCATACAAAGATTCATCACCTACGGCAGGTGTTTTAAATACGAGATTTAACATGTTAGGAGCATCGGGGCGCCAAATTTCCAAGCGCTTTTCCCCTGCTTGTTCTGGGTCACGAATCGTAATGGGTGGGAACGCTTCCCCTGCGGGGATGGATTCAAAGTACTCTTTGATGAGCTTCATGGTTGCGGTCGTATCAAGGTCCCCCGCAAGGACCAAAATGGCATTGCGAGGTTTGTAGTATTTGTGGTAATGATTTTCTGTTTGTTCGCGTGTCAGATTTTCAATATCCGAAGCCCATCCGATCGTGGGCACGCGGTAAGGGAAGGCTTCATAAATCATGGAATTCAAAGTTTCATAATAGCGACCCGCTGGCCGATCATCAAAGCGCATTCGACGTTCTTCACGGATCACATCGCGTTCAGAATAGAACTCGCGAAGCACCGCATTTTGCATGCGATCTGATTCGAGCCAAAGAAAAAGTTCCACGCGATTTTTAGGGAGAGTCACAATGTAAGCGGTCATTAAATCGGTGGTAAAGGCATTCAACCCAGTGCCGCCCGCTTCTTGGTACGCAGCCCACAATTCGTCTTTCACAAAAATCTGACGATGCACATTCAAAATGGAATCATGAATAGCAGTCAGGCGTTTCACCTCTGCTGTATCTCCTGTAAGTTTCAGCGGGCGGATTAAAGCTTGCAAAGAATCTTCCTCATGCATAAACAGGACATCTTTAACGCTATCCTGGATGCCCACTTTTTTGGTGCCCTTGAAAAGTTCATGTTCTAACATGTGGGCAAGCCCCGATTCGCCAGGAACTTCATGCACGGAGCCTGTGACATAGAAAAGGCGGCAACTGACTGTGGGCGCTTGCTTATTGGGATGGAGTAAAACGGTTAAGCCATTCTTCAAAACTTCTTTATGCACCGGTAAGTTTATGGCAAAAAGAGCGACAGGAAAAATTGAGAAAATAAAAATAAGCAAGCGGTACATAGACATCCTTAAACAAATAGAGCGTTGTTCAATTTTGCCCTGAATTCCCAAGTGAGTGCGTGTTTCGCGCCAAGAACATTAAAAAGGGTAAGCATCGCTTTAGACGCTCTGGAATTATTCCAATCGGGGAATTCACGAACCAAGGATAAAAAGGCTTGGAGAGCCTCACGATATTCCTCTTTGCTAGCAAAAACGCAAGCCTCATGGAATCGGATGGCTTCTTCTCCTTGAATGTCGGACTTTGCCGCTTCCAGATGGAATTCCATCAACTCTAAAAGGGACTTTGCTTTAAGATAGCCCTCATCCCCTTCTTGAAAAGAAGTCAGAATGGTTTTGGCTTGTTCTGAATTTCCAAGACCCAGTTCTGTTTGGGCGAGAAGCAAAAGAAGATGCTTGTCCGATGGGTTTTTGCTAAGACCTGCGTCCAATGCAGGTTTGGCTTCTTCGAAACGCTTTTCGAGAATTGCGTCTTCAATCGCCTGAAGTGCTCGAGCTTCATCGGTCATGAAAAATTTGCCAAGGCGCTCTTTTAACTTGTCTTCAGGGAGAACTCCTTGAATAACATCTGCCATTTCGCCTTGGGACAAGACCCGCACGTCGGGGAGGGATCGAATTTGGAAAGAACGAATAAAGGCTTCGTTTTCAGGCTGATCCAGGTTGACTTTTCCGAGAGTAAAGTCTAATTCCTTGGAAAGTTTTTCGAGAATCGCCTCGTAAGGAGCGCATTCCGGGACTTGGGTAGAAAAGAACGAAACCACCACGGCGCGTTCGGCAGAAGCCTTCATCACCGTAGTTTCAAAGTTGTCTAAAGTTATATCAAGAATTTGAGCCATAATAAGAAAGTTAGAATTTTACCCTTTATGGAAGTGGTCTCCAATGGGGAATAGATTGTATTTATTATCTTCTGTATATGCCAATCTGTTGCCCCTTTTGTAAATCCGCTGTTGTCAAGGTAGATCTTAGCGCGTTCGATCTCCGTATTTGTCCCCATTGTCTTGCCGCTTTTTTCCCTAGCGATAAAACCATGGCGTTTCGCCGCGAAGTTTTTGATAAAACGCGCGAAATATGGTTATCCATCTTGGAGGCACGCAAAGCCGATTGGGTGGAATACAGAGAAGGCGCATGTTGTATTGATCATAATGAACTTTTGATAGAGGGTAAACTTCCAGATTACGGAATCCCCGCCCATATAACCACCTGCTGTGGAATGTTTCATCTCCCGGCTTCCGTCCTTGCTCAAATCTTGCGCCGTACCGTTTTATCTCCGACAGATGGGATGATGATTTCTCGTAGTGCAAAAAAGCACAACGCTATCGTGGTTTTCTTTGATAGTTTGCTGAATTTGGTAATGGGTCAAAAGGGCCCTTCTGAAGACTCCATAGATCTTATTCAATACAACGTAAAATTTAAGGATATTTTAGGTCCCAGACCATGAAACATCGCGCTATCATTTTAGGTGTCATAACGGCACTTGCTGTTGTTGCTTATATCCTTTCTCCGGAGCGTCATTTTTTTCGTTCATTATTTCCCCTCACTGATGGCCAAATCGTCTCGGTTTATGATGATCGCTCGGATGGAGGCTTGTCTGATGCCCGGATGGGAATGGTGGATTCTGTGCTGGATTTTGAATGTGAACTTAAGGGGGATTCCTCAAAAGACGCCTGGTGTGGGCTCATTTGGAATTTAGACCCGGAACAGAAAGGCAATTATGCGAATTGGACTCTGGTCGATTCTGTCATCGTTGAACTTTCTGGGAAAAATATAGATGAGATTGTCATCAAAATCTGGACTTATGATCCTGATGTTACAGACTCCCAAAAGAAACTCACCTTTCGTCAGTTAATTAAAGAAGTCCCTGTCACAAAGGAAATGCAACGCATAGCGATTCCGATGGAACAATTTTATGTGCCTGATTACTGGTTTGAACAGACGGGTGCTGACAAAAAATTGACCCAAAGGCATCAAGAGGCTGTCGCTCGCGTAGAAATTATACCGGGTTGGAAAATGCCTCGCAATGCCGCATTCTCCTTAAAGATTCGTAAAATTGAAGTTCTTGGGGTGAGTAATTTTGCGCTGGGAATTTTGCTCGGGGTATTTCTTTTCATTGCAATTTTAGCAATCGGTGGTAAAAAGAAAAAATGAAACAAATGCGGCTACGGCTCACTGTTTCCTATGTTATGAGCATTATGGCTCTCGGGCTTGTTTGGTTTGCTTTCCATAAAACATCCATGAATTTCTACCCTTCACCTTCCGATAAGCTTTCTAGGGCGGTTGCTTACACTGATGCTATGGAGAGTGGCTTTTCGGAAGCTAGTTTGAAACAGAGTGCCGATTTTTTAACTCTGGATTTTAATCTTCATTCGGGTTCGGCCCATCCCTACGCAGGGGTCGCTTTTCCTTTGGTCGATGATTTTCAAAAGATTGCGAATAAATTCTACGATCTTTCTCTGTATGATTCCGTCAGTGTCGTGTTGCGGACCGCTCGCAATTCGCATGCGACGGTTTCTATTCTGACCAGTGATCCTATGATTACGCGCCCGGAGGTTTCGCAATCTAGTCGCATTTTGGAAACAGAAATTCCGGCCTCTCGCTCTTTTGAAGAGGTTCGGCTCCCTCTTTCCGCATTTGTCACTCCAGAATGGTGGTATGACCGCGTTGGAATCAAAACGCCCGATAATTTTCAGTATCTAAACCGCGCCCTTCAAGTGCGGGTTAGCAATGGCAGAGGGGGACTTTTAGGCTTCCCGGACCAAATCGAGATAAAAAGCCTCCGTTTCTATGGCGAACGTGATTTTTTGAAATGGGGTGTCTTGGGAATATTTATTTTGTGTACAAGTTTGTATGTCGCGGGTTTAAGGAGGCTACATGGATAAGCATTGGATGGGAGATAAGGGTTTTCGTTACGTTTTGTTAATCGTTTCCTTGTCACTATGTGTTTTTCTCTTGTACTATTTGCGAGGCATTCTCGCGCCGTTTTGTGCCGCATTTCTTTTGGCTTACATATTGGATCCTTTGGTCACGGGCCTGGAGACGAAACTTCGTCACAGAACGGGACAATGGGGGCTTCATAAGCTCTCTGGCCGTTTTTGTCGCATCGCCGCAACAGTTATCGTTTTTGTTGGTTTATGTGCTCTTCTCTTTGCTGCAATCGCCCTGTTTGTTCCCCAGATTGTAAAAGAAATTTATCATTTTGGAGAGCTGATCTCGAAGTTTGTTTCGGATTCCAGTTGGACGCAACGCATGCGTACCCATATTCCCCCGAATATCATGGACCATATCATGGGTTTTCTTTCGCAAGAAAGAATTCTCAGTACGCTTCAGAATGTTGATTTTTGGAAAGGTCTGAACTCGACGATGTCGAGTGTACTTCCCGGAGCTTTGGGGGTACTTTCGGGCACCGCATCCGTGATTTTTTGGATTGTAAGTTTGGTTTTTGTCATCATGTACATGATTTTTCTTATGATAGACATGCCAAAGATTGCACTGAAAGTGCGCTCCCTATTTCCTAAAAAGCCTATGGGCCCTGACAGAAAAGAATCCTTGGACTTTCTTGGCAAGGTCGATTTTTTAATGAAAACCTATTTTCGGGCGCAAACCCTTGTGGCGATGATCGTAGGAATTCTTTATGCCATCGCTTTCAGCATTATGGGTCTCCCTTTGGGGTTCCTTTTTGGGCTCTTCGTCGGCGCATTGAACATGATCCCGTATATGCAGCTTGCAAGTATTCCTCTGGCCGTCTTTCTCGGAATCATTTATGCCTTGGATACGGGTCTCCCTTTTTGGGAGGTGTTTCTGATCATTGCTTTGATCTACACGGTAATCCAAGTGACCGAAGACATGGTGATTCTTCCCAAAGTGGTGGGCTCAGAAATGAACCTTCCCCCGGTCGCGATTTTGCTTTCCATCTCTATATGGGGCAAGCTCTTAGGCTTTTTAGGCTTGGTACTTGCGATCCCCTTTACCTGCATCGTTCTTGTTATCCTGAGAGATTACAAGGGGTTCCAGATATTGTTCGCGCCTATAGAAACCCCTGAAAAAACGGAGGGTAAACTGGAATCCGAAGGGGTAGATTCGGTGGCAACCCCCGAGAAATAAGGGACAAAAGAAAAATTATTTTCAAAAAGGGTTTGTTATTGCCTTAAAAAAAGGTATAATATTCACATCAAATTTTTCCTCAACCATTAAGGAGTTACAATGAACAAGCAAGATCTCATCGCCGCCGTCCTCGCTGACAAAGACGCTGGATTCGAAACAAAGGTATCTGCCGAACGTGCAGTTGCTGCTGTTATCGAAGGCATCACCACTGGCCTCAAGAAGGACGGAAACGTTCAATTGATCGGCTTTGGTACTTTCCAGGTCAAGGAACGTAGCGCCCGTATGGGTCGCAACCCGAAGACTGGTGTTGCTATGAAGATTAAGGCTTCCAAGACTGTTTCTTTCAAGGCTGGTGCAGCTCTTAAAGAAACCGCAAAGAAGACCAAGATCGTTAAGAAGTAATTCTTTTTTGAATTTGGGAAAGGATCGCTCCGGCGGTCCTTTTCTGTTTTAAATGAAAGAAAGGAAAATATCAATCAAGTGCTCGGGCATCGCTTTAGAGGAGAATAAAATGAAAAAAGCTCTGGAAAATGCGACAATCTGGATACTATGGAATAAATTTATTATGTTGTAGAAATGAAACTAGCTAAAAACAACCTTTCGTTATCAGTCCTGATTTTTGTTTTATCGACAGTCACTTTTGTGTTTGTTGGTTGCGGAAAGTCGAGCACTTCTAGTGAAAATGAATCCGATGAGTGTGCTGAAAATCCGTCATCTATCCTTTGTAATGACGATCTATTGGATGATTAATCAGAATATTTGAATGTTGGGATGTTATGACAGAAGAAAAACTCAGAGCCCTTTATGGAGCACATTTTGAAGGGGCCTCTCTCAAAGATTTGGAACAGCGTTTTTTATGTCAAACTTTACTTCATCAAATTAATTTATCTGCTCCCGAAGAGAATGCACTTCGTGAGGAGCGCTTTCAATCACTCTTTGCACATTTGGGTGTAGACGTTCATATTCAGCCCCCCTTTTATTGTGATTTTGGAAAAAATATCGAAATCGGCGAGGGCTCTTTTCTCAACTTTAATTGCACCATTCTTGATTGTGCTTTGGTCAAAATAGGGAAGCGCGCCTGGATCGCTTCGAATGTGCAGATTTATGCCGCATCACACCCGATTGATGCTGTGGAACGACGAACCCAATGCACCGCGAAACCTGTCACCATTGGGGATGATGTGTGGCTCGGTGGGGGCGTTATTGTTTGTCCTGGGGTCACTATTGGCGATCGCACGGTCATTGGGGCGGGTAGTGTGGTGACTCGCGATATTCCCTCGGATGTCGTGGCGTATGGGAATCCGTGCCGGGTACAAAAAAATCTGGTGGATAAAGCAGATGGTAAAGCTACTTCCGTTTAAGTGTCATGAATCCGCTTTTTTGTAACTCTTCTGCAAACGCATCGTAGCCGATTTCTTTGATGCGACGAATATTTGCATTACGGTCGCTTTTAAAAATGAAGCCAAAAATTTTCCCAATAAAATTGTTGAACTTTTTACACTCTTCTAGGGGCTTTTTTTTGCAGTCAGCGCAACTCTTGTAGCCGTTTTCTATGCAACAGGAACGTATTTTGCACCAACTCGCTTTTTCATTTTTAAAACACCCAGGGCATTTCCCGTTTTTCATTTTATAGCAATTGTCGCAGTATAAGCCACAAGCAGCAAAATTCATAAATACTCCTATAGAAGGGTCCTCTTATGAGGTCAAATATAGATACTCTTCTTTTATTGTTTGAATGAATCATAAGTCTAGAGCCTTAGTGGGCGTTCATTTTTCATTCTTAATTTTTCGGCTTTTTTTGAAAAAAAGAAACTATTTTGGGACTCATAAAAACTATTGTTGTAATAAAGAATTCTCGGGGAAATAAATTTTAAAATGACGGGACGTTCTAAAAAATCACTTTGCGATCATGAGATTTTCTTGTGAATGCTTGTGTTTTGGTCCGAGAGCCTTTCCCTTGGAAAACAACCCCAGCTAGACAGGGACGAGAAATGGAGATGTATGTGAGCCGAATTATAAAAACACTATTGGGTATTAGTTTAATCGTTTTTGCTTCTTTGCTATCGGGTTGTGCAGGGCATTTCGCGAGTGCGCAACGTTTGGCCTATTTAATCACTTTTGCAACAGATGGTGTTGTCGATGATGAACGAGGGGAATGGAAAGAAAGTGGATCTAATAACTCCGTCAAGTCTCTTTATATCAAAAGTTATCGCTTTGATCGTGGCAACCGTCAAAAGCCGCATTTGTATATGTCTTATCTCGAAAAAATGACCCCGGCAGGTCAAGCAGAATCCTATGTTTATTATGATTCTTTAGGCAATGTTTTTAAGAAGGGAGCTCGTTCCTTTAATGACCAAGGGCAGTTAGTGGCCGACATTGACTATGCTGCGGATGATGAACTCCTTGGAAAAATGATCATCTCTTATGACGGTGGTGGAAAACAACAAGAACGGCGATTTTTTGATGACAAAGGATTCTTATATTCCCTTTCCTTTGAAATGAATGAACAAGGCAAAATCAAAGAAGCCTCCATTTCGGTACAAGGCAAAACGGAAACCTACAAATACAAATATACCCCTAAGGATTCTCTGGAATCGATCTCCAATGAAAACCGAGATGGGATCTTTTTTGAATATGACACGGCAGGGAACAATACAGAAAAATATCTCATTCATGGAAGCCATATGTATTATTGGGATTCCTCGGAATACGATTCCAAAAATCAGATGGTTGCATTTACCTATACCAATGAATTGTCTCGTAAAAAAGGATCCGTCAGCTTTCAATATGATAAAGAGGGCAACCGCATTGAAGTTGTGGATGGTCCATATGTGACAAAACGAAAGTACCAAGGCAAAAAAGTGATTCTTGAAGAAGCCTTCGATCAGTACGGTCGTTTACAGGAACGCATTCAAACGCAGTTGGATACGTTGGGTAATCCCACAAAAAGAGAAGTTTTTCACTTCGATGAAGATCAGAATAAACTCTTACCCTATATGCTTTTCGAGTACACGCACGAGTTTTACTAGGGTGGAGGAAATGCATTGGGCCATGTGACATAGACGTCGCTGAATTCATCAGCCCTTTTCGTGTTATTGTTCAAATATCGTCATTGAGTGTTTTTTGTCTACACTTCACTCACCTTGAGCATGTTCGTCTTGCCGTGAAGTTTCAGTGGAATGCTTCCCACATGCACCAGAATGTCTCCTTCCTTCACAAGGTTTTTGTCTTTCAGAATCTCAATGGAGTGGGGGAGTACATCATTTAGGTTTTCGTAGGTTTCCATGTAGTTGGCGATGACGCCCCACACAAGGGAAAGTTTGTTGACGGTTTGGGGGTTGTCAGTAAAAGCGATGATGAGGGTTTCTGGGCGGTGGCTTGCGATGCGATAGGCGGTGTAACCAGAGTGGGTGAAGGCCACGATGGCTTTCGCGTTTACTTGATGGGCGAGAATAGTGGCATTCGAACAGATAGAGTTGGCGAGAAATGTGGGCGTTTTTTCAATCGGGAATTCGTGCAACGGGCATGGCTTTCCATGTTTTTCGGCGTAGTCGATAATGGCCCGCATGTTGGAAATAGTTTCTATAGGGAATTTACCCACAGAGGTTTCGCCACTGAGCATAAGGGCATCGGCACCGTCGAGGACGGCATTCGCAACATCGGTGGCTTCCGCGCGAGTGGGGCGGAAGTTGGTGATCATGCTTTCCATCATTTGTGTAGCGATGATGACTGGTTTTG
>Ga0209373_10003458_pt1 | contig 14560 bp, 11 predicted proteins | sample Higcelweek5metaG_FD_187173 | JGI IMG/M metagenome (GOLD analysis project Ga0209373, IMG submission 187173) | Freshwater pond sediment microbial communities from the University of Edinburgh, under environmental carbon perturbations - High... | ecosystem: Environmental > Aquatic > Freshwater >...
GTGATGTTTGTATTGATCCCGTGCAGGGATGGCCCTATGTGGCCATCCTCTTCGCCAAATCCTGCAATTGTGTTTCTTCGAATGAACCGGTTTTTATTTTTCGCAATATTGTTTATCACAACATTGTAATTCGCAACAATATTTTCCACAACATTATTTACATTTGCATTTTTATCGTCATTCTCATCATAAATGACCCTGATCCTCAAACGCTTTGAACCCATTCAGATAGCGAAAATACATTACCCATTTCATCGGACTTCCTCCCCTGAACTCCACGCGCCAGATTTTATCCTTGAGACGAAACTCAAATATGTCTTTCTTCTGTACAACATAGTCTTCAATTTCATTTACAGGCCATACTCTGCATTCCCCACTCTGTGATTTGTATTTCAATTCATCACGGGTCATGCTCAGTATTCCGTCTCCATAAACAGGATCAAACAGAAGCAGTTCATTCTCACATGATAATGAAACCGCACTTGTCTGAGTTGTAAACTCTTTTCCGGAATCAACAATTTCCAGAATCCTTGATCTGTGCATATCGGACCAGTCCTTGAGATCAGCAAGTGATTTTGTCGACGTGGTCTGAGCAGTCAACTGACAGTGCGCGTCAATTGTCCACTGTTTTCTGCACGCAGTGCAAGAGATGGTATTGCCTTCAGTGACAAGCGTATCCTCAGAGCCGCAGTCCATGCATATCCAGACAAATCTCTCAAGCCCCTTTGCAAGCATCTTACCTGTAAATGGAACCTCCCTGTTGCGGGTATCCTTTACATCATTCTGATAGATCGATGTTCTTATTTTGTCAAATATTTCATCTGCAGAAAGTTTTGAAACCGTTTCTGAATCGACAACTTTAAAATCAACCGCAATTGAACCTTTTCGTTCAGTAAATGCCCACCATGGCTTTGTCAGAAAATTTCCTTTGATATGAACTATAACAAGAGGGATATTCATTTTTTTGACAATTTTTTCGATTCCTCGATTCAGAAGCTGTGTCTCCCCATCCCATGTTGTCTGGCCTTCAGGAAATATGCAGACCGGGTATTTATCCTTCAAGAGTTCCATTGTAGTTTTCATAGCTTTAAAATCTGATGCACCCTTCTTTTTTGGATATGCACCGATGCTTTTAAGATACCACTGGATAAAACCTTTTCCACGGAATCCATCATCATTAGTCATTATTCCCAATGGATACGGGCTCATGGCTCCAACAATCCATGGATCCTGAAATGTTCCGTGATTTGAAACAAGCATAAATGGAGGTTTCGGAAAAGGATCCGATTCACGGGTTTTGAACTGGTGATATTTTGGTTTTACACCTATTGCCACATAAGATTTTGAAACCACATTCCACATAAATAATCGAAATAGATACTTTCCTAAATTCATCGAAAACCAGACTCCGTAAAAAATAATCAAGAACTTGAGTATTAAGCAAAATAGCATCTGTGCAGCTTATTTTTCAATTATCACAAAAATATCTTGATTTAAAACAACAATAATGATTAATAATAATATAGCATATTTTAAGATAAAGAATGATTCTGGAGGATTTGATGATTACCAGTACAACAGTAGAAACAGAGCAATTGCTGCCGATTCTACAAAGTGTTACTGTTTTTTCCGGCCTGACAGAAAATCAGGTTCGATATATTTGTGAAAAGTGTTCATTTATAAATACAAATGCAGGGGATGTATTTCTTGAAGAAAAACAACCTGCCACAGAAATATTCATTCTGCTTAAAGGTAAAGTAAATATCGTACTGAACCTCAGAGAGAATCCACTGCAGATAATTGAGTTTGGGCCTGGAAACTGCATTGGAGAAACATCAGTTATTGGTATTCAGGAACACAGCGCATCAGCAGTTGTCAAGGAAGATGCTACTCTGCTTGTTTTAAGCAGACAGGTTCTTATGGATATTTTTGAAACGGACAAAGCACTTTTTTCAATGCTTATTTTAAATATTGCACGGGAACTTGCCAGGAGACTTCACCGTACAGATGAAATTATCCTGCATTATGGCAAACTGGAAAAACAGCACCATGCCAATATCACAAGGTTTCATCCTCAAGAAGCATAAGAGCGTTTTTATAAAAAACCGCCTCTTTTTCTGAATCTGTCAATGCCATCTGATCGATCCATTTTACCATTTTTTTCTGATCAAACCAGGGCGAATCTGTAGCAAAAAGAATTTTTTCGACTCCGTGTCTGCGAACTATTCTTATGAATTCACTTTCAGGCAGGAGCCCCATAACAGCAGCAGTATCAAACCAGATCTGAAGTCCGCACAAAACCTGCTCTACATCTTCCCACACCTTCCATCCTCCAAGATGAGCAGCGACAATTTTTAATTCAGGGAATTGCTTATGAATTTTTTTAAGAGCAGTTGGCAGAGCATGATCACATGTAAACGGTCCGGGATCTTTTCCTGCATGAAACACTGTAATCAATCCAGCCTCAGAAAGAGCCTCATAAACAGGAAACATTGATGGCGTGTCAATATAAAAATCCTGATATTCCGGATGAAGTTTAATGCCTTTAATTTTGTTTTGAACAAGAAAATCAATCTCTTCCTGATAATTTTCAGATTTCGGATGAAGAGCACCAAAGCAGATAAATTCAGGATATTGCGGAGTTAAACAATTGCTGTTAATGCCTCGAACCTGGGACGGTTTTGTGGCAACCGGTAATAAAACAGCTTTCTCAATCTCTGCAATACCCATTGACGTATGAAGGCCGCCTGCAGTCCCGTCCGTGTAATTGACTGATCCTGGTGAACATTCAATGAGTTTTGAAATAGCTTTGTCTGCAAGAGTATCCGGAAAAATATGAGTATGGAAATCTATTATTCTCAAAACAATCACCTTTATAATTGTATAGTTTAATCAAATTTATAAACTGATTTAAATTAAATATAATAAATTACAAAAACAGCCTCTGTATATGCTGCGTTTTAATAAAAATTCACTATATACTGCGCACGTAATACTATTTAGATAGATTTGTAAATATGTATTTTAATTGCGGGTACATAGAATTTACTGATACTGCTGAAATCACTTAGATTTGATATCATGAAGAGAAAATTTATGCGTTTAAAATTTTTTGTATTATTTCTGATAATTTTTACATGCGCTTTTGGATCAAAGATCAAAGTCGGCCAGAACACTGTTTACAATGGGAGAATTGTTGGTGAAAATGATAATTTCATAACAATATCTGTCAGTGGTGCACCAATCAAGATACTTAAAACAATGATTTCTGAGATTGATGGAAAACCGTACAGGATCTATAAAACAGCAGCTAAAAAATCTATACAGCAGGATAAAACTGAGGCAAAGGCTGAGGTTGAGGATAAGAATGAGAACAAGGATGAAAGGAAGACTAATGTCGGGACTGCGCCGCAGACGTTGACAAAAATTAATAAAGTCAAGCATGTGAAGTTGTCTTTGTATAATGGGAAATCATTTTCCGGTGTCGTTGTTTCTGAGGATGATGTCTCTATTGAGGTCAATGTTGATGGCACTGCAATGAAGTTTATCAAAGACAGCATTAATGGAATGGAAAAGTCAGATGTTGCCTTGACTGCTGATAAGGTTGCTGCTGATAAAGTTGCTGCTGATAAAGTTGCTGCTGATAAGGTTGCTGCTGATAAGGTTGCTGCTGATAAGGTTGCTGCTGATAAGGTTGCTGCTGATAAAGTTGCTGCTGATAAAGTTGCTGCCGATAAAGTTGCTGCTGATAAAGTTGCTGCTGATAAAGTTGCTGCTGATAAAGTTGCTGCTGATAAAGTTGCTGCTGATAAAGTTGCTGCTGATAAAGTTGCTGCTGATAAAGTTGCTGCCAAAAGTCAATTAACAGATACGTCTGTATCAGACAGGCAGAAAATTGTTGCATCTTTACCTATAGCAATAAGCAAATCTATAAAACGAACTGATGGTAAAATCGAAATTATTCTTAAAAATGGGGCTTCATTCATTGGAAAAATAATCTCTGAAAATGAACGTATTGTGCGATTTGAATCTGATGGTACTGTTATCAATATTATCAGACAGTTGATAAAGGAACTCGACGGAGTTCCATTTGACACTAAATCAGCAATAGTCTGGGATTCTTTACCATCAAGACATGATAACTATACAAGTAAGACCTCTGCCTCATCAGCAGCTGCAGACACAGCTCCTGATCTCAGACGGGCATTTCCTGATATCACATTACCGCAGGGTATTACAGTAAGTCAACTAATTGATTCTATGCATTCGTCAAATTGGGAGACCCGTAGCCACAGTGCGCGTCTTGTCGCCACAACCGGTCAATGGGGTACTGAAGCAATTCCTTTCTTAAAGTTGCTTCTTGCAGACTCGGTAATGAGCTCATCATATGAACCAATCTGGATTGACTCATCAAATGTAAAGGAGCTGCTCGTACCGGGTGATGAAGCTTCGAGGGCACTCTCACGCATGGGAGACGCCGGTTTTAATGCACTGAGTATGCTTTGCAAAGATACCAGTGCACTAGTGCGCCGCAGAGCAGCATTCGGCATGGGCGAATTATCTCATAATCGTGCATGGTCAATTCTTAAGGAAATGCTTAAAGATACAGATCGCGGTGTACGTGCTGTTTCAGTTACAGGTTTACGCTCTGCTCAATTTGTCGATATAATTATTACAATGCTCAGGGATGAGGACACAGAGGTGCGTGCTGATGCAGCATTCATGCTTGGGAAACTTCGTGACAAAGAGGCAATTAAACCTCTGAGATCATTGCTTTTCGATAAACGCTCCATTGTCCGTGCGCAGGCTGCCGCGGCACTCTGCAGCATCGGCGGCCCTGAAGCAATTAAGCAGTTGATTAATGCATCAAAGGATGCGGCAATCAGTGTAAGGGAAAATGCTGCTTTTGCACTCGGCGAGACCGGTGATTCAATTGCAGTACAGCCTCTGATTTCTTTACTTCGTGATAAAATTATCAGCGTCCGCATTGCTGCTATTGATGCCCTTGCACAAATAAGAGATCCACGTGCGATTCCATCACTTTACTCAATGATGAAAGACGGGGACCCTGAAGTGCATGAACATGCGAGACTTTCTTTAAGGAAACATACAGATATACAGTCTCTTATTGATGCACTGGGTAATCCTCATTCAAACGTACAGGAAAACGTTCTTTATATGCTATGGCTTTTGACCGGACAAAGTTTTGGTCTTGACAAAAAACAGTGGCAGGACTGGTATGGCAATTCAGTTGAAATGCAGCAGCTGACAGACAAGAAATAGGTCCCTGTTTGCATATGATATTTTTGTATCGGAGATGTCGGAAATGGGATTTTAACCGTCAGATTAACTTTTAGAAATAACAAAAAGATCAGACTATTGCAGACTCAATCCCCCACGCACTCATAGAAAATTCTGATCTCAATCAAAAATATTGCCCAAACCTCATCCGTAATGATTTAATAAACCTGTAAGAAAAAAGATTCTGCCTGAATTTTAAAAGGATATCGAAATGAAAAAAACCATACTCCATGGCCACTCCACCCGCGATGGTGCAGGTGTAAAGCTGACGCGCATTTTTTCAAATAATGAAGCTACTCTCACAGACCCGTTCCTGCTGCTTGACCATTTCGGATCTGAGAATCCCGATGACTATATAAAAGGTTTCCCATGGCACCCGCATCGTGGAATTGAAACTGTGACATACATGCTCGGAGGCACTGTGGAACACGGTGACAACATTGGAAACGCCGGAACAATCGGAACTGGCGACATACAATGGATGACTGCAGGCAGCGGAATAATTCATCAGGAGATGCCCAGGCCCTCAAAGGAGGTGATGCACGGCCTGCAACTCTGGGTCAACCTTCCTGCAAAACACAAGATGATGGAGCCGCGCTACAGGGGAATACTCAAAAATGATGTCCCTGTTATAGAAACGCCTGATGCAGAGGTACGTATTATTGCCGGAACTTTTTTAAATGTCAAAGGTCCCGTGCATGACCTGATGACAGAAATCACCTACCTTGATGTAAAGATAGCAAAAGGTAAAGTCTTTTCACACAATACAACACCGGGCAAAACATGTTTCTGCTTTGTCATAGAGGGAAAAATAACAGCAGATGGAACTGAAACCGGCATAAATGATCTTGTGCTTTTTAATGACGCTGAGAAGATTGAGGTCTTTGCAACTGAAGATGCACGCTACATCTTTGTTGCAGGCAAACCCATGCACGAGTCAATATCATGGGGCGGACCGATTGTCATGAACACAGACGAGGAACTTCAGACTGCTTTCAGGGAACTTGACGAAGGTACATTCATAAGGACAAGACCGCATCTCTGATTCAATTTTACAAAAAGGATATTTAATAAAATGACAACAGCACCTGGCATCCACTCACGCATGCCGCTTCTTTTTCTCGGGCATGGAAACCCGATGAACGCCATTGCTGAAAATATATTTGTAAACGGTTTCCGCAACATTGCAAAAGAGCTGCCGAAACCCCGTGCGGTTCTCTGCATCTCTGCGCACTGGGAGACAAACGGTACTTTTGTCACTGCAACTGACAAGCCGCGGACAATCCATGATTTCAGTGGTTTCCCTGAGGCTCTTTACAATATACAATACCCGGCAGACGGGTGCCCGGAACTTGCCGAAAAAATCACACATCTTGCCAGCGGCACAGAAATCAGGCGCGATTATTCATGGGGACTCGACCACGGCACCTGGACAGTACTGAAGCATATCTATCCGGACGCAGATGTTCCTGTAGTGCAGTTAAGCCTCGACCGGTCAAAAGGGCCGCAATACCACTACGATCTTGCAAAGCATCTTGCCCCACTGCGCGATGAGGGAATATTAATTGCAGGCAGCGGAAACATCGTTCATAATCTGTCAATGATCGCATGGAACAGACTTGACGAAGACGAATACGGATACGACTGGGCAATTCAAGCCGGCAATGAAATAAGACAATTTATACAAAATGATGATCACCAGGCGCTAATAAACTACAAATCTCACGGAAAACCTTTCATGCTCGCTGTTCCAACTCCTGAACACTATCTGCCAATGCTTTACATTATTGCTTTAAAAAACAGCGACGAGAAAATATATTTCTTTAATGATAAACCGACCTCCGGTTCTCTTGACATGACATCCTTTAAAATACGTATTCATGCATGATATCGCTCTACATTCACGACAGAATCTGTATTTATCTTTCAAGTGTCTTACTGTAAAGTCTCTGTTCTTTCCAGTATTCAAAACCAATACCCTGATAAAACAAATGAGACTCCGTCCGCTTTGTTGAGCTGCCGACAATCAGTTTTTTATACCCATTTTCAGACTCTTGCGTTCCGGCACGTATGGATATTGAAATTCCTGCTTTACCTTCAGGCAGCGACTGCCTGTTTATATATTCGCAGAGCGGCGTGCACCTGTCAATAAACACCTTCATCTGGGCGGTTACATCCCCCCAATAGGACGGTGACGCCAGAACAAGCAGATCTGCATTTTTTATATTTTCAATAATTCTGTCCATGTCGTCTTTCTGAACACATCTCAAATCTGTTTCACATTGTTTGCCCCCTTTACAGAAATTAATCCTGCAATTATCAAGGATCTCAATTTCAGATTCAAATCCGGCCAGATTCAATTCTTTTTCAAGAAGTCTCAGAACAGTAATGGTTTACCCCTCAGTATTGGGACTGCCACTTATCAGATATGCTTTCAATTACGTCTCCACAATTTAAAAAGAACGGTTTATCTTTAATACAGGTAAATATCAATCCAGCAACATTTTAAAGCAAAAAAAATAACCATTGCAACTATGATGAGATGGGATGCCTGTTGCGTGATCATTCACCTTTTATACAGGCGCCCTTTAGAATATCAAATCCATTCCTAAATCCTGAAAAATTTGGTATAATAATAATGACAACATTTAAAATGTCATTATTTATCTTTAAGAAATACTGTCAGAATTTCAAGTTCAGGAACGCAGATGCAATTTAATAATAAAAATCGCAGCCATCTTCTTTTAAAACTGCTAGTTTCATTGCTGCTATTCTTCACAGCGGAGAAATATGCATCCTGCTCATTTGCACTCAGTTACAATCCGTTTCCACTTCATAAAAGCCTGATTACACAAGTTGAACTGAAAAAACCAGTTTATTTCAATTTTGATTTATTTACAAATTCAGTCAATCATGTTTTAAGCCATCAGGCATTTTCATTTTATTCAACTGCCGGCAATTTCTTAGCTTTAATCAACAATCATAAAGCAGCGGCACTTTCAGCATTGCGTTCGATTGTTACCCACACTGTCAATAATACTGAACGGTACCGTATGGATATCAGGAAATCAAATCTGCCCCCTGTCGCCTGCTGATTTCACTTTTCATTTTTACATCTATTTATCAGACAATCATGTAATTGTCAATATCAGCGGTGCAGAGCCTGATTTTCCATATCTGCTTCTGCATATGCGTAAATCACATAAATTATCTGATATCAATCAATTCATTATCAATCAGCTCAGGCGGATATCATGCTAAGGAAATTGTTTACAAAAATTAAAATGTACCGGGATAAAATTGAAGGAACACGCATATTTACAGATCTTTCATCCTACAGATCAGATTTGCACAGAATTCGCAGGATACGCAGACGTTTAATAAATTTACCGGATAATAAGCTTGCCGGATTTTCCAGAATGCTGCAAAACCGTATTGCAGAACAAGACAGTGCCCATTCAACCATGTGCTTTGCATACGCACTGGTAACTGAAGCTATTTCGCGAACTTTACATGTTGAACCTTTTGATGAACAGATCATCGGCGGCATTGCATTGCACAGAGGTCATCTCATTGAAATGCAGACCGGTGAAGGCAAAACATTCACCGCAATATATCCGGCATATCTGAGCGCATTGTCAAAAAAAGGAGTTCACGTCATTACTTTTAATGATTATCTTGCAAAGCGCGATGCACTGTGGGCAAAAAACACATATGCGCTTCTTGGCGTTTCCTGTTCATACATTGAAGAAACAATGGATATCAGTAAACGCAGTGCAGCATACAGTTCTGATATAATATACTTGACTGCAAGAGAGTGTGGCTTTGATTACCTGCGTGACAGCATCAGCTACACTGCAGGAGAAAGGGTTGGGCGGCCATTCTCTTATGCAATTATAGATGAGGCTGATTCAATACTAATTGACGAAGCCAGAATTCCTCTGGTAATTGCAGATGCCAATGCTGATCCTGAAGCGGAACTTGATATGAATGCGATATCGGATATCGTCCGCAACCTGACATCCGGACAGGATTACAACTTTGATCCATATACAAGAAATATATATCTTACAGAATCAGGCTTAACAAGGTGCGAATCACTCCTGGGCTGCAATAACATTTATGAATCAGGGAACGACAAGCTGCTCATTTCCATTCAGTCAGCTCTTCATGCTGAAAAGCTTCTTCACAGAGACAAAGACTATGTTGTAAAAAACAGCAATATATTCATTATCGATGAACATACAGGAAGAATTGCACACAACCGGAAGTGGCCCGATTCACTTCACAGGGCAGTTGAAGCAAAGGAGGGATTAAACAGCGGTTGCTCAAGCCGTATTCTCAATACAATCACCATGCAGCATCTCTTCAGACTTTTTCCTAAACTCTGCGGAATGACTGCAACCGCACACGATTCGGAAGAAGAATTCAGGACATTCTACAATCTTGACATTGTAGTCATTCCAAATCATAAACGATGTATCCGCATTGACAGACCAGATACCATCTTTGAGACAAAAAAAGAAAAATACTCTGCCATTATTGACGAAATCATCTCAATAAACAAGTCCGGACGGCCCCAACTTACCGGAACCCAGAGTGTAAAAGAATCGGAATATCTTGCATCAGAGCTTTCAAAACGCGGTATTCACTGCACTATACTCAATGCAAAAAATGATGAACATGAGGCCTCTGTAATCGCTAAAGCAGGAAAGAAAAATGCTGTCACCATTTCAACCAATATGGCAGGCAGAGGAACTGATATAAAACTTGGTCCCGACAATATCGATGAATTTACTTTTGTAAATAACGCGGGCGGGCTTCATGTTATAGGGTGCGGAAGATTCGAGTGCAGACGCATTGACAACCAGTTGCGCGGGCGCTCCGCACGTCAGGGCGACAACGGATCAACGCATTTTTTCATGAGTCTCGAAGATGATATGTTTGTAAAGTACCGCCTTGATGAACTGCTGACAATGCGCCTATTGCGGAACACACCATCAGAAAAGCTGTCCGAAAACCGGCATGTCACAAATGAGATTGACAGAATTCAACGTATAATCGGCGGACAGAATCTTGACCTTAAAACCGATCTTTTCAAATACAGTTTACTTCTTGAGCAGCAGCGTTCGATACTGTTTACAATCCGCAACAACATACTTGAAACAGACGACGCAACCGCCTTCTTTCTTGATCACTCGCCAGATACCTGCCAGGCTCTGCAGATGAATCTTTCATTGGATAATTTCAATGTTTTATGCAGAACAATCAGACTCTCTGTAATTGACAGCTGCTGGTCTGAATTTATAATAACTTTAATGGAAGTAAAGGAAAACATTCATCTTCAGCGGCTTGGAGGCAAAAACCCGCTGTTTGAATACCGCAGGCTTTCTATTGACATGTTTGACAAACTGTCTGATGATATTGACAAGAGATCTATTGAACTGTTTGATTCAATAACGGTGGAAAAATTGAACATGGATCATTACAGACAAAAACTCAGGATTCCTTCAGCCACATGGACCTATTTTGTCAATGATAATCCGTTTGAACAATATGCGCTTATTGACATCGGCACAAATGCGGCACTGTCGTATGGAGCTCTTTTTACATGGCCGATATTTGTACTGTATGCAATAGTGAGAAAGTTTATAAAACGGCGTAATATTAACAAATGATATTTTTTATGAATTGCAAAGCATTCACAACTATAAATTCTTCTCAAGCACCAGCACGAAATTACGTCTTTACACTTTGAATTATATATATTCCATAGGGCGAAACCCCGGGCCGGTCGGCAAATCCGGTAGCGTCAATGCTGCCCGTTTGAAGACAAAAAGAAATTGCGGCGCGAAAAGAAAGAACCCGGAATCAAAAATGAAGGTATCTGTTTTAAAAAAAAATATAACAATAACAAGGTTTTTATGATTCTTATCAAAGCATTACTGACAGGAATAGCAGGAGTCTCACTCTGTATGGCGAATATCAGCGGGATAGTAACAGACACTGGCACAACACCTATTCACGGTGCCGTCGTATGGCTTGAAAAAAGCGGGCAGACTACAACCACGGGAGAAGACGGGAGTTTTACGTTTATCGTTGGAAGCTCAGGTACTCTTCCCGGTAATAGAAAGCTGTTAGCGAACCGACTGTCTGCGGGAATATCGGGTTATGTAATGACTCTGACGATTGCGGAACGGGCAGCCGTAAAAGCTACGATTTTTGATCTTAGCGGCAAATGTCTTTCGATAGTGCGCAAGACTATCGATGCAGGGAACCATTCTATAGCACTTCCTTATCAGGGTGATGGCATTTATTTGTATAAGGTGCAAACGGGAAATAGTGAGTTTGTGATAAAAGGCAATTCGGTTGTCGGGGTATCTTCGGAATGTTCAGTAACCACTCAAGGATCATCAGCAGAACCCCTGGCGAAACGGACACAGAACACGGCCGCAATTAATGATGTGATTGCCGCAACCAAAACCGGGTATTTGAATTACCGGGCGGTCGTCACGAATTCAGATACGAGCGGGATAGCAATAAAGATGATTGCAAGCGCCGGGACGATAACGGATGCGGATAGCAATGTTTACCAGACGGTAAAAATAGGGAATCAAGTGTGGATGGCTGAGAATTTGAGGGTGACAAAATATAATGATGGATCGGCTATTCCAATGGATACGTCGACCTGGACTAATACCACAACGCCAAATTATTGTTTCTATAACCTCACGACCGATTCAGGCAGTATCAAAAAGTACGGAGCACTTTACAATTGGTACGTTGTAAATCCTGAAAATCCTAAGAAGATCGCTCCGGCAGGTTGGCATGTTCCGACGGATCCTGAATGGGATACTTTGCAGAATTACCTGATAGAGAGCGGATATAATTACGATAGATCGACAACGGAGAATAAAATAGCCAAATCAATATCAGCGGAAACTGATTGGCTCACCTGTTCAACAATAGGAGCAATCGGGAACGATTTGACAATTAATAACCGCAGCGGTTTTTCAGCTCTTCCAGGCGGTTGTCGCATTGGAAATAAATTTAACAACATAGGTATCTACTGTGCCTGGTGGAGCGCTACAGAACATGGTGAAAAAAGCGCCTATAGCCGTAACATTGTCAATGACTGCAACGATGTCAGCAATTTCAGCGCCAGCAAGATTTTAGGTTTCTCGGTCAGATTGATTAAGGATTAGTTTTTTTGCCTGTTTCATATATATCCTGCGACCTCTAAGCCTGGCGGAGAAGCGGCGTAAGCCACCAAGTCGAGCTATTTATGCGCACGAGCTACAGAAACGTACAGCGAACTTTTGGTTTACATAGCGTTAATACAAATGTCTTCTGCCCCTTCAGAGAAGCGCATTTACAATAAGAAAAGACTTCAGCCCGGAACTGTCTGAACGGAGGCTCTGCGGAGCGAGTTTTCCGGGCGGCGTCTTTTCTTATTGTAAATGGGTTTTACGCCAGCGTCGGGGCAGGGCCTTTTTGCTTACTTTTTTGGTGCAACCAGAAATATTAATATTCAAATCCAGATTTATCTGGTGTGGCTGTTTGACAAAAGCAAGTCGGGGCCTGGGGTGAAACGCCCAGAAGGGTGCTGCGTGCTCGCACCGGTCGCTTGTCTGGCTGTATAAAAGTTACAAAATCAACTCTTATCTTTAGACAAGGCATGTTGTTTACAAGCAATAACCACAATTCACCTGAAAGCGAATTGTTCTAATTAACAATCAACAATCGCCTGCTTTTATTCGTGTATTGCGTCAATTTATATTCAATTACGATGTTATAAGGGAACCACGAAAAACACTAAATACACAAAAAAGAGTTTTGTTTTTATTTCTTCTTTCGAGTGTTTTATGTATTTCGAGGTAAAAAAAGGATTTATACATGAAGTATAAGAATGAGGAAAAAAGACTGACGATTCGCAATTCTACCGCTGAATTCCTGACCTTTACAAGTCAAGCCGGTGAGGATGGCATAGAAGTCCGTGTCGAAGATGAAAACGTCTGGCTGACACAGAAGCTGATTGCAAAATTGTTTGATGTTGAAGTCAACACCATAAATTATCACCTCAAAGAGATTTTTAAAACACAGGAACTCGAACCAGGAGCAACTATTCGAAAATTTCGAATAGTTCAAAATGAAGGTAGCCGGGAAGTTGTGCGTGAAATTGAACATTATAATCTTGAAGCAATAATATCAACCGGGTTTCGGGTTAATTCCGAGCGGGCTACAAATTTCCGGCGCTGGGCAACACAGGTATTGAAAGATTTTACCCTTCGCGGCTACGTGCTGGATGATGTTCGCCTGAAAAATGGGGCATATCTTAGCAAACAATATTTCAAGGATTTGATTCTTGAAATTCGGGATATTCGGGAGAGTGAACGGAATTTTTATCAGCAAATTACAGATATTTACGCAACAGCAATAGATTATGATTTACACTCACCAACAACAAAAACCTTTTTTGCGACTGTCCAGAACAAAATGCACTATGCGACCCATGTCCAGACTGCTGCGGAAGTGATAGTTAATCGTGCAAATCACCAAAAAGATCACATGGGTCTCACAACATGGAAAAAGGCCCCCGATGGAAAAATCATAAAGTCCGATGTGACTGTCGCAAAGAATTATCTCAATGAAAAAGAAATTAAGTTTCTTAACAGAATCGTAACCATGTATCTTGATTACGCAGAAAACCAGGCTGAAAAGGGTATCCCGATGACTATGGCCGATTGGGCAGAAAAACTTAATACCTTCCTGAAATTCAACGATGCTAATGTACTTCAGAATGCCGGAAAAGTAACTGCGGAAATCGCCATATCATTCGCCGAAAGTGAATTCAAAAAATATCGGCCTATTCAAGACAGGTTGTTTACGAGTGATTTTGACAAGGCAATACAGAAACTGTTAGAGAAAAATGAATAAATATACCACGAAAAATACGAATAAAATATATGTAATCAAATTAACATAAGATAAAAGGCAGAGGGTTCTATTTGCAAAATTATAGTAAAATAGTTGTTTTTTTACATAACAGCGTAGGCTGCGGAGTGAGTTTTCCGGGCGGCGTCTTTTCTTATTGTAAATGGGATTTCCGCCAGTGTCGGGGCAGGGCCTTTTTGCTTACTTTTTTGGTGCAACCAGAAATATTAATATTCAAATCCAGATTTATCTGGTGTGGCTGTTTGACAAAAGTCAATCGGGGCCTGCGGTGAAACGCCCGGAAGGGTGCTGCGTGCTCGCACTG
>Ga0209373_10003459_pt1 | contig 14554 bp, 7 predicted proteins | sample Higcelweek5metaG_FD_187173 | JGI IMG/M metagenome (GOLD analysis project Ga0209373, IMG submission 187173) | Freshwater pond sediment microbial communities from the University of Edinburgh, under environmental carbon perturbations - High... | ecosystem: Environmental > Aquatic > Freshwater >...
CCATATGGGAGGCCGGAGCGGACATGGTGTGCAGCGAGCAGTTCATGGAATTCGTTATTGCGGGAAGTGTGCCAGCGATGTGTGGACGCTAACCTTAATCGGAACAAGCCCGATTTTCTTCAAGGGGAGATCGAAAGTTTTTTTCGCGTGGGCGATTTCGAGCGCCGGACCCAGCCCTGCCCGAGGAAACGGCAAGCGGCTTCGATCCGGGCAAGACGCGGATGCAGGGGCGGTTGCAAAGGTCCGCGCCGCGCGCGGTCGCTGGCAACAATTTGCCGGAAGACCCGCCATCATTAGCCTCGCAGGGCTTTCCCAAATGAAACGTTTCCTGCTTCTTTTCGCCATGCTCCTCTCCTTTCTCGGTCTCCGCGCTGCATCCGAACCGCTCGAAGTCGGCGCCGCCGTACCGGCAGTGACGGCGGTCGACGATGCCGGCCAGCCCTTCGATTTCGCCGCCTACTGCACCAGCGGCTACGCGCTGGTCTATTTTTATCCCAAGGCCAACACGCCCGGCTGCACGGCCCAGGGATGCAGCTTGCGCGACGCGTATGCGGACCTCACCGCCAAGGGCGTGAAGGTCGTCGGCGTGAGCACCGACGCTGTGGCGGCGCAGGAAGCGTTCCGGTCGAAGTATGCGTTTCCGTTCCCTCTCGTGGCCGATACGGAGAGAAAGGTGACCGCGGCGTTCGGAGTCCCGACGACGATGGGGTTCGCCGCGCGACAGGCCTACCTCTTCAAAGACGGCAAACTTGTGTGGCGCGACCTGAAGGCCTCGACGGCCCAGCAGGCCGCCGACGTGCTCAAGGTGATCGCGGGGCCATAGCAGGCGGAACCGCAGAATCGGCCGGATACAGCCGATGAGGCCCGCTCACTTCCGCCGGAGCAGCGGGATGGCGGCGATGCCGGCAATGGCGAGGAGGAGCAGAGCGGCCAGCGTATAGGGCGGACGCGCGGTGCGGGCGATGTCCAGCGTGAGCTGGAGCGGCTTGTCTCCCTCGACCTGCAGGCTGCGGGTAAACGTGAAGACGCGGCCGCGCTCGGTGAGCGTCACGTCGATCGCGCGCGGTGCCGGCTCGGCGGCGAGCTGCTGGTCGACGAGCCGGTCGGCGATGCCGCGCAGCGCGGTGTTCTCGTCGGCCGAGTTGCCCATGAGGAGCTGGTCGACCTGCTGCGGGTTGAAGTTCACGTTGCCCTGCATGAACGGATTCAGGCTGGCCGCCTGCTCGAGCTGCTCGTTGCGCGCGGCGTCGACACGGTTGTCGAGGTAGAGGCGCTGGCGGCGGGTGTTCAGGCCGAGCACGGTCTGCTGCGTCTTCAGATTGCGGAGCTGCACGCGGGCGTCCTCGTTCGCGGCCTCGTCGAGCGCCTGCGTGTTGTAGGCGCGCGAGAGCACCTCGCTGGCCTTCTGCTGGTCGCCCTTCTGCAGGAGCGAACTCGCCTCCTGCATCATCGCCACGGCCTTCTTCGACTCGGCCGAACGCTTCGAGACGATCGACGACTGGTACTGTTCCAGCCCGCCGAACGAGCTGCCGTAGCGCTCCTCGCGCAACCGCAGGCCGCCACCGTAGCTCTCGAGCTCGTAACCGGGCGGGGTCACCACGCGCCACGTCACGTTCTCCAGCGGCACGTTGAGCCGCGGGCCGACGAGCCCGACATCGCCGCCCTTGCCTCCGGGCGCCGAGTACACGAGCCGCACCGCCGCCGAGCGCTCGCCCGCGGTGTTCGGCGTCACATGGAAGAGGAACGCGTCGCCCTCGCGCACGACCGACACGCTCTCGCCGTTGACGAGCGTGTTGAAGAGCCGCGCGCCCTCCGGCAGCCGCACGCGCAGCGTGCTCTTCTCGAGCACGTCGACGCGCAGGTCCACCGCCGTGAGGCAGGCGCCCGCAGGCGAGAACAGCGTCGTGAGGTCGCCCTGCGTCACGCGGAGCTTGAGCGCCTCCGCCACCTCGTGGCGGCGCACCGCCACCGGCAGCGGCCCCTCGGCCTCCGCCATGCGGAAACACAGCGCCGGCACGCTCCGGTCGGTGCGGTTCTGCAGGATCGCCGGCACCGCGCTCCAGTCGGTCCGCGACCAGCCGCGCGGGAGCGCCCCGGTCTCGAGCTCGAGCCGGCCGCCCGCCCGCACGGCGGCGAACTGCACCGCCTGCCGCACGCCGACGAACTCCGGCATCGCCACCGTCTCCAGCTTCTGGTCGCCGGTCGACGGCCCCTGGAACTCGATCTGCACGTCGGTCTCGCCGGCGATGCCGCGCTGCAGGCGGATCTCCCAGGTGTCGTCGCTGCCGGCGACGCGCACCATGTCGCTCACCGCGGCGCCGGTGGCGCGCACCGTGCGGGCGCGCTCCTCGCCGAGGCCGGGCAGCTTCACGCGGAATTGTTTCACCGCGGCGTTCTCCACGCGGTAGCGCAGCGCGAGCCGCACGAGCGTCTGGCCCTCACGCACGGTGGTCTCCTGCAGCGCCTGCACCGTCACCCACGGCTCCAGCGCCTCGATACCGAGTTTCACCGACCAATCCTCCTGCAACAGCCGGAACGCCAGCGTGCCCGGCTGCAGCCCGCCGACCTGCCGCGGGTCGAGCTGCGTGACCTTCTCGCGCTCCACGGCGCGCAACCGCAGGCCCTTGCCGGGCACGACGAGCGCCTCGCCGGTCTGGCGCGTGGCCTCGCGCACCTGCACGTGCGGCACCGGCCAGGCTTCCTGCGCGCGCGGCGCGGCGCCGGCGAGCGTGAGGGAAAACTTCTCGTCGCCGATCGTGCGCCCGTTGAGGTGCATCGTCACAATTCTCTGGGCACCCTCCTGCGCCTCGGTCCAGTGGCTGAGCGCCTTGCCACTGAGCGCCTCGACTTCGAGGCCGGCGGGCAGCACGAAACTGAGTTTGAACAACCCGACACGCGTGATCTCCGCCGCGAGATCCACGGCCATCACCAAGCGGTCGTCGTCGAGCGAGAGCACCTGCCGGCCAACGACGCGCACCTCGGGCGCAACCGGCGCGATCTTGAGCAACACGCTGCCGCCGCCCTGGCCGAAACGCCACACGTGCTGGAGCGTCGCGGACGGCTCGTCGTCCTTGTCCTTCGGGATCAGCTCGGTATCGAAATCCTCGGTGTTCACCGCCGAGAGGCCGTCGGCGTGCACGCTCTCCGGCTGCGCGTCGGCGCCGAAGGCGAGCGCGAGCGTGCCGACATCGCCCGCCGCACCGACGACGCGCAACGGCGTGAGCGTGAGGTCGAACGGCAGCGCGCCCGTGCCGAGCTGCGTCTCGATGCCGACGCGGAACTGCCGCTCCTGCGGCGAGGCGAGCGTAATCGCCAGCCGACGCTTCTCGGGATCGAAACGCCACGCGGAGACTTCCGGCTCCTCGCCCTCCACCGTGCCCACGGTCAGCCCGGCGGGCACATCGAGCACGAGCGAGGAAACCCGCCCCTGCACCGGGCGGATGGAGACAACGATGCGGCCGTTCACCACGCCGGGGCCGGGGATGAAGAGCTGCGTGGTCTCGGCAAAGAACTGCGTGGCCTCGGTCGCCAGATCGCGCCGCTTGGGCAGCAGCTGCACGACGGCCGCGCCCTGCGGCGCGAGCACGAGCGTGGCACCGCTGCGCGCGTCGCCGAGATTCGGAGTCGGTAGCACCTGCACCGCCGCCGGCGAGTAGAATTCCCAGCCGCCCTGGTCGAGGACGACGGTCACGCGCTGCGTGGCCGCGGCGCCGGTCGGGAGCGCGATCGAGCTGGCGCCCTTCGGGACCGGCAACTCGAAGCGCACGCGCGCCGTGAGCAGCCCGTCGCGCTCCGGGGCGACGTAGTACGCAGCCTGGTTGCCGGTGTTCTCCGCTTTCCCGAGACGCAGGCCGTCGGCCTTGAACTCGGTCAGCACCGCCGGCGAGCGCAGCAGCAGGAAGCTGTCGCCCGGCCCGCCGCGCACGGCGAGCTCCAGCTCGCCGTAGAGCCGATCGTCGCGAATCGTCCACGACTGCGCCGCGGACTGCGCGGGCTTGTCGCCGACGGCCGGCACCGGCTGCGCCTGCGCCGGTTGTGCGCCAAAGCCGAAGGCGAGCGCGCCGAGCAGCGCGACCAGCGGCAACACCGAGGCCGGACCGGAGCCTTCAGTATCCGTGTGGCGCTGCTCATGAGAGCAGCGATTCTCCGGATCGCCGCTCTCACGAGCGGCGTTACACTGTTCCGATTCCGCGGCTTCGCGCCGGGCCCGGCGCCACTGCCCCCACGTCGGAACGAAGAGCATCAGCCACACGGCGACCGCCGCGGCGCCATAGAAGAGCACCGCGCCGCCGTGCTGGGCGAGCAGGCCGGCCGCGCTCAGCGCGACGCCGGAGGCCAGCGCGGTCACAAATCCGCGACGGTGCGCAATCACCGCAACTGCGACGCCAACGAGGAACGCCGCCACGCCCCACCACGAGACCATCGCCAGCCACGGGCTCACGTTGGCCACGGTGATCGTCACACTCTCCTCGGCCGGCACCATCGTGGCGGCGTAGGTGAGCTGGCTCAGATTCGGGCGGCGCCCCACAGTCGCGGAAGCCGCGACGAGCAGCGCCGCAATCGTCACGTTGACGAAGATCACGAGGGCGAAGAGCCGCTGGCGCAACGAGCCGCGGGCCAGCAGCGCGCCGAGCGCGGTGAAACCGAGGAGCAGAACCGCCGGCACCACGCCGCGGCGGGCGATCCATTCGAAGCCGTTCTCGGTGAGTGCGGGGCGAACCAGCTCGGCGTTGCCGCCGCGCGGCGCGAGCAGCCGGCCGGTGTCGGCGCGCAACGTCCACTCGTTGATGACACTCGGCGCGACCGTGCGCGGAGCGACGAGCTTGATCGTCGAGCCGCCGTTGGAGGCTTGGCCGAGGCGCAGCGCGACGGCCACGGGGTCGTTGGGATTCAAGCGCGCGGGCAGCGGCACGAGCGTCTGGCCTCCGTCGGCGCGGGCGGTGACGATCTCGTTGTCCACGCGGGTCTCCCAGAGCTTCGCGCCCGCCGGCAGCTCAAGCCGCAGCGCCTTGCGGCCGCGGGTCTTCACGAAGAACTGCGCGTCGGTCACGACCTGCCCGTCGCGGGAAATCTGGCTGGAGAGCTGCGCGAAATCGACGACCTGGTCGACGGTCTCGCCGGCGGCGTACCACTCGACGCCGACCTCGAGCGCGAACGGCCGCGCGGTGTACTGGTAGATGGCGAGCGACGGCGCGCCGGTGAGCAGGCGGTACTCCGCGGGCAGCTCCAGCGGCTCCAACTTCAGGAGACCGCCCTCGGCCTTGCGGATCTCGTGCTTCACCTGCGCCGGGCTGACGACCTGCACGTAGCCGCGCTCGGCCTGCACGCCGAGCGGGCGCACCTGGCCGGGCTGGATCGTGCCGCCGCGCGCGCTCATCGGCTGCTCGAAGGTGACGAGCAGCGTCGCCGCGCCGAGCACGGGCTGATGAAGCGAGACGACGATCTGGTCGCCCTCGCGCCTCCAGTCCCTGCGGACGTTCTGGCCGGTGACGTCGATGTTGCCCGCCTCGGCCGGCACGGAGAGCCGCCACTCCGTCGCGGGCGCGCCGACGACGAAGTAGTTCAGCAGTACGCTACCGTACACCACGCCCTCCTTCACGGTGTAGAGGTGGAAAACGTCGGCCTGCACGCTCTGGCCGAGCGCCTCGATCTTCAGCGCGGCGGACCAACCGGCCTCACGCAACCGCCACGCCTGCTGGAGGCCGGCGGTCTGCTGCGGGAAATAGCTCAGCGGCACCTCGACGAGCTTGTCGATGCCGGCCGGCACGAGCCGGTAGCCCGGCGTCGCCACGGCTCCGATATGACCGCGCACCGACTTCGCGCCCGGGAAACGCAGCGCAGGCAGGCTCCAGTCGCCCGCGGCGGCGGCCTGGTTCTTCTCCAGGCGGAGCTGGAGCAACTGCCGGCCCTCGACGGGCTCGGCGAACAGCACCTTCAGCGTCCGGAGGCCGTCGACGGCGGTCGACTCCGCGTTGAAATCGGCCACGCCCTGGCCGGTCACGCCGGCGACGGTGTAGTCGGCCGGGATCTGCAGCGACCAGTCGCGCAGCGACGCCTCGCGCACGTCGAGCTCGAGGCTGGCCGCGATGGTGCGGTCGGTTTCGCCAAGGCCGTAGGTGAGGATCGCGGAGACGCCGACCTCCGGCTGGATCTGCGAGGCGAGCAGGCGGTATCCGTAGTTCGCCGCCGGGAAGCGGTAGACGAAGACCTGCCGCGCCTCGTCGGAGTTCAGTTCGCCGGTCGGATACTGCTCAGGCGCGAGCTGCATCATGCCGGCGACGTCGGCCACCTCGAGGCGCACCGCTCCGTCGTTGGCCACGCGCAGGAAGCCGGAGTGCCGCACCACGCCCTCGGGCGAGAGCCGCAGCGGCTCGACGCGGATCGGGAAGCCGCCGAGCTCCGTCTGGCTGCGCACCGTGATCGAGCCAGTCTCCTCGATCGGGCGGCTGAACTGCACCTCGAGCACGCGCGCCCCGTCGACGGGAAGGACCTTCCAGCTCACGAGGTTCGCGCCCTCGACGCCGACGATCTCGCCCGGCCCATCGAGCCGGATACGCAGCGCCGTGAGTTTCCCCTGGAGAATCTGGAGCGCGAGCGTCGCCTCCTGCCGCAGCAGGCCGGCGCCAAGGCGCGAGTCAGTCTGCTCGCTGCTGGTGAAGAACAACGCGCCCTCGGCCGCCTTCGCCTGATGTTTCCAGGCGAGCGCCGTGGCGCCGTCGGCCGGGAGGAAACCCTGCCAGCCCTGCGCCGTGGCGACCGGCAGCACCGGCCGCTCGGGATCGAAGCTCACGCCGGCAGGCAGGCCGTCGAGCTGGATCGGCACCACCACGCCGGCCGGCATCGAGAAATCGAGCACACGCCACTCGCCCGTCTCGCGGATCGCGGCGGCGAACGGCAGATCGACCACCAGCGCGCCCTCGCGCTCGGTCACGAGTTCGTAGCCCTGGAAACCGCTGTCGGCGGAGGCGAGTTCGAGGTGCCAGCCATCGCCGGCGGCCTGCGCGCTGGGAGCGGCCGAGCCGGAGAGGAGGCGGAGGCGGGCGCCGACCTTTGTCGAGCGAAGCTGGGCACGCAGGCGGAACTCCGCGCTCTTCGCGTCCTCGTTGATCTTGCCGGAGAGTTGCGCGCCGAGGAGTTCGGCATCTGCCGGAGCCGCACCGCGCGGCGTGAGACGAACCGTGAGCGCACCCTCGCCGGTGGTCTGGAAGCGCACCGGGTCGCGCGGAGTGCGCGGCTCGCCGAGCGCGACAAGGCCGGTGGCCGCGGTTACACGCAGATCGAGTGTCGCATCGGATTGGAGCGTGACGGTGGAGGCGAAGCCCACGGCGTCGCCGGGAGCGGCGATGAGCACGGATGCGGTGCCGGGCACGGTGGGTTTGCGGAGACGCGTGTGCACGACGAGGTCGAGATCGCGCGGGGCGGGCACGCCGTCGGCAAGCATCGGACGCAGATCGAGGAAGCGTTTGCCGGAGAGCGGTACCTGGCGCACGCCCCACGAGGCGAGACCGGTGCCGCTGAGTCCGAGAACTTCGGTTACCTCGCCTTCGCCACTGAGGCCGAGGGAGAGCACTTCGGGTTTGCCCTGCACGACGTGGAGCTTCAGGCGCAGCTCGCCCGTGAGCTCGGCCGCGGCGAGCCGCACGGTCTGGTCGGCGACGGCGGAGAAGAACAACGGCACCGCGGGCGGCACGCCCTGCACGTCGACCACGATCCGGCCGCCGTCAGGCGTGAGCGTGGCGGTGGATTTTGCTGTGCCGGCCGGTTTCGGTGCGGCGAGCAACGCACCGGCAGCCAGCAAGGCAGCGATGGCAAACAGGCGGCAGAACACTGAGCGGAACGAATTCGGGGTGTGCATGGCGGAAAGGCGTTTGGGAGCAACTGTAGCCGGCTTCGTCGAAGCCGGTCTGTGACGGACGGGGCGGATCAGTTAGAGCGGCGGAAGTTTCGCACAAGCGGCGCGCGAAGTCGTCAGGGGCAGATCAGGGTTTTGTCAGGAGAATGTCAGGGCGGGAAGATCGGACGGATCCGACGGATCGGACTGATCGCGCGGATGGACGGCGCGGACACCGCCCTTGCCCGATCTCCGAGGTAGGGGCGGTGCTTGCGCCGCCCTTGGCTGCCCGAGCGAGCGATGAGATTCGGGCGTCGCAAGCGACGCCCCTACGTTCGGAAGAGGATCGCCAGCGTTCATTTCTTCATCTTCCGGAGTTGCTCGAACAGCGTGAACAGATCCTGGAGGCGCTTGTCGCCGGGACGGCGGGCGCGGAGGGCGTTGACGATCGGGGCGAGGACGTCGAGATCGACACGGTCGCCGGCGGGGCCGCCGCGGAGTTTTTCTGCAAGCGCGGCGGCGGTGCCGGCGAGTTGGAGACTGGGCGAGGCGCGGTCGAAGCCGACGGCGCGGGATTCGAAGGGCAGCGTCCACGAACGCTCGACCATCTCCTTGGTGCCGGCATCGCGGAAACGGACGAAGACTTCGCCGAGCTCGCCCTCGCCCTGCGGGAGCGCCTCGACCTCGTACACGGCCACGGCGGCCTCCTCGGAGGAGATCTCGGCGGCGTCGACGGCGTCGTTGCGGAAATCCTCCTCGCGCAGGCGGTGCTTCTCGAAGCCGACGAGGCGGTAGTGGCCGACGCGCGCCGGATTGAAACGCACCTGAAGCTTCACGTTCTCGGCGGCGGGGCGGAACGCGCCGGCGAGCTGGCGAGCGAAACCGGCGTCGGCCGCCTCGGGCGTATCGAGCACGTAGTAGCGGCCGTCGCCCTTGCGGGTGAGCGCCTCGAGCATCTCGTCCTCGACGCCTTCGAGGCCCACGCCGCAGGCGTCGAACGCGATGCGCTGGCTGCGGAGCGACTCGATGGCGGCGGCGAGGCGCTCGGGGTCGGCGTTGCCGAGGTTGGCGGCGCCGTCGGTGAGGAGGACGATGCGGTTCTGCGCTGTGCCGGAGAAATGGCGACGGGCGAGTTCGCCGCCGAGCTTGAGCGCCTCCTCGAAGTTGGTGCCACCCTCGGCGGGCGTGCGCTCGAGGAGGTCGAGCGCCTGGTTGGCGTGGTTGCCGTCGAGCGCCTCGGCAAGCAGTCGCGGCTGGCGAGCAAAGCCGACGAGCGTGATGCGGTCGTTCGGCCCGAGTAGTCCAACGAGCGTCAACAACGCGGCGCGCACAGCGGCGCGGCGGTCGGGGCGCTCCATCGAGCCGGAGGTGTCGAGCAGCACGGTGAGGACAAGCGGCGTGCCTGCGCCACGACCGGTGGCCGGCACGCGCACGGCGATGCGGACAAGGTTGCGCTGCTGCGCGAACGGATGCGCCGACTGCTCGACGCGGCAGGAGACCGGCTCGCCGGCGGCCGGCGCGGGATCGCCGTAGTCGAAGGCGTTGTAGAATTCCTCGGGGCGGATGGCGGACGGTTCCGGCAGGCGGCCGGAGTTGAGCGCGGCGAGCGCGAGCTTGAAGGAGGCGTCGCTCACGTGGAGCGAGAACGTGGAGACGGGCTCATGAGCGGCGCTCACCTCGTCGGTGGCGGGAGGCGGGAGCGGCTTCTGGTCGGGGCGCGGGAGAGGTTTGTCAGCGGCGAGGGCAGAGCCGGTGGACTGGGTGCAGGGCGTGGACGAAGTGGACTCGGTGGATGCGGGGACTTGGTCCGAATCGAGAGCAGCCTGCCCTTGGCCGTACATGGTCGCCGAAGGATCGGGACGCTTGGGACGCTTCGGGGTGCGGTTGCTCTTCAGAAAGCCGGAGGAGCTGGAGTCGGCGACCTCGAAGGGCGAGAGCACGACGACCTCGTCTTCCTCGGCGCTGCCCGACGGCGCGGCCGGTGCAGGCGCCCCACCCTTCTCGCCCAAGACCGAACCAGAACGCGCGGCTTTGCGCTTGGAGAGGAAGCTGTCGCGCGCGCTGTCACTCGCGCTGGAAGTAGTAGAAACCGACGAGGCAACATCCTTGAGCTCCGTATGAATCCTCACCCCGGGGATGTTGAGCTTCGTGTTGATACGCGTACCGGCAAGGGTGTTGGTGGCTGTGTAGCCGACATCCAATTCTTCCTTTACCACGAACGGCTCCATGACGCCGGTCTCACCATCGTCGGCAGTTCCGGTGAAGCCGTCACTTCGCAACACTTTCGCGCTCTCTGCAGCGCGCATGGCCAGTTCGGGCCTCGGAAGCAAAGGAGCAGCAGTAAAAGCTCGGGCTTGTTTCGACGGCACCGACCACGACTGCGCGGCCACCGGCGGCACCGGCTTGATGACGGTGGTGATGTCGGCAACCCCGACCGTGTTCATCGGCTCCGGAAGTTCCTCGGCATCCCGCTCGTACTGCACCTCCGAGGGAATGGAGCAGGCGTACGATGCATCGGGATCGGGGCGCTGCGGCTTCTTCGGCGAAACCGTACTGAGCATCCAGAAGCCGCCGATGCTGATGACAACGCAGGCGGCAGCGGAGTAGAACCACTCGTTCCGCCACCACAGGCGCTCGGGCGGGCGCGGCGGGCGTACGGCCGACGGCTTCGCAAAGGTCGCGACCGGCGCCTGCGGCGTGGCGGCGTTTTTTCCGGGGTCGGCGACCCCGGCTACAGCGGAGATGCCCTCGGTCGGAGGCGCACCGATGGCGGCGAGGAGCTTCGCGCGGCGGTCGGGGGAAAGGCGGAGCGGCTCGGCGTCGGGGGGCGCGGCCTCGGCGACGAGTCCGTGGACGGCGGCGATGCGGCGCTTGAAGGCGGCGAGTTCGGGGCGGGCGGCAACGGCGGCCTGGAGCGCGGCAATCTCGGAGGCGGAGGCTTCGCCGAGCACCCAGGCGACGATGCGCTCCTCGAGCTCGGCATCGGACGGGCGCTGCGGCGCGGGAGAATGGTTCTCGTTGTTCATGGCATTACCCCTCGCTTCCTTCGATGCCGGCGCGGCGGAGACCGTCGGCCAGCGATTTGAGGAGGTGGTGCAGGCGGAAACCGACGTTGCCGGCGCTCAGGCCGGTGCGGCGTCCGATCTCCTGATACTGGAGTTCCTCGTGGTACTTGAGGTGGATGAGGCGGCGGTCGGCCGCGGGCAGCTCGGCGAGGAGCAGCCGGACGGTGCCGACGGCCTCGTCGCGCCCGAGGCGCTCGGCGGCGGGGCAGTCGTCGCCGGGAGCGGCGTCGGCGACGAGCTCGGTCTCGAGCGAGTGGTCGCGCCGGTGGTTGAGGGCGAGGTTGCGGACCGTGCGGTAGAGCCAGGCGCGCGGGTTCTCGACCTCGGCCCACGAGCGGTGGAGACGGAGAAACGCCTCCTGCACCAGCTCCTCGGCGACGGGCCGGCGGCCGGTGAGCCCCCACGCGTAGCGAAGGAGTCCACTCTCCTCCTCCTCGAACAACGCAGCCAAGTTGGGCGACGCGGGGTCCATGTGCGGGGTATGCGGCGCCACCAGACCGGAAATACCGGGTGGTGGCGAGCAAACTTCGGAGGGAGCCGGGGCGTCCATGTCGGCGGGAGACGGAGCCGGAGTGGCTCCACCCGCTAAAGACACGCGAGCGGCGGAATTCTTAGGAGATTTCGGAAGAAAGTTGGCAGGGCCGGCGGGAGAGAACGGAAGTGTCCGGGGCAGACATGGGGCGGCGACAGCTGGCCAGGCCGCTCACACGCGCCGCTACGCGGAAAAACAGAAGGGGCGCCGGCACAGCCCGACGCCCCTTCCCTAGTAGAACAAAGCGAAAGCGGCTCAGACGCCGGAGTAGGCGGAGAAACCGCCGTCGATCGGAATCACGGCGCCGGTGATGAAGCCGCTGGCCTTGTCGTCGCAGAGCCAACGCAGCGCGCCGACGAGTTCCTCGGGCTTGCCGAGGCGGCGCATCGGGGTGTGGTCGACGATCTTCTTGGTGCGCGGCGTGGGCGTGCCGTCGGCGTTCCAGAGCAGCGCCTTGTTCTGCTCGGTAGAGAAGAAGCCGGGGGCGATGGCATTCACGCGCAGACCGGCCTCGGCGAAGTGGACGGCCATCCAGTAGGTGAAGTTGTTGAGCGCGGCCTTGGCGGCGCAGTAGGCGGGGACCTTCGTCATCGGGTAGTAGGAGCCCATGGACGAGATGTTGATGACGGTGGCGCCGGGGCGGCCGAGGAGGAGCGGCAGGAACACCTGCGTGGGCAGGAGCGCACCCATGAAGTTGAGATCGAAGACGGAGCGGATACCGGCCTCGTCGAGATCGAGGAAGCTGCCGGGGCCGGTGGTGACGGCCGCCTTGGCGGCGCCTTCCCAGGTTTCGGTGGCGGTGGTGCCGCGGGGGTGGTTGCCGCCGGCGCCGTTGAGGAGGATGTCGCAACCGCCCCAGAGCGTCTGGACCTGGGCGCGCGCAGCTTCGAGGGAGGCGCGGTCGAGGACGTTGGCGGCGAGGGAAAGGGCTTCGCCGCCGGCGTCGCGGATCTGCTTGGCAACGGCTTCGCCCTTGGCGGCGGTGCGGTTGAGGATGGCGACCTTCACGCCGTCGGCGCCGAGCGCACGGGCCATGGCGCCGCAGAGGACGCCGCCGCCGCCGGTGATGACGGCGACCTTGTTGGAGAGAGGAGTGGTGGAAGTTTTCATGGAAGGGAGGAAGCGAAATGAGGATGCGGACAAAGGGGATCGAGGTAGGAGCCTGCTTGCAGGCGATTCTGCGCGATACCGCCACCGATGACGGAATCGCCTGCAAGCAGGCTCCTACAGGGACGATCAGGCGCGGCGCCGGGCGCGGTCGAGGGCGACGCCCTTGTCGATGGCCTCCCAGAGGCCGTTGAGGTAGGCGATGCCGAGGGCGCGGTCGTAGAGGCCGTAGCCCGGGCGCCCGGTCTCGCCCCAGATCATGCGGCCGTGGTCGGGGCGGACGTAGCCGGTGAAACCGACATCGTGATACGCCTTCACGATCTCGTACATGTCGAGCGATCCGTCGGTCGAGAGGTGGGAGGCCTCGGTGAAGTCGCCGTTGGGGAAGCGCTTGAGGTTGCGGCAGTGGGCGAAGTGGATGCGGCCCTGGCCGCCGAAGCGGCGGATCATCGCCGGCAGGTCGTTGGCGCCGTTGGAGCCGAGCGAGCCGGTGCAGAAGGTGAGGCCGTGGTAGGTGCTCGGGTTGAGGGCGAGCAGGCGGTCGATGTTGGCCTGGTTGGTCACGATGCGCGGCAGGCCGAACATGGGCCACGGCGGATCGTCGGGGTGGATCGCCATGCGGATGTCGAACTCCTCGCACACCGGCATGATCGCATCGATGAAGTACTTGAGGTTGGCGTAGAGCTTGTCGGCATCGACAACCGAATACTTCGCGAAGAGCTCCTTGAGCTGGGCGAGGCGCTCGGGTTCCCAGCCGGGGAGCTTGAAACCGTTGGAGCTCCTGGAGAAGAGGTCGAGGACGGTGGCGGGGGTGAGGTCCTTGACTTTGGCGGCCTCGTAGAAGAGGGCGTTGGAGCCGTCGGGCAGCGGGTGGGCGAGGTCGGTGCGGAGCCAGTCGAAGACCGGCATGAAGTTGTAGCAGACGACCTTGATGCCGACACGGCCGAGGCGGCGGAGGGTCTCCCGGTAGTTCTCGATGTAGCGGTCGCGCGAGGGCGCGCCGAGCTTGATGTCGTCGTGGACGTTGACGCTCTCGATGACTTCGAGCGTGAGGCCGGCGGCCTCGACGATGGATTTGAGGTGGGCGATCTTCTCGACCGGCCAGACCTCGCCGACGGGCACATCGAAGAGCGCGCCGACGATGCCGGGCGAGCCGGGGATCTGCCGCACCTGCCAGAGCGGGATGCAGTCGTCATGTTCCCCGAACCAACGGAAAGTCATTTTCATGGGCTGGAATGTAGCGATGAGGGGCGAAATTGCGGGCGGAGAGGCGACGCTGCGAACCGGAGGGCGGTAGCCGTCTACCATGTCCCGGACATCCCAAGCGCCACCGTCCGATCAGCACGGCGTAACGAAGCGGTCAACCTCTTGCGCGGCGGGGATTTGGCTCGAAAACCCGCGGTAAGCGCCTAGTGGTAGCAACACTCCAAATAACCATGTACTGGCTCGCCGCATTGCAGATGTCGAAGATCACCGAGAAGCTGCCTCCGGACTTCTTGATGAAGACCGGGCTCTTCCTTCTGGTCGTGCTCGTCATCGTGATCGCCGTGAAGATCTACCAGGGGTCCAACAAGATCATGCTCTCGATCTTCCTGTGCGCGGTATTCGGCATCTTCTTCTTCAGCTGGATCTACAATCGCAACGAGCCCGCCTTCCTCACGCCGATCATCGAGCCGATCTCGCAATTCTTCCCGACCAAGGACTACGAGAAGAAGGACGTAAGCGATCTGGACAAACAGAAGAAGGCCGGGAACAAGCCGAAGCCCAAGCCGTAGAAGTAGCGGCGCGCGGCCCATCGCAGTGCCGCGCGCGACAGTCGGCGCGCACCGTTTCCCTCCATTGGGACCAGAACCGGAAGCGACGGCGCCCGCCTTTTCGCTTTTCCCCGCCCGAGCGGTCGCTATCGCTGGCGCCATGCTCACCTGCTCGAAGACGTACAACGACATCCCGTTCGCGCACCGCCAGCACCTGCACGACGGGCATTGCTCGAAGATTCACGGGCACAACTGGAGCATCACA
>Ga0209373_10003460_pt1 | contig 14550 bp, 17 predicted proteins | sample Higcelweek5metaG_FD_187173 | JGI IMG/M metagenome (GOLD analysis project Ga0209373, IMG submission 187173) | Freshwater pond sediment microbial communities from the University of Edinburgh, under environmental carbon perturbations - High... | ecosystem: Environmental > Aquatic > Freshwater >...
AAAGAAGGAACTAGTTTTAAATTAATGAGTTTTATTAATAATATTAATGAAACTTGTGAAGATTTAAAAATGAATAAAGATATGATTCATAGACCTGTAAATGTAGGTTTTTCTGGTGGTGAAAAAAAGAAAAATGAAATATTACAATTAAATGTATTAAAACCAAATACGATACTATTAGATGAAATAGATTCAGGACTTGATGTAGACTCACTTAAAATAGTAGGTAATTCTGTAATGAAATATTTTAATGAATATAAACCTAGTATTTTATTAATTACTCATTACCAAAGATTATTAGATTATATTAAACCAGATTTTGTTCATATTATGATAGATGGTAAAATAGTAAAAACAGGAGATTTTAGTTTAGTTAATATTATTGAAGAAAAAGGATATGAAAATATTTTAATGGAAGAAAACAATGAATAAGATTTCGGTTGTAGGAGATTTAGTTACTTTAAATGAAAGTGATAATTTAATTAATGTTAAATTTTTAAATAAAGAAGACACTTTTGATGTAATTAAAATAAATATTGAAGTACTAAATAATACTAATATTGAAATAGTATATGATCAATCTAATGATACTAAACTTGAAATAAATTATAATGTTTTAGAAAATGTAATTTTAAATATAAATGAAATAAATGAATCTAAAAATATAAAAATATCTAATAACTTTTATATAAAAGAAAATTCAAAAGTTTTTATAAATAAATTTTATGATACTTACTGTGCTAAACAATTAGATATAATTAATCTAGATGGTGAAAATGCAGAAGTGTTATATAATTTAAAAACAATATCAAAAGATATTCAAAAATTTGATATATTTGTATATCATAATTGTAATTCAACATTAAGTAATATTATAACAAAAAGTGCTAATATAGATTTAGGATCTACTACTTTTAATATTAATAGTACAGTACCTAAAAACATTAAAGGTTGTACATTAAATCAAAATAATAGAATAATAACATTTAATGATAAAAAATGTGTTATTACTCCTAAATTATTTATAGATGAACAAGATGTAACAGCTAATCATTCAGCACTAATTGGAACATTTGATGAAGAATCTTTATTCTATTTAATGAGCAGAGGAATATCAAAAAAAGATGCTACTAACTTATTAGTTAAAGGCTTCTTAATGGATAATGAAAATGAAAAAATAAGTGCAATAATAGATAAATATTGGAGGTAATTATGAATAGAGAAGATTTTTTAATACTTAAAAATAATTTAATTTATTTTGATTCAGGAGCTACTACATTAAAACCTTCAGTACTTAGTATTGCAACTAGTGATTACTATAATAATTACTCAGCTAATGCTCATAGAGGAGATTACGATTTATCACTAAGAGTAGATAATGAATATGAAAATACTAGAGTATTAATTAAAAATTTTATAAATGCTTCTAGTACTAATGAAATAGTATTTACTAGTGGTTGTACTGATTCACTTAATAAAATAGTATTTGGTTATTTTAAAAATGTATTAAAAAAAGATGATGAAATATTGCTAACTAAAAGTGAACATGCTAGTAATTTATTACCTTGGTTTGAATTAGCTAAAGAATTAGATTTAAAAATAAATTATATAGAACTTAATGATAATTATGAAGTTACAATTGATAATTTAAAAAAAGCAATTACTTCTAAAACTAAAGTAATATCTATAGCAGGTATTACTAATGTAATAGGTGATGAAAGACCAATTAAAGAAATAACTGATTTAGCTCATAATTTAAATATATTAGTTGTAATAGATGGAGCACAATATGTTCCTCATAAGAAAACTGATGTTCAAGAATTGGATATAGATTTTTTAGCTTTTTCAGCTCATAAAATGTATGGACCTACTGGAGTAGGTATATTATATGGTAAAGAAGAATTACTTAAAAATACTAAACCAATAATATTTGGTGGAGGAATGAATTCAGTATTTACTTCTGATATGGAAGTAACATATAGTAGTCTTCCCACTGTTTTAGAAGCTGGAACACCTAATATAGCAGGTGTTATAGGATTTGGTAAAGTTATTGAATATTTAAATAATATAGGTATTGATAAAATAAGTGAACATGAATTAAATGTTAGAAATTATTGTTTAAATGAATTAAAAAAATTAGACAATATTATTATATATAATGAATATTCAAAAGGTAGTACAATAGCTTTCAATATAAAAGATATTTTTGCTCAAGATTCAGCTATATATTTAAACAAATATAATATATGTGTAAGAGCTGGAAATCATTGTGCTAAAATTTTAAAAGATGAACTTGGTATTAAAAATACAGTTAGAATATCTTTTGGTATGTATAATACAAAAGAAGAAGTAGATACGTTAATTAAAGTATTAAGTAATAGCAATATTAAAAATGAAATAATTTAGTTGATTTAAAAATAGTTTTGTACTATAATATCTAATAAAAACAGGGGGATTAAAATGAATAATATAGAAAATATGTCAACAAGTGTTATAACTACTTTAACAATTAGAGAATTAAAAAATATATTTAAAAATAATAATAATTTAGAATTATTAGAAAAAGGTAATATTACTTTTTGTATTGATATTTTAAAATATTTTGGAGTAAATTTAGAAAATACTAATTTAGAAAATATTGCAGAAGTAAATTTGGATTTTGAATACGGTAATAAAGTAATTTTACAAGGACCTAAGGTTAATATATATGATAAAAATAATAAATTAATATCTAAAAAACTTTCTAACAAATTAGAATCTCAATATTATGGTGTAGAAAATTTTGAAGTTCAAATATTTGAAGAATTAAATTTCAATAGTGATGATATAGATGAATTTATTGAAGAAAATCAGTACAATAGTGAGTTTGTTACAAAAGATGTTTGCTCTTTAATTCATATGTCTGGATATGAACTTGATTTAAAAAAATATAATGATTACATTAACTTAATAAAACAATATGAGGAAAGTAAAAATGAAATGTTTAAACCATTTATAGAAAAAGCTAAAAAAGAATGCTATTCATATAAAGAATTATACATAACAAAGAATTTAATAGAAAAAAATGTTAGAATTATGCACGGATATACACCTTATATTGTAAATGCAGATAGTAGTGAATTATCATTTACATTATTAGAATTTGATGAAATAGTTAATAAATCTTTGTTAGCATCTGGAATATCACATTCATATGAATATGATAAATTGTCATTAGAAGAAAAAAATACTAAAGATAGTTTTATGGATCTTGTTACAATTGAATTAAAAAATTACAACAGATATTTACATAAAAAGAGAGGTTATACTCCTAGTGATCAAATGATTAGTCAATCAACACTTGCATCTTTAAAAAATATTATTTTATTAGATGAATCAAAAGATAATGATAAAATATCTTTTAAAACAAAAGTTATAGGAAATGATCATTCATTAGTAGAAAATGTTTTAGGTAAACAAAAAACGTTGAATAAATCTATTTAAATATGTTATAATTACTCTATGATAGGAGTATGAGATATGGATTTAGTTATAGTAATTGTATTAATAATATTAGTTTTAGTTTGGAAACAAAGTTTTAAAGATTTAGTGTTTGCACTAGCTATTATAGAATTGTTTTTTAGATTAACACATTATATAAGTGAATTAATAAAAGTTAAAGAAGTAACAAATATAGTAAGTTATATTCCAAGCTCATTAAGCAGTTTAATTACTACTTATTCAGAAGGAATATTTTCTACAGTATTAGAAGTAGGACTACTAGCTTGTGCTTTAGCTTTTGAATATTATTTAATAAAAGGTTGGATAAAAAAGAAATAGATTGCAAAAGCAATCTTTTTTTAATAACTATACAAAATTTGACAAAACATTTAAAATATAGTAATATTATTAGTAGTTAATTTGATGGCACATTATTCTAGTCAATTAACTTATTATGAAGGTGGAAGTAAAAAGCCACTAAAGAGCATATCTGTGAAGCTTCTTGTGCTTGCTGCTTACGCCCAGTTTGGGGTGGGTGCTGGAAGAAGAATAATTGGGCGCCCGTAATGGCATACGATAAACGACCCAATGTTCGTTGAGACCTAACCTTGTTACAAAACTATACTGCAACGTTGAAGGAATTTGTAACGACTTAGGATTAAACCTACTATGTGGGGAAACTTGCGAGTAGTGTAGCTTGTCTTGCGTGAAGATACGGGGATGAATGACAGACAATATTAATTTGGCCAAAATTATGTTGTTATTGCTTTCTGAAACTATATTTGCTAAAAAGAATTAATAATAAGTATTGGGGGGGAAATCTCCTAGAGTGCGCTAAGTATGGGATTGCAGTACGGACTCAGTGGTAATCAAGTCATATATTTGGAGACAATATATTCATTCTTTTAAAAGGGAACTGCAAGTGTGGTAACGCACTGTAAGAATGAGGGAAAACCTACTTGACCTTAAGCCGTAAAGTTTATCATATTATACGCCATTAATTAATAAACATGGGAATTTTGAATATCCCTTTTTTTGTATAATGAGGTAAAAATGAAAAAAATAGACGAAAAAAAAAGTATAAATAAAGAATTAAGAAGAAATAAAAAAGAACTAGCTAATTGGAGATGGATTATTAGAATTACTTTAATAGCATTTACAATATCAGTTACTTTTTCTTTGATATCACAAACAGTTATACCTAATGTAAATATATTTGTTGGTTTAATAGTATTAGCAGTATTTATATTAATAGGTGTACTATTTGATATTATTGGAGTAGCTGTACAAGTAGCTGATGAAAAACCTTTTCACTCAATGAATTCAAGAAAAATAAAAGGAGCTAAAATGGCTGTTTTATTTAAAAAGAATGCTGAAAAAGTTTCTTCATTTTGTAATGATGTAGTAGGTGATATATGTGGTATTATATCAGGAACCACAGGAGCTATATTAGCTATTACTTTATCTAGTTCATTACATATAGATCCATTTATTACAGCTTTATTTGTAACTGGATTAATATCTGGTATTACAATAGGTGGTAAAGCTATTGGAAAATCTTTTGCAGTAAATAAAAGTAATTATATACTATATGAGTTCGCAACAATAGCTTCTAAATTTTATAAAATCAAATAAACAGGAAATATTCCTGTTTTTTAGTGTAATAAAAAGTAAAGTAAATTATAAAACGTTCATATTATTATTAATATGTGTTATTATATTTATATAGTATAGGAGTGACATTTATGAAAGAAAACTTTAATGAAGTTATGAAAAAATTATGTGGAGATAATGAAAAAGCTATTGATGTAGTAAAAGAAATGGCTAAAAACGGTAAAAAATTACCTTTATTAATTGCGCTTTATGAAAGAAATATTACTGGAAATAATATAGTTATACTTTATGAAAAAAACTTTAATGAAAATAATATCAAAACACTTTATGATGTTTGTTGTAAAGGAGATAGTCAAATATTTAAAATTACAATAAAACTTTTTGAAGATGGTGTTTTTAGTAGTGAAGAAATTATAAACAATTTATCTTCACCAAATCCTAGTTCTTTTATAGATGATATATTTACAGGAGAATTATTATCATCACTTGATAATGAAGAATATTTTGCTAGTATTTGGGAAAAATTTAAATTATGTAATAGGGAAATCTTTAATAAAAAAATAAAAGAATCTACTCCAGATGAAATTTATAAACAAGTAATATAAAAAAATAGCTTTCGCTATTTCTTTTTTTTATTATTTTGGTGTCCCCTTAGGGATTCGAACCCTAGACCCACAGATTAAGAGTCTGCTGCTCTACCAGCTGAGCTAAGGAGACATTACCTAATAATTATAACATATTATGATAATAAGTAAATAGTTAGATATTAAATTACATATAAATTATTTCTTCTATATTATAATTAATTATAAAACTATTTAAATTATTTATTATAAATTCATCATCTACCTTAACTAATATTTTATAAGTAACAATATTTTCAAAACTTTTATTTATAATAATAGAATCTTTTAATATATAATCTATATTTTTAGTATTGTTATGGTTAAATGTTATTGATACAACATTATATTTGATTAATTCTTTTATATTAACTAATTTAAGAGCGGTAGTAACGCTTTTAGTATAAGCTCTAATTAATCCTCCAGTTCCTAATTTAACACCACCAAAATACCTAATAACTATACATAAAACATTAGATAAATTATTACTTTCTAAACCATTTAAAATAGGAAGTCCAGCTGTTCCACTAGGTTCTTTATCATCACTAGATTTTTTTATATTTTCTACAATATATGCATAACAATTATGATTTGCATCTTTATATATTTCTTTATTTTTTTTTATTATATCATTAGCTTCTTTAACACTATTTATAATAAATAATTTACAAATAAATCTAGATTTATTAATTATTATTTCTTCTTCAATATTATTACTTATAGTTTTCATTTAATCACCTTTATTAATTATAACTTAATATTTATTTTTAATCAAATATGATGTATAATCATATTATAAGGTAGGTGTCTTAAATGAAGTTAGAAAAAAGAACTTTTATTAATCAAGACAAGGCAAAAGAAATTATAAATTTTTTGGATAGTAATTCTGATAAATCAGAAATTGAAAAACAAATTATTTATGTTTATCATACTGAAGGTGATTTTAGAATAGTAAGAACTAAAGATTATATTAAAATGAATTTAAGAAAAGAAGATAATGAGAATAATGTTTTTATAGCTCCTAAATATGATTTAAATTTAATAACAATGTTTAATAATCTAGGTATATCTATAGATTTAAAAAGATTTAGAATTAGACATAAATATTTATTAGGTAAATACTATATTACATTAGATGAAAATTTAAAATTTGGTAATACTATTCGTATTAGATTAGAAAAAGATAGTGATAAAGCTGATATAGAATTAGAAATAGATAATTTATTTAGAGAACTAGGACTTAGTGAAACTAGTATGGATAAGTTTGATGAATTATATTCTAAATATAGAATGGATTGGCAAAATTTAATTAAAGATATTGATGAATTAGAATTTTTAAAATAAATTAGGGGGATAATTATGAATATAGAATTAAAAATATTTGAGCAAGCGGATTTAAATTACTTAGTTGGATATATGAATAATATATCTGATGATCTTAGAAAAGAAGAAATGCTATCTAATGATACTATTAAACAAAGATTTATATTAGCTGGCGATAACAAACCTTTTAAAGATTTAATAGAAACATTAAATGAAGAAGAATTGAAATTATTTTTAAATAAAGAAAGTATGGAATTACTAGCTAGCAACTCTATGACAAATAAAGTAGAAACTATTATGAATTTGGAAACAGCTTCTAAAAATGATATTCTTTCATCTAATACTATGATATATTATTTATATAAAAATTATTTAAATTTAAAAGATTCATTTAAAAACTTAGATTATAAAGTGGCGAACAATTTCTTAGAATATATGATAGAAAATGATTTATATATTTGTATGGATAAACTTTCTTACTTTAAAGATGAAGTAATATTAGAAGCTATTAAAAACAATATAAAAGATATTAAAAATAATGTAGATAAATTACCAAATAATTTTATAAGTTTATTTGGTCCTCTTACTATAGAATATTTAGTAAGTCAAAAACAATTAGAAAAATCATTTTTTAATTATGATATTAAATCTATAGAAAAAATGTTAATTGAAGGAATAAAAATACCTGATGAAGTTATAGAAAATAAAATATTTATTGATAATCTAATAAATACATTAGATGTTAAACTATATAGAAGTATTATTAATTATTTAAAAAACAATAATGATATGTCTATAGTAGAAAAAATAGAAAATTTAAAGCAAGAAAAAACTTCTAAAGACATAAATAATATTAAAGATGATTTGTTACCTGATTTTAAAAATATATTAGATTCAGTTATATCAACACTTCCTGATAATGATCAAGCTGAACGTGAAATAGATTCTAGTATATTAAAAAAATTACCATCTAATATGAAAAAAGAAGTTATAGGTATTTTATATGCTACAGAAAAACAACCAATAAATGAATTTAAAGAAGTATTAAAAAATTACCTTGTAAATAAATCGGATGAAGAATTATTAGATTTAACAATAGATTCTAATTATAAAATGAATTCAACTGATTTTATGAGTGATTTTCAATTTATTACAATGAATAATGAATTAACTAGTAGTATAAGTAATAAAAAAAGACAGTTAATTAGTAGGGAACATTATGATAACTATTTAACTTTGATTAATTTTTCTGTATTATCTACAAAAGAAAAAATTGAATTTTTTAATAGCTTTGATAAAACAATTGATTATAAACAATCTTTTGATGATGACTTAAAAGCGGTAGATAATTTCTTGTTAGAAAATAAAATAAATAATAATTTAACTTTTGATGAAATAACTCAAGAAAATTTAGAACATACAAAAGCTGCATAAAAGAGGACTATATAGTCTTTTTTTGATATAATGTAATTGGTGATATTATGTATAAAAAAATTTATGTTGAAATAACAAACAACTGCAATTTAAGTTGTAATTTTTGTATTAAAAATAAAAGAGAAAAAAAGTATATGGAATTGGATAATTTTAAAATAATATTAAATAAATTAGAAAATAAAACTAAGTATTTATATTTTCATATATTAGGAGAACCTTTAATACATCCATTAATAAATGATTTTATAAATATAGGTAGTAATAATTTTAAAATAAACATTACTACCAATGGATATTATATTAATAGAGTTAAAGAAAATAAAAATATATGGCAAATGAATATTTCATTACATAGTTTTAATCCTAAATATAATGTTTCTTTAAATGATTATATGAATAATATATTTGAATCTATAGATTTATTACAAAATTACACATATATTAATTTTAGATTTTGGGTTGATAATGAATATAATAAAGAAATGTTAAATTTAATCAATAAAAGATATAATTCTAATATTGAATTAGAAGAAATAAAAAATAAAAAAATTAATGTTAGACTATGTGTTAGTACATCAGACTATTTTATATGGCCAGATTTAAACAATAATTATTATAGTGAAGAAGGTAAATGTTTAGGATCTATAGATCATGTAGGAATATTAGTAGATGGAACAGTAGTACCTTGTTGTTTAGATTCAAAAGGTGATATAAATTTAGGCAATATATATGAAGATGAACTATTAAATATTACTAAAGGTAATAGATGTAATAATATGATACAAGGTTTTAGAAAAAACGAAAAAAGAGAAGAATTATGTAAACATTGTAAATTCTTATAGGAGGAATTATGATAAAAGAAAAATTAAAATTAGTTCCTGAAAAACCAGGATGTTATTTAATGAAAAATAAAGATAATCAAATTATATATGTAGGGAAAGCTAAAAATTTAAAAAATAGATTATCTTCTTATTTTAGAGGAACACATACTGGAAAGACCGCTAAACTTGTAAGTGAAATAGTAGATTTTGAATATACAGTAGTATCTAGTGAAAAAGAATCTTTAATATTAGAAATAAATTTAATAAAAGAAAAAGATCCTAAATATAATATATTACTTAGAGATGATAAGAGCTACCCATATATTGAACTTACAGAAGAAGCAGTTCCTAGATTATTAATAATAAGAAACTTAAATAGGAAAAAACACCATAGTGGAATATATGGGCCTTTTCCTAATGTAACAGCAGCTCGTACTACAGTTAATTTATTAAATAGAATTTATCCTCTTAGAAAATGTAGAGTTTTTGAAAAAAAGCCTTGTTTATATTATCATATAGGAGAATGTTTAGGATATTGTTCTAAAGATGTAGATAAAGAAGAAATAAAAAAAATGAAAATAGATATTGTTAGATTTTTAAAAGGAGACCATTCTTTAATAACAAAAAAAATACAAGAAGAAATGATGGCAGAATCTGATAAGATGAATTATGAAGCAGCTAGAGAATTAAAAGAATTATTAGATTATATAACTATAACTTTAGATAAACAAAAAGTAGAATTAAATACTGATGTAGATACAGATGTATTTGGATATCATATTGATAGAGGATATTTATCTATTCAAGTTTTCTTTATTAGAAGTGGTAAAATAATAGAAAGACATTCTAAAATAATTCCTATAATAGATGAAGAAGATGGATTAACTAATTATATAGCAGCTTTCTATGAAAAGAATTTTATATTACCTAAAGAAATATTTGTACCTAGTAATGTAGATATAAAATTATTAGAAGATTTTTTAAATATTAAAGTAATAAATCCTATTAAAGGTAAAAAACATGAAGTATTAGAAATGGCTAATAAAAATGCAAAAATAACTTTAGATAATGAATATGAATTAATAATTAAAGATGAATCTAGAACAGTACAAGCTAATAATGAATTAAAAGAAATATTAAATTTATCTAAATTAGATAGAATAGAAATATTTGATAATTCACATTTGTTTGGAACTTTTAATGTTTCAGGAATGGTCGTTTTTACTGATGGATTACCTAATAAAAACGAATATAGAAAATATAAATTAATAATAGATTCTAATGATGAATATGCAATGATGAGAGAAGTAATATACAGAAGATATTTTAGAGTATTAAGAGATAATTTAGATGTTCCAGATTTAATTATAGTAGATGGTGGAGTAGGACAAATTAATATAGCTAAAGAAGTAATAGATTCTTTAAACCTTAATATAATGGTTGTTGGACTTAAAAAAGATAACAGACATGCAACTTCTTCTTTATTAGCATTTAGTCCTTTAGAAGAGATTAAAATAGATAAAAAAAGTAATGTATTTTATTATTTAGAAAGAATGCAAAATGAAGTTCATAATTTTACTATAAGTTATCATAAACAAATAAGAAGCAAAGGTTCTTTAGAAAGTATATTTGACAATATAGATGGTATTGGAAATGTAAGAAGAAAAGAATTACTTAAAAAATATAAATCAATTAACAAATTAAAAGAAGTATCAGTTGAAGAGTTAAAAGAAATACTTCCTGATGTGGTAGCTATTAATTTAAAGAACTATTTAGAAAAACTATAGTGATATAGTTTTTTTATTTATAATAAAGCAAAAAAAATCAAACAATGTTTGATTAATTATTAAATGGTAGCGCCGGGGAGATTCGAACTCTCGACCTACCGGGTATGAACCGGTTGCTCTAGCCAGCTGAGCTACAGCGCCATAACCAAGTAATAAGATTATAACAAATATATTAAAAATTGACAATATATTTTTTAAAAATAATTGATTTTTATTTATATTGTGTTATTATATATGTTATCAAAAAGGGGTTTGATTATAATGTCTAAGGAAATGTCTAAGAAAATGTTAGTATTTTATGATATAAAAGATTGTATTGAGCAATATAAATTTGAGGAAGCTAAAGCAAAATTGGGATCATTCTTAGAATATAATCCAGGTGATTCATTTGCTCTTTTGGAATATGCAAAAATTGTAATGTTTGATGGAGAAAAAGGAATAGAAGTAGCTGAACAAATATTTGAAGTAGTAATCAATAATTTGATTATAAAAGAAGAAAATAACAATATTAAAGACTCAGAAAAAAAATTAAAAAATAAAGCTATATTAGAATTAATATATTTAAATATTGAAAAAAATGATTATGATGAAGCTTATAATAATTTAATGCTATTAGATAAAAATAAAGATTTTAGTTTTGTAGATAACGGTTTAAGAGTAAGTATCTTAAATAAAAGAAATGAAATAAATAAAGAAGAATTATCTTACCTTGAAAAACAACAATTAGAATATAATAGTGAATTAGCATTTAGTCATATAAAAAGATATCATCAATCACTATTTATAGAACAAGATACAGCAAAATTCGGTGAGAATATAGATATAAATCAATTAATGCATTTAGTTAAACCTTTTTTAGTAAAAGAAAACAGGATGTGTATCAATGATTTATATGATAATTATTTATTTAAAAGTGATAAAATAGGGCAATTTTATCAAAACAGATGTAGAATAGATTTTTTTAGAGTTAGAACAATTAAAGGAACAGATAATATAGTATCTATGTTTCCTTTAAAAACTCCTAGTCATGTTAATTTAGAAGAAGCTGATAATATTATTGATATAAATGATATAGATTTAGCTATTCAAAAATTAAAAAGAAAGTAGGATTAATAATGAGTAAAAATTTGTTTGCAGAAACTCCAAAAATGTTTGAAGAATTAGAATTGTTAATTAGCAATGGATATTATGAAGAAGCTAAAATTACAATAGAAGAATTAATAATTAAAAAAGTATATGTAAATAGATGCTATCTTTTATTAGCTAGAATATTTATTTTGAAGGTGACTATAAGAATGCTGAAGAAAAATTAATTATTTTATATAAAAAAGAATATAATAATGCTTTGGTTGAATTAATCAACTTATATGTAACTACTCAAGAATATGATAAGGCTTACTATTTATTAAATGAAGTTAATAATTTAAAAACAATTAGTGAAAGTAAAAAAGATTTATTAAACAATATAGTTTTAAAAGGAATGAATTTAGAAATAAAACCTCGTTCTAAAGCTCTTTCATATCAATCTAGACAAGTAATAGATTTTAATCCAAATGATGCAGTAGCATATATAACTGCCAAAAACAAAAAAAATAATAACGAAGATTTTTTTGTACTTAATTCTAGTGAAGAAATATTAGAAATATATTCATTAGCAGTACATAATCTAGGATATGCAATTCCATCGCCAGAAACAGGATGTTTTGATAATTATATATTTAAATATGATAATTCAGGAATTAATGGTAATAATGAAGTTAGTAATTTTGTAAAAGTTACTGTTATAAAAAATACAAAAAACATTATAAGTATATATCCTTGTTTAGTTGATTCGAAATCAAAAATAGAATATATTGATTTAAGAAATGTAAATAAAAATTTAGAAAAAGATTCTTATAAAAAAGAATATAGAGGATAAAAGGAAGACAAAAAAAACAACTTTTGAAGAAATTAAAAAATTAATTAAATGTCAAAAATTTGAACTAGCTAAACAAGCTATATATGCAGCAGAAGAAAATGGATTAATATATTTTGATTTATATATAGAATTAGCTAAAATCCTATCTTATGAAGGTAATACAAAAGAAGCTGAAGAAATATTGATTTATCAATATAATACTAAAGGACACCATACAGATAAAATCTTAAATGAATTAATGTATTTGTATATAAAGACTGAAGAATATGATAAAGCTAAATTTTTCTTATCAGAATATCTTAAATTACCATTTTCTCAAGCAACTGATGAACAAAAAAATTATGTTGAATGCTGTATTAAAAAGGGAAGTGGAATTAGATTAAGTGAAAGTGATATTGATAGTTCTTACTATATTAATCAACTAGATAATTTTGAAAAAGAAAAAACAATAGTGTTTTTAAAAAATAATTTTTCTCTACAAAATAAAAATGGCAATTTTAATCAAACTGGATTTTATGAAGATGCAGATTTATCTAATTTATTTGACAGTATAACAAATATTTTAGAACCAGAATATTTATATCCTAAAATTAGTTATTTTGATCAATATTTATTTAAAATTAAAAATGTAGGACTTGAATTTACAGGTAAAGAGTGTAACTATATTAAAGTATTAGTTCAAAAAAATACTAAAAACATTGTAAGTATTATTCCGGCTGTTTGTATTAGCGAAAAAGAGCAATACTGCTATGATTTAGACCAATTAATACTTAAAAAAGATTTAAACAAAATCAATTATAAAACACCAAAAACAAAATCAGGAATAGAAAGATTTAATAAAAAATATAATATTGGTTAACTATATTGAAAAATATAGTTTTTTTATATTGACATATGACAAGTTGTCATATATAATGAAAAAGTGTTAAAGGAGGTTAATTATGCCAACAAATACATTTAATAATTTATCTAAAGAAAAAAAAGATAAAATTATTTTAGCTAGTATGAACGAATTTAGTAAACATACATATAGTGATGTGTCTATTAACGAAATAATAGAACAAGCAGGTATTTCTAGAGGAAGTTTTTACATGTATTTTAAAGATAAAGAAGATTTATTTTATGCTTTATTAGATGAACATAAAAATAAATTCAAAGAAATTACAAGAGAAAGTTTAATTAACAATTCTGGTAATTTATTTGAAGCATATATAGAAATATATGATAAAACAATTAAATATATTTTAGGTAAAGAAGAATTATCTTTCTTTAAAAATGTTTTTTTTAATTTAAATTATAAAAATGAAAATTGTATAGTTCCTCAACATGAAAATAAAGGAAAACTTATAAAAGATTTAGAAGATATTATAAATATTAAAATTTTAAATATTAACAATTCTGATGATTTATCAGATATGTTTGATATATTGATGGGAGTATTAATTAAATCAATAGTTAAAACAATTCATCAAGCTCCTAACGAAAGAGAAAAATTTGTAAATAAAATAAACCTATTAAAGACAGGTTTTTATAGAAAGGAAAATTTATGA
>Ga0209373_10003462_pt1 | contig 14545 bp, 12 predicted proteins | sample Higcelweek5metaG_FD_187173 | JGI IMG/M metagenome (GOLD analysis project Ga0209373, IMG submission 187173) | Freshwater pond sediment microbial communities from the University of Edinburgh, under environmental carbon perturbations - High... | ecosystem: Environmental > Aquatic > Freshwater >...
GACACACTGGAGCTGGCTGGCTGCCTACGGGCCCTCCAACAGGCCCTGAGGCAAGCCAGGCCAGCGGCCGGATTGGTACACCACTCCGACCGGGGCATACAGTATTGCAGCCACCCATATGTAAACGAACTTAAAAAGAACAAAATAAGAATAAGTATGACTGAGGAGAACCATTGTTATGAAAATGCTGTTGCCGAGCGTGTTAATGGCATTTTGAAGGATGAGTTCTACCTTGATCAATGTTTCTTCAGTTCTGAATATGCCCGGAAAGCGACAAAAAATGCCATAGGGATTTATAACTCAAAAAGACTTCACTTATCTTTAGGCTATAAAACACCTAAAATGGTATTTGAATGCCGAAATAATTAATATTTAACCTGTAGCCATATTTTAGGACAAGACATATTAACACGGACGCAATATGACATCTTTAACAAAAAAAGACATTGAGAACTTTTGGATACGTTGTTACCTAAACCCAACGACGAACTTGACTGAGGCAGCAATTGACAGAGCTTACAGGGACTTCAATAGAACACTACATGGAATATCGAAAGAACAAACAAAAGTCAAACAGGACAGGTTGAAAAGCGTCATCAAACAAATAATATCAGAAGTATTGATCAGAAATTTTAAAAGTCAAGGTGACTTTGACAAGTGGCATGAAGATAATTGTTCTAAGTTAGTTGATGCTTTCAAGGAGATTGCTAATCATAAATTGTTTCTTGGACAAGCACAAAAATGGATTAATATGTCATTGAAGTATTTATTTGCGTTAGGGGACGACCGTATCAGTGGTATATCAAATAACTATCAATATTTTCATTTCCCTGTTGACAACATAATTCAAGATAAGTTAGTAAAATTTAATATTCCTAAAATTGGTATTTCCTGGAGTCGCATTGATAATTATGAAGACTATTTGAAGTATCAAAAATTAGTTAGAAACAAATTTTCTGGACAAATACCATTGGATATTGAGTTTAGGCTTTTTAATGAATAAAAACTACCGCTAACAACGTGTATAAAACATTGGGGTTTTAGTCGTTAACAAACCTTTAGTCCCGCATCGATGTTTGCGTAAGTATATAGGTACGAAGTCCGCACTCCCCAAAGTTTCATACACTTGATCGTTAGCAACAAGGCTAAGTGCGACACGAGACTAAAATTCACATCCGTAATACATAAAGAAAAATTAATACATGGGAACAAAAATTCAAAATGTTTTAAAAGATGTTTTAATTAAAGTTGGAGCTTCATCCGATTTGATAAAATGCTTCGAGGTAAATAATAAAATGTATCATTACACTAACTTGACAGCTTTAATTGGAATTATTAAAAATACTGGAAACTCGAATGGAATGTGGCTTTCAAATGCTGAGTTTCTTAATGATAATGACGAAATTCAACATGGAAAGAAAATTGTAGCAGAATATGTAAAGGAGATTGTATCTAATTACTCAATTGACAAGGAAATAGAAAGCAAAGTATATGAAAATTTAAATACAAATGATTATTGCTTTTATGTTGGTTGTTTTAGTAAAAGTTGCAATTTAGATCAATGGCGACATTATTCAAATGATGGAGAAGGTATTTGCATCGAATTCGACTTAACCAATAAGGAAAATTACTTTGAGCAATTAATGATTAATAATCCCAACAATCCACCCTTTATCTTTCCTGTTATTTATAATGACATACTAAAAAAGGAGTTTGTTAAAACTATATATCAAATTATACTCCTTGCCAGAAAGAATGATGATAAATTTATCAATAAAACTATAGAACTTCCAACTGGACAGCTTGTAGGTGCATATGGATTATATTCTGCATTAACAATGTCAATGCCTATTTTAGGTGCCGTTGTAGGGCTAGGTGGTTTCATTTATGATAAAATAAAAGAAAACAATGAGAAAGAGAAAGTGAAAGAAAAGGAAAAAGTAAAAGCAATTAGAAATGGAATTAAAGAATTAGGCAAATCACTTGAAATTGATAATAGTCTCACTGAACTTGAAGCTTTTTCAAAAGTAATTTCTCTATATCTGCCCATTTTAAAAAACAATGATTTTAAATCAGAAGATGAAATAAGAGTTGTGTATTATGATAAAAATAAATCTACAATAAATTCAAAATTAAAATACAGGGAATCAAATGGATCAAAGATTATTCCATATATTTCTTCAGATCAATTACTGGACCCTACTCAACAAATAAAATTTCCAATATCGAAAATACTGATAGGACCTAAAAACAAAAATAATATTACATTACACCAATCTATAAAGTTCTTTCTTGAAAATAACGGTTACGAAAATGTTAAAGTTGAGTTTTCAGCCTCTTCATATCAAAAGTAAGTCATTCTGTATTAGGTTAAAAAACAAAGCCCTGTTGCTAACTTCAGCTACCCGCAAGCCGGGTTTCGGTGCTTCGTTGACAGGAAATTAGTAAATTTGAAAGGCAGTTCTTCGTAGGCAGTTCATCTGTTAAATCCCGGCCTGCGTGTAGCTTCCTCCGTTAGCGGTTATATTACTGAACTTCTTTATGATTTGATTGCTTAATTACAAATATCGAAAAACCAATAAATGAGATATCTTCTAATTTTAATGATTACTGTACTATGTTGTTGTTCTTCAAATTATAATGATAAAAGCAATAAAGTACTAAAAAATGATTCAATTCAAGTTAAGGACATATTAAATTGTGCTTCTATCCAATCTGACAGCATTAAAAAGTATAGTAAAAAGATGAAGAGGTTTTATATTAATGTAGAACCTTCAGAAATTGCAGAAAAATGGTTACTTCCTTTTAACATACAAAATCGATCAGATTTAAAAATGATTCAAATAATAAGTAGATTTGGAACTTATCGTTCAGGTCATGCAAAAGGTCATAAACATTCAGGGATAGATATACTACCTTCAGATAAAAAGGATACTATATTTGTATATCCAATTACTAAAGGAATAGTATGTTTAATTCGCCCAATAGCACCGAATAAAACTGTAATTATTAGGCATAAACTAGATGATGGTTCTTTTATTTATAGCTCCTACATACATCTTAAAGATATTTTTGTTAAAAATGGTGATGAGGTTGATTATAATTCACGAATTGGGTTATTATATACAAAATCTGAGGCAAAGAGGTATAACGGAAATTATGATCATCTGCATTTTGAAATTAAAAAGAGAATAGATGATTATTGCTGTGCGAGCTGGTTATGTATGAGTCAAGAAGAACTAACCGAGTACTTTGAAAATCCGTTGGACTTCCTAAAGGAAAATTTGAATAAACAATCCGTTACTAAAAAGTAAATACTGTTAACAAAACCCATTAGTATTTATAATAAAGCTTATCCAAACATTAAATATGAGAAAACATACTAATTTACTCCTGACACTATTCTTACTTGCATTATTGTTACCAATTTTATCGTATGGTCAAACGAAGGTCGCCATCACGATTGATGATGTTCCTAATACCATTAAATATCAAAACGATAATTATAAACCTTTTCTTCTACCAAAACTCGACTCATTAAATATTCCTGTTACAATTTTTGTTACGGTTGGCTTACTATACAAAAACGACAGTACTGAAAAAAATATTGAACTTTTAAACAATTGGATTAAAAGAAACTATACCACAATCGGGTACCACACACATAGCCACTCAAAATACTCTGCAATAAGCATAGATTCATTCAAAAGAGACGTTGAGAAAGGAGAACTCATCTTAAAGAAATTAGCTAACAGTTACAGTAAACCCGTCAATTACTTTCGTTTCCCATACAACGACTTAGGCAAGGACAGCACGCAGCACGTTGAAATCGTTAAATATATCTTGTCAAAAAATTACGTAATTGCACCATTCACAGTTGAGAGCGAAGACTGGATGTTTAATTATATTTATGAATATTACCTAAACAAAAAAGATTCTATAAAAGCCAAAGAAATAGCAAAAGACTATATTTTCAAAACCTTGGAATATTTTGAATTTTTTGACTCACTTGCGATCAAGCTGTACGGAAAGTCAATCAATCAGATTTATTTATGTCACGACAACTCAATAAATGCAGACTATTTGCCAGTATTGGTACATGAACTGAAAAAGAAAAAATATACATTTATCAGTTTCGATGAGGCATTACAAGATAATATTTATAATCAGGAGGATAAATACTATAAGAAATGTGGTATTTCATGGCTCTACAGGTGGATGACAGACCAAAAAGAAATAAACGCATACACTAAACAAGAGCCCAATGATGACACATATAAACTGTACGAACAATTAGTAAAGGAACAGAATAAGCAGATAAATATTAATAAGTAGTTAATATGATAAACAGTAGTAATCAAAAGTTTAAAAAACGAATAAATTATCTAATACTCATTGCAACTGTATTTTTAATATGCTGCAACAATCCTGAAAATAAAAATCAGGAAACCGGCAACATTGACTTATTGACCGCGAGATTATCCCATTGGACAGATTCAGAAACAATTAAACCAATTGTTTACTGTAGTCCAACGATAGAAAGATTAAAGAATGCTAACGAAAATGAAATCAAGCAATTTTGGGAAAGTATTGCAAATAAAAGTACACCAATGGTCGAAAGATGTAGTGATAGCAGCAGTTTGATTATTACTTTTTTGTATCGAAGCAAAGAAAATGGCATCAAGGTTCAGATAGATATAAAAAACGGTTTTCTTGGAAATGTTGATAGTGATATGATGCTACTTCATATCAAGAATACAGATATTTGGTATAGAACTTATAGAATACCAGCAGATTGGACTACCTCGTACCGTTACAATGTAACAGATAATTCAGGTTCAATAAATCTTACCGATAAATATAACTGCAATCTTATTCCTATTGGATTGGATACCAGCTATAGCTATAACGCTTTTGATTATTCTCTTGATAGTTCAAATGTTTGGTTTTATGAAAGAAAAGGTGTTTCAAAAGGAACTTTGACGGAATATACAATAGAAAGTAAAATATTGAAAAATTCACGAAGCGTAGCGGTTTATAAACCATTTGGGTATAATGAAACAAAAGAATATCCTTCTATAGTTATTTTTGACCAATCGTTATATCTAGAAAGAGTTCCATTACCCACCATATTAGATAATTTAATAGCAGATAATAAAATTCCACCATGTGTTGCCATTATGGTTGATAATCAACCAAGAGAAAGGCGTGAATTGGAATTGCCATTATATAAACCCTTTGCCGATTTTATTGCTTTGGAGTTAATGCCTTGGGCATATCAAAAAATTAAAATTACAAAAGACCCAAATAAATCAATAGTTGCAGGCGTAAGTTATGGCGGACTAGCTTCTAGTTATATTGCTTTAAATTATTCAAATTTGTTTGGGAATGTCTTATCTCAATCTGGCAGTTATTGGCGTGGAATAAAAGTAACCGATAGTATTCATTGGTTAACAGAACAATACAAATCATCACCAAAATTACCAATTCGTTTTTACTTGGATTGTGGATTACAAGAAACCGTTATGCGTACCTTTAGCAACTTTAATTTCATCGAGAAACATCGACAGATGAGAGATGTATTAAAATCAAAAGGTTATGAAATATATTATCAAGAATTTCAGAGCGGACACGACTGGACTGGTTGGCGAAAGACTTTACCTGATGGATTAATAGTATTATTTGACAAAATGAAAGAATAAAAATACAACCGCTAACAAAGGCTATATGCAATAAGGGTTTCAGTGATACTTCAAGCATTCTACCCCGCTCAAACTTTGGTGCCGGTGGACAGAGAGGTAGCCCGCAATCCCTTACTGCATATAGCCTCAGCCGTTAGCTGTGATATTAAAAAACCAAACAAAAGAAAATGCAGCCAATTGAAGGATATCTATTTTCACCTTTCCAAAAGACAATTAAGAATTTAAAACAAGGCGAAGGAAAAGAATGGTGGAAGATTAGTTACGAAAACGAAATAGTTTGGGAAAAACGTGAAGCAACCGTCAACCGAATTAGAGCGAGTGAAGGTTACCCAGTAACAACATTCAGACAACTTATGGATGAAGTTGCAAATGTTACTATTAGCAATAAGAATTATGAAATGTTTTATAGAGGTCAACAAAATGATATAAAAAACAATCAAGCCATTTATTATCAAGACAGAAAAGCTAAATCAACAATTTATCCGACAATTTGCAGACCAGAAAGAAATGCCGACGGGACTTTAAAATATTCCATTAAAAAAGCCCAAATTATAAAGAGGTATGAGAATCTTGCAAAAATGATTGACTTTGTTAGAGACTACAGGGGGGGTTACTTTAATGAGTATTACTACTCACTATTCCAACATTACGAAATTCTGCCAACACCATTTATTGACATTACACAGTCACTCAGAGTCGCAGCAACTTTTGCTTTGAGTAAATCGCAGAAAGGATACGTTTACGTTTTTGGATTACCGTATCCTAATCAAAGTATCTCATATTATTCAGACCTGGGGATTGTATTAATTAAGCTTCAAAATGTTGCTCAAGCTAATGCGCTTAGACCAAGATATCAAGAAGGATTTTTAGTTGGGAAATATCCAATAATACCAACAAAAACAAATGGTGACGACCTTGCAAATAGAATGATTGCAAAATTTTTAATTGATAACACAAAAGGTGATTTTTGGGACAAGTATTTTCAACCAATGCCAGAAGAGGTGCTATTTCCCAAAAATGATGAAGTAGAAATTGAATTATTGAAAGCAAAAGAAAAATTTGAAAAAAAATACCACAGCTAACAAATTGTATATGGCAGGCGGGGGTTGTAGCGGTCTGACAAGTCAGGCCTTTCGCCCACTTTCCTGCGGCTCTGACAGGATTTCTCTCCGAAATCCCGCCCGACCACATACAAGTGACCGTTGGCAATGTTAAGGCTTCATCACCTGACAGTCCACTTGAGTTGACAAGGAAGTTCGATGAGCATTTTGATTACTGTAGAACACCGATTTTCAGGAACAAAATTATAAGTTTCTAAAAATATTATTTGAAACGGTCAAGAGAGATGACAAATAATACTGTAAGCTTCCCCTATCTAGCTACATTCAAAATTAGACTTTTCCAATTAAAGTTGGTGTCCTGTTGAAAGGTTGGAAAATCTGCGGAGACTTTACCGTATTTCAACAAGAACTCATTCGGAGTATAATACAGGAGAGATGAATGAGGGCGTTCCGTGTTGTATATCCACATCCAGGCCCTGGCAAAGACTTGCGCTTGCGGAATGGAATCAAATAAGTACTGATTCAATACTTCTTCCCGGAACGTCCGGTTGAATCGCTCGATGAATCCATTCTGGCTAGGTTTTCCCTTTTGAATGAAAATTAGCTCAATGTTTTGATCCCTGCAAAAGATGCTTAGAGCCAATGAAATAAACTCTGGACCATTATCGACCCGGATACGCTCAGGCTTCCCTCTCCATTCGATTAACCGCTGTAGTTCCCGGATCACCCTTATGCTGGTCAAGCTGGTGGCCAACGTGATATTCAGAGCTTCCCGATTGAAATCATCGATCACATTAAAGCTCCGGAACGACTTGCCGTTAATCAGTCCGTCATGCACAAAATCCATGCTCCACGTGATATTGGGACCCACCGGATACAACAACGGAACTTTTTCACGGACAGGAAGTCGCTTTTTATATTTCCGTCGGAGATTCAATTTCATACCGGTATAAATCCTATACACTTTTTTATGATTCCAGCGATGGCTTAAATCGCGCAAGCGATTAAACATCATCCAAAAGCCCCATGAAGAGTGAAAATCAGCCAGCAATCGAAGTTGCTGACGGATCTTTTCGTCCTCTTCGCTTTGCTTCGGATGATAATAGTAAACCGATGTACTCAAACAGAACAGAATGCAGGCCTGACGGAGACTCATCTTATGTTCAGCACGTGTATAATCTACCAGCTCTCGCTTCTCGTCAGGCGCTACAACTTTTTTGAGATCACATCCTTTAACACATGATTCTCAAAAGAAAGCTCGGCATACATTCGCTTGTACCGGTTTACCTCCGATTCCAGCTCCTTAACCCGCTTCAATTGATGCAGATCCATGCCGCCATACTTGCTCTTCCATTGATAAAACGTAGGCTGACTAATCCCGTGGTCCCGGCAAATGTCCGCCACTTTTTTACCCTGTTCCTGCTCATTCAAAATGGCCAGGATCTGGGGCTCCGTGTAATTTGTCTTTTTCATACTTACCCAAAGTTAAAAACTCTATTTATTATCGTTCCTAATTTTGGGGAAGCTTACAATACAACCACACAATAACAATGACATAAATGAAAAAAATTTACAAATCATTATTGAGTTTATTACTATTTGGAGCTTCGTTCTTGTGTTTTTACTTTCCGACAAAGATAACAACCAGTATCGTTTACAAACACGGTATTGAAAAAACAATAACTACTGAAGATGACGGAATTAAACAGTTTTTCAATTACGTTGGACTGTTTCTACTCATAATGACAATTTGGATATGGAGAAAAGAAATGAAAATTAATCAATTTGGATTTATTGGTAGTAATGGTATTGAACCGACTGATCCAGAATCCTTAACTGAAAACTCTACTACTCCTAAGACAATTCCTACTGAATTAACAAAAGCATTTGTCTCATCAACTATAACTGGAACAGATTTTCAGGATTTTAAGCATATTGATTTGAAAATTAAAATAACAGAGTTTTTTAAGACAACACCGTTCAGCCTTACAAACGCAACTATTATTGCTAACACTTTCAGCGTATCAAAACAAACCGTTGAAATTATTCTATTTGAATTAATGAAAGAGAATATTGTTAGAAGAGACACTTATCCTGGAACTGGCAGAGCGAATTACTCGTTGACTACTTCATTAGAGAATTTAGCAATAGAAGATTTTATAAAATCTTTTATTACATCAGAAATAATTAGTGACAATAGATTTGTTAGAGTTAATCAGAGATATGAATTAGATGCAATTATCAAAACAAGTAAGACAAATTATGTTGTTGAAGTCAAACGAATGGGAACTATTTCTTTAAAACGCGTTGATGACGCAATTAAGCAACTAATGAAAATTGAAGAACAGATTCGAGTTAGTCCAATTAAGCTAGTTCTAATTATTGCGACTCACGAAACTTACCACAGAGATAAATTTTCACAATATGAAAATATTGAAAACCTTATAATTCATTTTTTTAAGGATGATAATTAAGAGAAGTTTTGTTGATACCAAACATAAATTCAAGTAATTAACATGTCGAATAAGATGATTCTAAAAAAATTGCTCTATAAGCTAATAATGGAAAAGGGGAATTTTTTAAGTCCCTCCGAATTTTTGAAGTATATTCAATCAAAACATAACAATAAAGCTTATGAGAAAGATCAAAGACTATTATTAGATGAGTTTCTAGATAAACTAACAGTAAAAAATTCCAATGATAGAATAAGGATGTTTCCATACCAACGCTCACTAATGGAATTGATTCAATGTGTTATGTTGACTGACGCAGATTTTTATCTTGATGGAGATTCTGTTATGAGAATGTATAGCTTGGTTATTCTAGATTCTTTTTCCAAAAATCAGAAAAGTAGAATTTTTAATTCCGTAGCTTTTGGAGTTACAACTACTTTAAAAAAGGAAGGATTCATAACAAAAAGTAATGGATTGTCTTATGCATTAATAATATCAACAGGTCTTTATGATTTTATTAGCGGAGCAATAAAATTTTCTTTAGCTATTAATGCTCCTAATTTGTTTTCATCACCTAGTGTTACACATTTAAAAGAAGATTTTTATAACATATTGAAAAAATACAACAATTTGGAAAAGGGAAGCACTATATTAATTAATTCACTTACATTGAAAAATGAAAATAAGCATGAACTAGTAATTCCGCTCTTTCTTTTTATATTATTTATCATTTGTCATGAATTAGGTCATTTTTGTAATAACGATCTTTCAAAAAAATCCAATTTATTGTTATTGAATGGGTATGATAACGTTTCCGTACTCAAATCCAATATGAATCATTTAATGGAATATAAAGCTGATTTATTCGCTTGTAATTTAATGAAGCGAATTATTGATAAAAACACATATATTCCTCCAGAAGAATTTATGCGTTATTATTTTACTTTCTTCAATATATTAGATATTATTCAACCACACTCTTGTTATAGCCATCCTTCTCCAATAAAACGGTTTCTTAATATTAGCGCAAATTACCTTTCTGGGTATTCTTCTTATCAGTTGCTTCTGAGCGGATTTTGCGACTCGTATAAAGATCATCCTGATTATAAGGAATATGAGGAATATTATAAAAAAAATGAAAGTCTGCGTAGATACCGGTCAAAAAAATATTTATTTGCTAAAGAAAAAAGCACATTGAGAATCTAATAGAATAAATACATCTTTTCAATATCACATAATAAAAAAATAATAAGCTAATAAAGTGGTGGCTTAGAGACTCCAATAGTAGAAAATAAACATAAATATGGACAGAATGAAGGATAGAATAAACACTGCCAATAACAATAACTATATGTCAATTGGGGTTTCCGTGCGGACAACAAAGACCGCAGCCCGCAACAACGGCATAGGGGTTCGACAGGAAAGCAACCCGCAGCCCCCAACTGCATATATTTCCGTACGTTATCGGGAAGATTGACCCGGCCTGAAATATGGATATAATTATGATATACTCGGATAATTAATCAAGATAGAAAGAGGGGGAAAGCCCCGGCAAAAACTTTTATTAAACTTTGGAGGAAATAAATGAGCCTTGAACTTACTTTCAAAAGTGTCTGTGCGACGATTAAAAAACAAGGGCACGAAGATCCCGAATTAATTGAAGCAGTCGATAAACTTCTTGGATTGGCGTTAATTTGTTCTCCAGTCGTTATGGGGCCAGCTGGCCTCGTTTTTCTACCGTTGCTGTCCGTTAAAAATGAACTGATAAAGATTAGTAAGAGCGTTTATGAAAAATTTACAAAAAAAAGAGATGAAGACTACCTTCTACGCTTTGAGACCATGCGTACAGCCTATGGATTGCTTGTATTCACATCATTTTTTGATGTGCTCGATTCCAGACTTTCGGACGCATTACGCAAGGAAATTAAGCTACTTGATATCTACAAGACTTCCTTAGCAAAGGATGGAGTAAAAAAGTTATCTGACCAGAAACCAGATGTTACAATTTGCCCCATTCATGATGCTCCGATTACTACTGTGAATTTTTTGTTTCCACATCCGACAGAGACTTTGACAGAACAAAGCCAGCGACAAGCAAAGATGTGGAAACAGATGGGACAGAGCTTTGTGGAGTTGGTAAAGAAACTCCCATGTTGGGTTAATGCTAAGGAAAAGACGCGCGCGAGTTTATTATCCGGGTTGGCAAATATCGAAGACGAAGTCGTAAAACATTTTGAGGCCCAGTATTTTGAACTTGCCCGGAAGTATGAAGACTTTGCAATATGGGCCAATCTTCAGGAGCATAAAGGCACAAAGGCACTGATTAGTGATCTGTCCGAATATGTGAAACTACACTCAAAACTTAGTGCTGCAACAGAAAAGACTATCGACGTCGGATTCTCGAAATTGCGCGAAGCTGTATTGAGTATACCTGAGACGCTCCGCGTCGAACAAGCCATTGAAATAACCGAAAGTTTTAGTAAGCATTACCAAGCTCGAATCAATGAGTCCATCATTGAGGATAAGGATACTGGGGATGAGAATGCACCCCGGCTCACATTCCCCAAAATCTGTGAAGCCTTTGTACCGCAGGCGTTCAGTGTTCTTCGACAATCTGGCAAATCTCGTCGTCTTGAGGATGAAGCCACATGGAACGTGCTTCCTAGGCGCAACGATCTGGGCGCATTTCTATTAAGTTATCTCAGTTCGCCATACAGTACAGAGACACCTTTACTGATACTTGGACATCCCGGAAGCGGGAAATCGCTACTTACCACAATCCTCTCAGCACAATTGATGTCTAAGCAGTTTACCGCTATTCGAGTGCCCTTGCGTGAAGTCAACGCTGATGCCGATATCCAGACACAAATCGAGGAGCTCATAAAACGCATTAGTGGAGTCGGTTTTGATTCATGGATTGCACTCAGATCCTTTTTCAAGAATTGCCCACCTCTCATCATCCTTGATGGTTATGACGAACTTCTTCAAGCCAGTGGTCAAGTATTTGCAAGCTACATTATGGAGGCCCAAAGGTTTCAGCAGCATCAGACCGAACAAGGGTGGCCACTGCGAATTATCATTACAAGTCGGGTCACCCTTATCGATAAAGCAGCCGTACCTGTGGGTTCAACTATCATCCGACTTTTGGAGTTCGACAAAAATCAACGTGAATGTTGGACAGGCATCTGGAACAAAGCCAATGCGACCTACTTTCATAGTGTAGGTATCGAGGAGTTTGCACTGCCAGGAGAGAAGGAAAAAGGAGCGGAAAAGATACTGAACCTTGCGGAACAACCTTTACTTCTGCTAATGCTTGCCTTGTATGATTCGCAGAAAAACCAACTCAGAACCAGCAAAGGACTTGATCGAACCAAGCTATATGACAGCCTACTCAGGCGTTTTATCTTACGAGAACGCGGCAAAGAGAAAGGCTTTGACAGCACAGAAGAAAAGGTGCAGAAGTATGCACTGTCTATTGAGATGCAACGGCTCGGTGTCGCTGCTCTTGGCATGTATAACCGCCGTAAAGTCCACATCCTGAGTGCTGAGTTGGATGATGACTTGGCGTTCTTCAAACTTGAACGCGGAGTTCCTGCTAAGTCCGGTAGGGCTCTGAGCCAAGCAGACTTGTTATTGGGCAGCTTCTTCTTTGTTCATAAGTCTAAGGCACAGCACAATAGCGGTGCAGAAGATATGCATGAAGAGTCGTCGGCGTTTGAGTTTCTCCATAATACTTTTGGCGAGTTTCTGACAGCAGATTTTGTCATCCGCCGTGCTGTATCTCAAGTGCAAACGCTCCGAGCTGCTGAATCAAACGAGGCCTTAAGATCCATCATGGATAAGATGATGGGGACTGCCGATGGATTTGAACGAGATTGGTTTGCAAGCTTAGTTTACACCCCGCTGTTTACCCGCCCGGTCATCCTCGAAATGATACGGGAATGGACGCCGCATGTTTTACGCGAATATAAACTCTCAGAGGACGATTTTGTAGAAACCTTGGAAAAGATAGTTCTGAACCAGATCAAACGACTGCTCAATAAACGAGAAATGCCTCAGATCATGCGAAAGGAAACCGCTCAGGAAGGCTATAGGGTGCCTTTTGGCGATCACCCATTGGTCGGGCACATTGCCATTTACAGCATTAACCTTTTCCTACTTCGCTTAGTCTCAGGTAAGGCACCTTTTGTTTTCGACGAATGCGTAATTACGAGTTACGAAGACGGAACCCGCCCATGGGACAGGTTGATGCATATCTGGAGATCTTGGTTTTCGCTTGGAAACCTTAACGGGTTGACTGTAGTAATGTTGGCTGAACGAAGCGAAGCAAAGATAAAGGTGAGTGCCAAAAGCAAGTTTCAAGCTGAAGAAACCAAGGGCAAGCTTCATGAATTTTACAATGTTGCATTGTCGTTAGGTGATGATGTGTCAGCTGGCATTGCCGGACTTTGTCTATTTGATCCAGATAATGAATCAATTGAGGCCTTGGAGAAACTTGAACATAGAATGAACTCTGAGGGTTTGGACCCCGGTATACCCGTTTTAATAACAAAGTTACTCGTAATTTCGCACAGGTTTGAAGACTCTCCACAGAAGTTTATTCAACAGGCGCGGTTAACCCTAGATCAAGTAATGAAGAGTGGTCGACTAGATCAGCTAGAGGCCGTATGCCAAATAATTGCTCGCACACTAGAACAGAAAGCTTTTCATAAACTTCGACAGTCGCACATTTATGATGTCTTTCGTAGTTTATTTGATCCAAGTTTAGCAATGGATGTGGCAATGCGGGATACCAGGTCAATGAGGATTATTTTAGAGTTGGGTGTGCAATTTCGAGACTCTGATTGGCTCTTTGAGTTCTTTCGAAGGCTTGATACACGCCATCTGTTGGAGCTCAGCGAGCGCAATCCGAAAGAGACAATGGTATTCCTCAAAATACTGCAAGAGCTAAGTGGCGGACGCTATTTTCATGAGTTCGTTGAACGGCGAATGGACCCAGAATTCTTTGAACGTATGTTCCATCCACGCAATCTGTTGGAGCTCAGCGAACGCAATCCGGAAGGGGCATTAGCCTATATCAAAATCATACAAGAACTAGGTGGCGGACACTATTTTCATGAGTTCGTTGAACGGCGAATGGACCCAGAATTCTTTGAACGCATGTTCCATCCACGGTATCTGTTGGAGCTCAGCGAACGCAATCCGGAAGGGGCATTAGCCTATATCAAAATCATACAAGAGCTAGGTGGCGGACGCTTTTTTCATGAGTTCGTTGAACGGCGAATGGATCCAGAATTCTTTGAACGCATGTTCCATCCACGCAATCTGT
>Ga0209373_10003465_pt1 | contig 14535 bp, 10 predicted proteins | sample Higcelweek5metaG_FD_187173 | JGI IMG/M metagenome (GOLD analysis project Ga0209373, IMG submission 187173) | Freshwater pond sediment microbial communities from the University of Edinburgh, under environmental carbon perturbations - High... | ecosystem: Environmental > Aquatic > Freshwater >...
GAGAAGAAAAACCAGATTGCTAACAATACCATTCGTTTTATCGATCAGCAACTTTACGGGTTGGGCGACTCTCTGCAACAATCGGGCAGAAAACTGCAGCAGTTCCGTACTTCCAACAAGGTGGTTGCCCCCGATGTTCAGGTTAGCGCTTCCTTTGCCAAACTCGGGGAAATTGATTCGGAGATTGAGAAGCTTGAAATGCAACAATCCTTTTTTACCCGCATGGAATCGTACCTCAATAACCGTGAGGATTACAACAAACTGATTGCCCCTGCTGCTATCGGAATTGAGGCCCCCGCCCTCACCGACTATATCAATCAAATTGCACTGATCCGTGAGGAGCTCTACCAATCGAAGGGAAAAGAGCAACTAAACAATCCATACCTCAACCAGCTCCAGAAATCGGAAGCCACCCTCCTTTCGGCTATCCGTGAAAACATCAGTGTGCTGAAAGACAATACCTCATTTCGGATAGAAACGCTCAACAGGCATAAAAAGGCGATCACCAGCGATCAGCTCCTATTACCCGCCAGAGAACAGGAACTGATGAGCATACAGCGCACCTTCAATATGAACAACGAGCTTTACACCATGCTCTTACAAAAGCGTGTAGAAGCCGAAATCCAGAAAGCGTCGAATGTTCCCGATAACGAAATTGTGGAATATTCCTCCTTCAGAGCACGGATCACCCCAAAAACCATGAAAAACTATGGCGTCTTTACCTTATTTGCCCTCCTGTTCCCTGCCCTGATAATCTTTATCATCGAATTCTTCGATAATAAAGTCAAAACAAAAGAGGATATTGAACAACTCACCAATGTCCCTATAATCGGGTCTATTCTTGAAAATGAATACGAAGATCAATTGGTTACACTAGTCCATCCCCGGTCTCCTATCACAGAGTCCTTCAGGGCTATACGAACCCGGCTCGACTACCTAACAAAGGGAGAAAACCAGCAAACCCTGATGATAACCTCGACTACTCCGGGGGAGGGGAAAACCTTCTGTGCCGCCAACCTTGCCGGTGTATTTGCCCTTTTGGGGAAGAAGACCATCATACTTGGGTTCGACCTTCGTAAACCCATGCTTCACAAATATTTCAATATTTCAAAGGAAAAAGGGTTAACCAATTACCTGATTAGCCATGCAACGCTTGAAGAGATTATTCAAAAAACAGCCAATACCAACCTCGACTGCATTGTAACCGGCCCCATACCACCCAACCCGGCTGAACTGATCGATTCTCCAGCAACTGTTGCCTTATTCGAAGAACTGAAAAGAAGGTACGACTTTATTGTGATCGACTCCAGCCCAGTTGGAATGGTGACTGATGCCTTATTGCTGACCCAGTTTGCCAATGTCAATTTCATGGTTGCCCGCCACAATTACACCATTAAACCCATCTTCAAGCAAACCGTCAATGAAATTGCCAGCGTGAACATGAAAAACCTGGCAGTGCTTGTCAACTGCATCAAAACATCCAAAAGCCGATATGGTTATGGATATGGATACGGTTATGGTTATGGTTATGGATACGGTTATGGATATGGGTACGGATATTTTCAAGAAAAAGAAAAGAAAAGAAAAACCATAAAAGACCGGTTAATCAATCAATTTCAAAACCTTAAGAAAAGTTAGTTTATCTCGAGTAGTGTACTGAGAAAATCCATCTCGAAACGAGTAATTTTGTTTTTCAGATACAAATTCAATTTTATATATACTACTTATTTTTTTTTATAACAGTATGATATTTTGTAAAAAAACAAATTACATCTCCCTTCATTCTTAATAAATAATTTTCAATAAATCATGAACAATACAAAAGATGATTTCGACATTGTAATACGTCCAAAACGGCACGCTTTCGACATCAACTTTAAAGAAATATGGGCTTATCGCGACCTGCTCGGCATGTTTGTGAAACGCGACGTAATTACAGTATACAAGCAAACCGTACTTGGCCCTATATGGTTTGTTGTACAGCCCTTACTCACCACGGCTATTTACATTGTGGTGTTTGGAAAAATAGCAAAAATTTCCACCGATGGTGTTCCCATGATCCTCTTCTACCTTGCCGGAATAGTAATGTGGAACTATTTTTCCGAAATGTTCAACACCACAGCAAAAACCTTTACCGAAAATGCCCATATCTTTGGCAAAGTCTATTTTCCACGTTTAATCATGCCTATGAGCAAAGTTGCCAGCGGACTTATCAAATTTGGGATACAACTTGCATTCTTCCTGATTGTATATTTTTATTACCTCTTCTCTGGCAATCCAACCATTGAACCGAACTGGACCCTTTTGCTTTTGCCCGTATATGTGAGTATCATGGCAACTATGGGTTTGGGAGCCGGAATAATATTCACCAGCATGACTACCAAGTACCGTGACCTTACTTTCCTTCTAAGCTTCGGGGTTCAACTGTTAATGTATGCAACTCCTGTAATCTATCCAATTAGCACACTTGAACATGGAAGCATACTCTGGACTATAATCATGGCCAACCCTCTCACCCCATTGGTCGAAGGTTTTAAATATGCCTTCCTTGGACAAGGATATTTCAGTTGGCTCACCCTGGGGTATAGCATATTGTTTACCAGTGTGTTGCTAGCTGTAGGGATTGTTATATTTCATCGCACCGAACGAAACTTTATCGACACTGTTTAACCAACAGTTTTTGCCACCATTTAGATGTCGAAGAATTGTATTATAAACAATTAACCACACGAATCCAACTATCTTCTTCTTATTTTCTAAATATCAAGTAAACAGAAAATTCGCAGACAAAATAAAAAAATGTCGAATACAGTAATTAAAATTGAGAACCTCTCGAAAATATACCGCCTTGGTCAAATCGGCACAGGAACCCTCTCACACGATCTAAACCGCTGGTGGACAATAAACTTACGGGGAAAGGAAGACCCATTTGCCAAAGTTGGCAATGTTAACGATCGCACCGCCAAGGCCGAAAAGGGCGAGCTCGTTGCTGCTCTTTCCGACATTAACATCGAAGTACACCAGGGCGAAGTACTTGGCATAATAGGAAAAAATGGTGCCGGCAAAAGCACTCTGTTAAAAATACTCTCCCGCATAACTTCCCCAACTACCGGATGCGTAAAGGTAAAAGGCCGTATGGCCTCACTATTGGAAGTTGGCACTGGTTTTCACCCTGAAATGACTGGTCGTGAAAACATTTACATGAACGGCACCATCATGGGTATGCGCCGCTGGGAAATAGATCATAAGCTCGACGAAATTGTGGAGTTTGCGGGTGTAGCCAAATACCTCGATACTCCCACCAAACGTTATTCAAGCGGTATGACCGTGCGCCTCGGTTTTGCCATTGCTGCCCATTTAGAGCCCGAAATACTTATTGTGGATGAAGTACTTGCTGTTGGTGATGCTGAATTTCAGAAAAAAGCCATTGGGAAAATGCAGGACGTAAGTCGTAATGATGGTAGGACGGTGTTATTTGTGAGCCATAACATGGCAAGCATTAAGAAACTGTGTGATAGTGGCATAGTATTAAATAACGGATTCATTTCATATAATGGAGCAGTAGAAAATGCAATTAGTCATTACTTAGTGACAAATACTGATGTTGAAATAGGAAGATTATCTTCAAACCTTAAAAATGAGAATATAGAAGTAAATGAAATTAAAATCTACAATCCGAATGGTGATGAAAACTTATATACCGGTACTGAGATTCAAATAGAAGTTGATTTTAACTTATTAATTAATGATGAAGCAGTTTACCATTGTACAATGCATTTCTATGATGAATTGAATAATTGCATTTTCTATTTATCATCTAGTGATTCTGGTATTGATGAAAAAACAGGGAAAGGAAATTATAGAATGACATTTACTATTCCTCCTTTTATTCTCTACGAAGGAGATTATAGAATTGGGACATTTCTAATTGTTAGAAATCGAGCAGAAGCAATATTTAGAGCAAAGGATATATTGTTTTTTAGAGTAAGTCAAACCGTTCTTAAACAATTCGGATGGTCAGGAAAGGTTGGTATTATAAGGCCCATTTTTAAAAACACAAAAAAATATATAAAACACATATAAAAAATGCAACACTTTAAACAACAGCTAAATGATGAAATTAGAAATTCATTGAAAAATAATTATACCGACAATGTTGACTACATTCGTTTTCCCGAAAAGACTAAATCAAAACAACCGTTTCGAACTGTCGTTTCTAGCTTCCTACGATTTCATTTTCCACAATTAATGAATTTAATAAAACCAATAAAGATTATATCTTTTGAGGATTCCTTAAATATTGAAAAAAAAATTACATTATTGGAATTTAAAGGTCTAAACTTCTTATTTGAAAAACTAGAAGATGAGTTAAGTAAGAAATTGTTAATTAAGCTAATTGCATATAGAGTTTTAGGACACAAAAAAGTCAAACTACCTTTAAGCAACAAACAATATTGGAAAAAATTTAAAGAGATTGATTCAAAAGTTGATAAAAATGATTTTATAGATCCCAAATTTCTAAATTTCAAATTATATAAGCATTATCTAAAAAATTACAATTTAGGACTTTACTTTACTTCAAAAGGAATTTTAACAGATTTTGAGTTAGAACAATATGCTTATAAAAATGGGGAATTTTTAATATCAGTGAAAGAAGGTGATGTTGTAATTGATGCTGGTGGTTGTTGGGGTGATACTGCTTTATATTTTGCGATGAAAGTAGGCAAAAAAGGAAAAGTATATTCTTTTGAGTTTATTCCAAGTAATATTGAAATCTTTACAAAAAACCTAAGTCTCAATCCAGAAATCAATAAAGGAATCGAATTAATCGAAAAACCTGTATGGGAACAAAGTAATCTAGAGATGTTTTATGTTGATAAAGGCCCTGGTAGTAAAGTGTCATTTGATAAGATAGGAGAAGTAGATATCAAAGTAAGTACAAAAAGCATTGATGATTTCGTTGCTGAGAATAATATTCAAAGGATTAATTTTATAAAAATGGATATCGAAGGAGCCGAACCCTACGCACTTAAAGGAGCAATAAATACGATCAATGCTTTTAAGCCTGTTTTAGCAATCGCAATATATCACAGTAAGGAAGATTTTATTAATATTCCTAATTGGATTGATTCTTTAAATTTGGGTTACAAATTTTATTTAGGGCACTATTCCATTCATGATGAAGAAACTATTCTGTTTGCAGAAATTTAAACTTGAATAGTACTAAAGTTTTTATTGCTAAGCATTTACCATAAATGACACCATTGTTCTGCAGATAACCTATAAAGCATTGAATTCAAATGTGAAATTATAACTACTTCATTTTACACTTGAAAAAGAAAACTTTGAAAACTATCGATTTAATTATAAAGTCCTGATACTACATTCAGAAAATGAAACATGCAGATTTTTCGAACTAGCGTGTAATAAACGAAACAAATCTCCTGATGAGTAACAACATAATGCTTAGTATTAGGTTAATGACCTACAATCATGAGCAATTCATTATTGATTGCATGAAAGGAATTGACATTCAGTGTGTTAATTTCAATATTAAAGTTGTTATTGGTGATGATTTTTCAACGGATAATAATCTTGAATTAATTAAAAAGTTTATTGCTTCGTCAAAAAATAAAAATATCAACTATGTCATTTTGGATAGAAAAAAAGGTGATGATTATTACTTAGAAAGGCAGAAAAAAGGGAGAATATACAATCATTTAAACATAATAAATAATTGCTCAGGTAAATACATCGCTTTATTGGATGGTGATGATTATTGGACTGACCCTTATAAGCTACAAAAGCAAGTTGATTTTTTAGAGGACAATAGTGATTTTTCAATATGTTTTCATAATGTTTCTATCGATAATGGAAATCACGACCTCAAGCCATTTTATAGCGATAAATGGGGAGAAGGTGATATAAATGGGAGGAAGCCACCAATGCAGGTTACTGGCATTCTGGATGTTGCTGAAAGTAATTATCTCCATACTTTATCAATAGTGTTCCGCAGATACGAATTGACGCATAACGAGTTGGCTTTGATAGAAAGATCTCAAGCAGGAGACTGGCCTTTAACAATGTTGAATGCACGAAATGGGAAAATTCGTTATATGCCAGATGTAATGGGAGTTTACAGAGTACACGAAGGAGGCGTTTGGTCATCGGGGGATGCTGTAAACAGGCTAATTAGGACGGCTATGACCGCTCGTGAGATGCTTTTGTTTAGTGATTTTAACTCAGAAATAAAAGACGTTCTTAAAACAACTCTGGGCAAAACTTTTGTTCGTATAATATCATGTAACCCTAATGAAAAACAGAAAAACGAGATTGTAGAGATAATCACACCTTTTTGTGAAAGTAAATATGGATTCGATGCCATAATAAAAGGTATTACAGAAGGAATTTTAGAGGGACAGCAAAAGGTTCAGGAAAATGTTGCAGAAACTTTTCTCTCTTCAAAAACATACCGTCTCGGACATGCAATTGTACATCCACTGAAAGCACTACATCGTGTTTACAATTCATTACGTAAAGCACATGGTTAAATTGGGTTTATTTCAATTAGGTTATTATGCATCTTACTTTTTTTGATAGAGCTTTCAGCAGCCATTTAGGAGGTATTGAGCGAGTCTGTTCAGAAATTACAACGTACATGGCTTCAAAAGGGCATGAATGTACCATACTGTCTGTCAATTCAGATCGCAATGCCTCCCCTGTAATAGAATTGGCTGATTCAGTCAGATTAGTTAATATTGTTCTCATCGATACCCCTTTCGGCAGGGAAAATTTAAGAAAGTGGATAGTTGAGCAAAAGCCTGATGTATTTATTGCACTTACCGGGACTGTTGGAAGACTACCCATGTATTGGCCAGTGGTTCTTGCAGGAACCGGGATACCTTTTCTTGCTTCTGAACACAATTGCCCTGAAATAATAGTGAAATATTGGAATAACAGGGAAAGACTGATCTACATGAATGCTGCAGATAGCATTCATGTTCTGTTTCCTTCTTATGCGCAATCACTCCCGTCATTCTTACGTAATCGAGTGACGGTTATCCCCAACCCCATTGGCAGGCAGTTCTTGAATAACGAAAAGAAAAAGCTTGTTGGCAGGCATGTCAATAAGATTATCGCTGTAGGCAGTTTAATTGAACAACCAAAGCAGTTTCATTTGCTAGTCGATGCATTTTCAACAATAGCCAATTATCATCCCGATTGGGGTGTCGAAATTTGGGGTACAGGACCCGAAAAAGATGCTCTTATCAAGCAAATTGACCGTCTGGGGATGACGGAAAAGATTTTGCTTTGCGGGGTTACTCATGATCTTCAACAGCATTACCTCAGTGCAGATATTTTCTGTATGCCATCTTCATTTGAAGGGTGTCCTTGTGCAATGCAAGAGGCGATGGCTTCTGGCCTGCCTTGTGTTGGTTTTGCAGATTGTCCGGGTGTAAACGAAATAATACGACATAAAGAAAATGGGTTACTCGCTGAATCAATGACCGTTGAATCATTAGCTAAACAGCTTTTGACACTGATAGAAGATCCAGATATGCGGGATGAATACGGTAAAAATGCAAGGGTAACAGCAGAGAAATTTGAGCATGAGCTTTTATTGAGCGAATGGGAAAAGCTCATTCTACACACTTCAACATTCAAAGACAAAAGCATCCTTTCCTGTAATTTTACCTCAATTAGTCCCGAATGTCTTCGATATGATTTGGATCAAATATGCAAAAAAGAACAAATCTGGCAACCATGCTACGAAGAACAGGTAAAGATTCTAGAACAGAAACTTAGCCAGATCAAATCATTTGGTCCAATAAAACTAGCATTAGGTTTGAGAAGGTTTCTTATTAATTGTATAAATAGGTTTGATTTTTTCTTTTGATTCAACGTGCTTTTCAAAATTTCATCAAAAGTTTTAGGTTTCTAATAAAAAGTTAATAAATATGAAGAAGATTATCATATCGGGTGATTTGCTAAGAGGAACTCAAGACTTAAGCATTAAATCTTTCTATAATCTTTTTATGCCGGCTATTCGAAGAGCTTGCCCTGATATTTTAGTTGAAAGACAAAGTGAATTCGATAGAGATAAGTTTTTTAGCTTTTTCAATCTATGTCCCTCCGAAGAAACTTGGGTAAAGCTTTTTTATATTGATAAAATCCCGGCAGAGGCTATTGATTATATTAACAAAAAATTTGCTGATAGTGTCGTAATATTTGTTGAAGCGCCTCTCATCTTTCTCAAAATGTTTGACTTGCTTAATATAACTTATATTGACCTGACGATCCATCCCATTCGGTACATGGATGATCTGCTTCTTGGATTTAAAACCAATAATCGAAAAGTTTATGACAAACTTCTCTGCTACCAGATAAATGAGTACTATTTTGAGTTATATGCAGGTTTGCTTAAAGCTTCATTTCAAAGACGACTTTTGGACGACAACATTGAGCCGAATTCTGCAATTTTCTTTGGACAAACACCAGTTGACAGATCGTTGCTGAATTCAGATGGATCTATAGTAACGATCCTCAACTATAAAGAAGAGTTTGAAAAACTAGGAACTACCCATACCAAAGTGTATTACAAACCACATCCACTTGTAGGCAAAAATGACAATGCAATGGAGTATGTGAAGCATCTTCGTTTTGTTGAAATTATCCCCGCGAATGCCAGAAATACCTACGATTTGTTTGCAAGTGATAAAATAAAAACTGTTTCTGCACTTTCCTCTGGCTGTCTCTATGAAGGTAAGTTCTTTAACAAGGAAGTGAAGTACCTCTTTAAGCAACCATTTCACTTTGCTGAGGAGTTCGATTATGCTCAAAATCCAGAAATCCTGGATATAAATGAAACTTATGTTTCTATTTACAAGGAATACTTTTCTCCACATTTTTGGGCAGATATTCTATCCGATATGCTTCCTGTTGCAGGTAAAACATACAAATTACCCATTGAGCAGTTACATAACAAACTGAGATACACTTTAAATTCAAGGTGGGGATACAAGGATATTCAAAGTGTATTCATCGACGAGGAAGTGTATGGAGCTAAATTCAAAACAAAGAACATGTCAAAGGAAAAGTTAAAGCAATTGGCCAGAAAAGTTCTTCCCCAATTTGTTATGAATACGTATCATAAAGCAAGATATGGTTCTGAAAACTTTTCTCCTACTAATAAAAGCTGATTCTTACAAACTTCCTATTCCGAGTGAGTTTTTTGCTAATATTTTCACTATCTGGGTTATAACGTTCTACTATTTTTCCGTAATTCAAATTGGAATATTCACACCGAGCAGACTCATTCAAGTCTTTTAAAAAAAGTAGAGAAAATATTTTACCTCCTAATTTTGCTTTCATTTGATTGATTGCATGACTGACAATTATTTTTCCAGTTACTTGAATTTAGTCAGTAATATATTAGGAGTTGTTTTTTGCCTTTACATAACATTGCATTTGTATAAAATTGAAAAAATACATGGGTTCTGAAATTTTTAAAGAAATACATGAATCATTATGGATAAGTTTAATAAACCGATTTTTGTCACACAACCTGCTTTGCCCGACTTACAGGAATTTATTCCATACCTTGAACAAATTTGGGAAAGTAAGATTCTGACCAACAACGGGCCATTCCATCAGAAACTCGAAAAAGAATTAGCAGAATTTCTTGGAGTACCTTATATTTCATTATTTGCCAATGGAACTCTGGCACTTGTAACTGCCTTGCAAGTATTACGGATTACCGGTGAAGTCATAACCACTCCATACAGTTTTGTAGCCACCACACACAGTTTATGGTGGAACAACATTAAGCCGGTTTTTGTTGATATAGAACCGGAATTCTGCAACATCGATCCCGAGAAACTGGAAGCCGCTATTACTCCCAAAACCACAGCGATTTTACCAGTGCATGTATATGGAAATCCCTGCAAAGTGGAACGCATCCAAGAAATCGCCGACATGTATGGTTTGAAAGTCATTTACGATGCGGCTCATGCTTTTGGAGTCAACTACAATAGTCAAAGTATTTGTAATTACGGCGACCTTTCGGTTTTGAGTTTCCATGCTACCAAAGTATTTAATACCATGGAAGGTGGCGCAATTGTTTGTCACGATTCAGCAACTAAAAAACGGATTGATTATTTGAAAAATTTTGGGTTTGCAGGAGAAACCACCGTAATGGCTCCGGGTATTAACTCTAAGATGAACGAAATGCAGTCAGCTTTAGGATTATTACAATTAAAACATTACGTTGAAAACATTGAAAAAAGAAAAAAAATAACAGAAATTTACAGAACGGAATTAAACAATATTAAAGGGATCTCTTTTTTACCAATACCTGCAAATACGGATTCCAATTTCGCCTATTTTCCAATTTTCGTAGATGAAAGTGAATATGGGTTAAGCCGCGACCAACTTTATGAAAAACTAAAACTAAACGGAATTTTCGGGAGGCGCTATTTTTATCCACTCATTAGCGAATTTTCGATGTATAAAAGTCTCGATTCGGCATCTCCCGGAAATTTATCAGTGGCAGGCAAAGTTGCAGAGAAAGTGATTTGTTTACCATTGTACCCAGAATTAAACAACAAAGAATTGACTAAAATTATTCGACTGATTAATAAGGATTAAGATGGAAAATAACGAAATCTATATTTTAGGTGTTGGGCACAATACAATTGTTTATATTGATCTAGTTGAATCATGCGGATATAAACCCATCGGATTGTATCATTATAATGACGAACGTACCGGTGAAAATATACATGGAATTCCAATTCTGGATTCGAATTCTAATCTTTTTAGAAGAGAATCTTTAGCTGGACTTAATTTTGAAATCAGCGTTGGGAATAATAAAATTAGAACCGAACTAGCAAAAAAAATTAGAGAAAAAGGAGGAAATATCCCAACACTAATTCATCCATCATCAATTGTTTCTAAATATGCGTTCATTGATACGGGTGTTATTATACATGCAAATTCCGTAATTCAAGCAGACGCAAGTATCGGAATGGATTCAGTTATCTCTTATAATGTTTCAGTAACACATAATAGTTGTATTGATAGAGGTTGCTATTTGGCCGCAGGTTCAACTATTGGTGCCTATATTAGCATACAAGATCATGTTTTGATTGGACAGGCAGCGAATATTGTCTCTGGAAAATTAGAATATATTGGTCATGATTCTATTGTAGGTGCTGGTTCGGTTGTAGTTAAAAATGTAGAGCCATTTTCTATCGTAGCAGGAAATCCAGCCATATTAATAAAAAGTATTGATATAGAACCTTGATTTATTTGTAACAACTTAAAATTCAACCTGCCAATCTTCAATAAACCTGTCTTTGTTGAAAGAAAAAATGTTTTAGATTGATTCTGATACTGATTTGTTAGATACACGAGGAATTCATTTCAACCATTTTCTTTCAACATACTGAGTAGCGATTTGAATATCATCATAAAATCATAAATCTGCCAAATTAAAGTATTGTAATTAAATACATTAATATATTACTTAAAATCTGTACATAAAAAACATTTTTCGGGGAGTTGACAAAATGAGTAATCTAAAAAAATGGGATAAATTAATGCAAAAACTGGAGTATCTTAGAAGAGAACCCCTTTATGTTGTCAACTCGAATGAAGTGATTCCCTGCCACGAAGAAAGCAATTTGAATCTTTTGTGTAAACATCCACTGGTTTCTGTGATGATGCTTGCCTATAATCACGAATTATACATAATAGATGCTATTGAAAGCATCGTTAAACAACAATGCAATTTTGAATTTGAGCTAATAATTGGTGAAGATTGTTCAACGGATAGAACCCGTGCATTATGCCTGGAGTATCAGAAACAATACCCAACTATTATTCGGGTTCTTTGGTCTGATACAAATATTGGGGCAAGGCTCAACAGCATAAGAATCCATCAACATATCAGGGGAAAGTATTGTTCAATCTGTGAAGGAGATGATTATTGGACATCTGTTACGAAACTGAAGAGACAGGTGGAGATACTCGATTCATATAACGATGTGAGTATTGTTTATACTGACTTTGACATCGTGAATGCTGATAAAGCAATTGTACAACAAAATGTTTTAGCTGCTACGGGGATACTCGATCGTTGGAATGAATATTCTAAAACTGATTTTCTTACAGAAATTAAATTTGGCTACATATTTTTTGCTACAGCTTCAATTATGGTGCGGTCTTCGGTGTATCTTGATTTCATGACCAAAGAAAAAGTTGCTCGACAGAATCTCACATTAGGAGATATGGGAATTCGTGTATTTGCAGCAAAGTCAGGAGCTCCAATGTGTCTCCCAGAAAACATGGTAGCATACAGATCGAACGAAACAGGAATTACAAAAGGAAAATCGTGGAAAACGAATATGTTGTTATTAGACTCTCTCTACATGCGAATAGCATTGCTCAAAGGAGAGATTACTGAAACTGAGTTGCACAATGTATTTCAACACAATCTTGTCCGTTATACGTATATTTATGCACGCCATGGTTTCCCTTATTCAATTCATTTTTGTTGGTTGCGTGTCCTTAATTTCTGTCTTTTTAACAGGCTTTTATCTTGGCGTACATTCATTATCCTAATAAAACCTATATTGTTTTTAATTTTTCCAACAGGTGTGTTGACTTTTGTTCAAAAATCAAGGCGTACTTTAGTAAAGTACTTTTTTATAAAAAAGTAATATATGTTCTTAAAAATGTTTATTGAAAGGCTCTCAAAAAGTCATTATGCAGACCGTTTATCAGGTATAATCAGGTATTGGCCCGAAGCAGCACTTTCTTTCATATCATTTATCAGTTTTTTGTTATTAAAGATTAAAAAGAAAACCGTTTTACTCGTCGAACCAAACACTTTTCATGGAGTAGTTTTGCCTGGGTTTTATAAATATTTCCATGATCTGGGCTATAATGTTCTGCTGATAAGCCGTTATGCAAATGTAAAAGATAGTTCATTTTGCCGGGTTAAGGATAAACCCAAAATATTTGTTTTTGATCCGCTGGTAATGCGCTGGGTATTAAGGTCAAAAAAAATACAGATTTTTGATTTTGTGCTTTTTACATCGCGTCAAATTTTTGCTCAGGATATCCGTGTCTGGGGTGACTATTTTGGATATCTAAAATCATCACTAAGTCCTCGATTCGGTATTTTTTATATTGAGCACCATCTGCTGCCAAGAAAAATACTTTATCCAATTAATACAAGAGAATTGTTTGGTCTTACCCGTAAAACACTCAACGGGACTGAAGTACCCATTTTAAATCCTCACTATTTTGGAGAGGTCAATTATACCAAGTTGAGCAAGGGAAAACGGGTGTTTATATTTGTTGGTGAAGTATCACCCAAAAAAGGCAGTATTCACGCACTACTTGATGTTGTGAGAAAACTGGAGAAAACGTTCGAATTTGAAGTTTGGTTGGTTGGAAAAGGCGCTGATTCATCACTTTCAGACTCTTTGCCTGCAAGCGTTAAAACATTTGGCCGGTTGCCTTTTAACGAAATGTTTGGTTTACTTGAAGAAGCTGACTTTTCACTACCCTTACTTGATCCAAGAAATGATGCGCATAAAGACTACTTACATGGTGTGACAAGCGGCATGCAATTATTGATCTTGGGTTTTTTAAAAGTACCTGTTATTCATGCCGATTTTGCAAAGGCATACGATTTTTCAGCAGAAGATTCTATTCTTCACGAAGATGAAGGTTTCATTGCGGCAATGGAACGTGCACTGACCATGACAGAAAATGAATATAACTGTTTACAAAAAGGGTTAAAGAAGTTAACAGAAACATTCTACCATGAGTCGCTGGAAAACCTGAAGCAGAGGATTGACGAGAGAATTTCAGCAAGTAGCCTATAAATAATTTATAGAATTAAGCATGGCGAAATTTTCAATTATCATTCCGGCGTACAATCTGGAAGAGTTTTTAGGAGATTGTCTGTGTTCTATACAGAATCAAAATTTCTCTGATTTTGAGGTTTTGATTATTGATGACGGATCAAAAGATAATACAATTCAGGTTGCACAAGAATTTGTTTCAAAGGATAATCGTTTTGTTCTTATTACAAAAGAAAATGGCGGAGTCTCTTCTGCTCGAAATCTCGGGTTAAAACACGCAAAAGGAGAATTTGTCTGGTTTATTGATGGAGACGATTACATTCATCCAAATTCTTTGAGATGGATTAATTCCATGTTTTCTTCTGCAGAAAATATTGATTTTCTTAATTTTCGCTATGCAGTAACCAATAAGCGCTTTGATGGACAGTTTGTTGATTCTTTTATTACTAATGATGAGATACAATGTTTTGATTGCCGAAAAGATGATGAATTTAATTTGGCACTGATCGATGGTCTTCATTCTATATGTCAAGTATGTTTTCGAAAAAATACCTCTGGAAATATCACTTTTCAAAATATTCGCTTAAATGAAGATCTGCTATTTACGTTGAGTTTATTAACTCATTCCAGGAGGGTTATTTATACAAAAGTAAAACCA
>Ga0209373_10003466_pt1 | contig 14532 bp, 12 predicted proteins | sample Higcelweek5metaG_FD_187173 | JGI IMG/M metagenome (GOLD analysis project Ga0209373, IMG submission 187173) | Freshwater pond sediment microbial communities from the University of Edinburgh, under environmental carbon perturbations - High... | ecosystem: Environmental > Aquatic > Freshwater >...
TTAGGAACCACCAACAGCGCTATCGCTGTCATGGAAGGTGGATCGGCAAAAATTATCCCCACAGCCGAAGGCAGAAATACTTTCCCTTCAATTGTGGAACCAATCAAAAATCTAGTTGGTGATGTCGCCAAACGTCAGATGGTTCTCAACTCGGAAAAAACCATCTTCAGTGTCAAAAGACTAATGGGTCAAAAATTCTCCGGTAAACAAGCTCAAAAAACCAAAGAAATTGCTCCTTACGACATTGAAGCCGGAAAAGACGGAGCTGCTGTCATCAAAATAGATGGTAAAACTTACACTCCTCAGGAGATCTCTGCCAAGATTCTTCAAAAAGCCAAGGCCGACGCCGAAGCTTACTTGGGTACTACAGTCACCGATGCTGTCATCACAGTACCGGCATACTTCGACGACTCTCAAAGACAAGCCACCAAACAAGCCGGTGAAATCGCCGGTCTCAATGTTCAGCGCATCGTCAACGAACCAACCGCCGCCGCTCTTGCTTATGGACTTGATAAGGGCAAAAACGAAACCATCGCCGTTTATGACCTTGGTGGAGGAACATTTGATATTTCTATTCTCGAATTGGGTGACGGAGTATTTGAAGTTAAATCAACCAACGGAGACACTTTCCTCGGAGGAGATGATTTTGATCACAAGATCATTGAGTACATCGTCTCTGAATTCAAAAAAGAAAACGGAGTTGATCTTTCAAAAGACAAACAGGCTCTTCAGCGTATTAAAGACGCTGCCGAAAAAGCTAAAATCGACCTTTCCAGTTCAACGGAAACGGAAATTAATCAGCCTTTCATCACCCAGCGTGACGGTAATCCTCTTCATCTAACCATGAAGATCACCAGAGCCAAATTGGAAGAACTGGTTGATGACTTGATTCAGAAAACCATCGAACCGTGTAAGAAAGCTTTAGCCGACGCCAAGCTCGACAAGTCAAAAATTGCCGAAGTTATCTTGGTCGGTGGAATGACCCGTATGCCCAAGGTTCAACAGGTTGTTAAAGATTTCTTTGGTAAAGAGCCAAACAAATCAGTTAATCCTGATGAAGCCGTTGCTCTTGGTGCTGCTATTCAGGGTGGAGTTATCTCCGGCGACGTTAAAGATGTTTTACTTCTTGATGTCACCCCGCTTACTCTTGGTATCGAAACCATGGGTCAGGTGATGACACCACTCATAGAAAGAAACACCACGGTTCCTTCAAGTAAATCTCAAGTCTTTAGTACTGCCTCAGACAATCAACCCCAAGTTGAGATTCATATTCTCCAAGGTGAGCGTCCTATGGCGGTAGATAACAAGACTTTGGGTAGTTTCATACTCGACGGTATTCCTGCCGCCCCCCGCGGTGTTCCCCAGATCGAAGTTACCTTCGATATAGATGCCAACGGTATCTTAAATGTGCAAGCCAAAGACAAGGCAACAGGCAAAGAACAAAAGATCACCATTAAAAACGCCACCAACCTCTCCGACGAGGAAGTGGAAAAGATGAAACAGGAAGCCGAGAAATACGCCGAAGACGACAAGAAGAAAAAAGAGTTGGTCGACAAGAAAAACGAAGCCGACACTTTAATTATTCAAACCCGCAAAGTCCTCAAAGACTCCGGTGATAAATTTGATGCTGCAGCCAAGGAAGAAATCACCAAGTCTCTTGATGAACTAGAAGAAGAAATCAAAAAAGCCGACACCACCACGGAAGCAGTTGATACCAAATTAAAAGCTGCTACCGAACTTGTTCAAAAACACGCTGAAGCTTTATACAAAGCTGCCGCGGAAAAGGACAAAAAAGAAGAATCCAAACCCGAGGATGGAAAGGGTGAAGAAGTCAAAACAGACAAAAAACAAGCGGAGGAAGGCGAAGTTGTTGAATAATAATTTTCAGGGGCTGAAATTTTCAGCCCCTGTTAAAATGGTTTGTTGATTTAAATATGGCCACCACTAGGGATTATTACGATATTTTAGGTGTTTCAAAATCTGCCACCACCGCGGAGATAAAGTCGGCCTACCGGAAACTGGCTCTCAAGTGGCATCCGGATAGAAATAAAGAAAACGACGCTCACGAGAAGTTCAAAGAAATCAACGAAGCCTACGAAGTTTTAAGCAATCCCGAAAAAAAAGCCAAGTTTGACCAGTTTGGCCACGCAGCTTTTGGAAACGGTAGTGGAAACCCTTTTGGTGCAGGCGGTAATCCTTTTGGGGGTGGGTTTTATCAGGCCGGTGGAAATGTAAATTTCGAAGACCTTTTTGGAGGAGCCGGAGGTTTTTCCGACCCCTTTGATATTTTTAGTGGTTTCTTTGGTGGAGGATTTGGTGGTCAAAGACATCCGCAAAAAGTTCACTACAAACTAAAAATTGATTTTGATGAAGCAATTCGTGGAACTGAAAAAACCATTGTCCATCAGGGAAAAGAATACACTGTCAAAGTTCCGGCGGGTGCCGATGAAGGTACACAAATCCGTTACTCGGATTTTGATATCAGTTTTGCGGTTCAGCCAAGTAAAACTTTCAAGCGTGAAGGGGCAAACATCATTGTCGATCACGAAATTCCTTTTACTCTTGCTATGCTCGGGGGAGACACAATCGTTCCCACTTTGGATGGTGATTTAAAAATAAAAATTCGTGCCGGTACTCAACCGGAAACCGTAGTCCGGCTAACCGGAAAAGGCGTTAAACACTTACAAGGAAATCAGCACGGAGATTTATATATTCGATACATAATAAAATTTCCAACTCATCTCTCCGGCAAACAAAAAGATCTTCTCAATAAGTTTGTTGAGGAATAATCTCCTCGACCATTTCCCGGATAACCTTTTTTTCTTCAATCGTCATCACCCTTGGATGGTGTGCCACTACAATATTTCCGATCACTTTCCCTAATACATCTACATATTTCATTCCGGTTACCGCCTCTGCTGCTTTTTCTCCAAGACACAAAACGATCTCCGGATGAACTTTTTCAATTTGTTCCAATAAATTTACGGCACACTCGGAAAACTCATCCCGGCTTGGTTTTCTCCGCCCCCCGTCAAACAAACACTTTGCGGTGTTTGTAATTATCGTCTGTTCAAATCTATCTCCAATAATACTTTTTAGAGTCAGTCCGGTTCTTGATTGAAACAATTTTTCTTCGTAGTTTTCTCCGATTGCCCGGAAATCGGAACACTCTAAAACTACCATGATGATTTTTTTCTTTGCTTCCCCCTCAATGCCCCAGTTTGGATACTCTGCTCCAAGACATCTCCGGCAATCCTTTGTCTCAATACTCCTCATTTCAAAAGACCATCTTTTTCAATTATCCTCATTACTTTTATGTATGACTTTTTTTCCGGCGGATCATAACCGACTACTTTTCCTAAGATTAACTTCAAATTTGGGTTTTGAATCATCTGTCCGAGAGCCAGTCCAAGATATATTCTCTGCCACTCTTGTTGATCAGTATTCATCTCCACATCCCAAGAATCAACTATTATCTGATCGGCATTTTGCATGTTTTTAATCGTGTTTTCCACAATTTCTTTTCCATAGCCATGGATCATTTTTATACAATTTTGTGGACCGGTTGGATTATCACTATTAAAAGTGTGAACCAAGTTAAGAGGGAGTCCCAAAGATAGTGCTATGCCCACATCTACTCTTGACCCCTCTGAAGGCTTCTCTCCTCCGGCTTCCCATAAAACATCAACCCTGCCTCCATTTATTGCCGCTTCATGTAAAAACTTTAGCTCCGTCATAACAATGTTAAAGCCGGTCGCGTCCCCTTGTGGAGCATCCTCTTTGGGGTTAAAAAGCCGTACTCCTGGCAAATCAATAATCTTTACATGATCATCTATTACCTGACTTTGATATGGAGTTGCATTCCGGACAGGGGAAAGTAAATAAACATACTTTAAACTCTCACCCTCGCTTTTTTGTTCTTGTTCCGACTTCATATTCTGGATTGTAACATGTTATAATAAGCTCGATTAAGTGTGTTTTAGGCGGCGTAGGTCGCCCTTTTCTATAATCAAGCATCATAATGAAATTATGAGCGATTATAAGAGGAAGCGCAGCCTGCATACTTCAATAATCATTATTATTGAAGAGAAGACGAGCAAGCTCTTATAAAACACAATTAAAAAAATAAACATAAAAACAAATGGATACACAAACTCTTTCGGCCAGAACCGAGTTCGCCGCCGCTATAAATCAGATTTGTTCCGAGCGTGGAATCGCTCCGGAAACTGTTCTTACGGCTATAAATACCGCCCTTATTGCCTCATTCAAAAAAGACTACCCCGAACAATCCCTCAAACTTGAAGAGGAAGGCAAAATAATTACCGCTGACGTCGACTCCGACAATGGTCAGTTCCGTTTGTTTGTCGGTGAGGAAGGTGCCAAGAAAAAAGATCTCAAAGAAATTACTCCCCCCGGATTCGGACGCATCGCCGCTCAGGCCGCCAAACAGGTTATTATTCAAACAATCCGTGAAGCCGAGCGCGACTCTGTCCTCGCCGACTATCAGGATCACATCGGTGAAGTTATGACCGGTATGGTTCAACGCATGGATGGCCGAAATGTCATTGTTGATCTTGGCCGCGGTCAAGCCGTTATGCCTCCCGAAGAACAGTCTCCAACCGAGTTCTACCGTCTAAACTCCCGTCTTAGCGTTTATCTCAAAGAAATTTCCGACACAATAAAAGGCAGACAGATCATCGTTTCCAGAAGTGATGACAGGCTGCTTTCCGGACTTTTCCAAAGAGAAGTTCCTGAAGTCAGTGCCGGCAGTGTCATCATCAAAGGAGTCGCCCGTGAACCGGGTTCCCGTTCCAAGGTTGCTGTTGAGTCCACTCAGCCCGGTGTTGATCCGGTCGGTTCTTGCGTCGGTCAAAAAGGTGTCCGTGTCCAAGCCGTCATTAATGAACTTAACAATGAAAAAATCGATATTATTCAGTACTCCGAAGACAAAGACAAATATATTAAGTCGGCTCTAGCCCCCGCCGAAGGTCTTGATATTACCTACGACAAAAAAACTGGTGAAACCATAGTTACTGTTCCCTCAGATCAACTGTCATTAGCCATCGGTCGTGGCGGACAAAACGTCAAGTTGGCAGCCAAACTGACCCAGACAAAACTGCGTATCATTTCAAATGAGACAAAAGATGTTGAATCCGGTATTGTTACCACCGGAACAGAAGAGTATGAAATTGATCAGCTTGGTCTCGATACAAAAACCAGAAATATTCTCATAGAATCCGAACTTACTCACATCGAGGATCTCACATCTGATAAACTCGATACGGTAAAAGGTATCGGCCCCAAGACTCTTGAAAAAATCAAAAGTCAGCTCGCCGTTTACAAAAACTAACTAAAATCTATGGCCGAAGCAACAACTGCCACCAGGCCTCCGGTGGTTACTATTTTAGGACATGTAGATCATGGAAAAACGTCTCTTCTGGACAGAATTAGACACGCCTCCGTCGCCTCCGGTGAGATTGGTGGTATTACTCAGGCTATCGGTGCATACCAGATCGAACATCAGGGAAAGAAAATTACTTTCATTGACACTCCCGGTCACGCCGCTTTTTCGGCCATGCGCCGTCGTGGTGGTCAAGCCGCCGATGTTGCTATTCTCATCGTTGCCGCCGACGACTCGGTCATGCCCCAAACAAAAGAGTCAATAGAACATATCAAATCTGCCGGTATTCCTTTCGTCGTCGCTGTCAATAAAACTGATCTTGCGGGAGTCAGTCCGGAACGTGTCAAAACCGATCTGGCAAACGAGGGAGTCTTTGTCGAGGGTTATGGTGGAAATGTACCCATCGTCAATATCTCTGCCAAAACAGGGGAAGGCGTCGATAATTTACTGGAAATTATTCTTCTTCTGGCGGAACTGGAAGAGCTAAAAGATAACTCAAACGACTGTCCTGCCACAGCTCTAGTCATCGAGTCTTCGATGCATCCTCAAAAAGGACCCCTCGCCACCCTTTTGGTAAAAAGTGGTACTTTTGATAAAAATGACACACTTTTTGATGGAAAGAATGATTTTGGCAAGATCCGTTCCATGACCGACTTTTCCGGCAAATCACTTTCCAAAGCCACCCCGTCTACTCCATTTCAGGTAATTGGTTTTGCCGAGGTTCCAAACGTCGGTGACATCATAACCAGTGAGCCCTGTGAAGATAAATCAAAAAAAAGCAGTTTCGGCGCTTCCGACGTGATTAGTGAAGAAATACCCACAATTATTCTCAAAGCAGATGTTCAGGGATCTCTCGAAGCTATCTCCGAAACGATCAAAGACAAAGCCAACATCGTGTCAAGTTCGGTTGGTCAGGTATCCGACTCCGATATCGAAACGGCAATAGCCACCAAAGCCGAGATTTTAGGTTTTAATGTCAAGATTCCCTCACCCGTTGCCCGCATGGCTGAGATAGAGCACGTTAAATTCACTAACTTTCACATCATTTATCAGCTTTTTGACTATCTCAAAGAACTTCAGGAAAAAAAGACTTCTCAGGCTGCTCCCAAAATAATTACCGTCGGAGAAGCCAAAATCCTCAAAGTTTTTAACTTCGGTGGCACCATAGTTTATGGTTGTAGCATCACCTCCGGTAAATTCAAAATTGGCGACACGGTAAAAGACTCAAAAGTAACTTCTCTAAAAGTTGGTAAAGAGGATGTTTTGGAAGCTAAAAAAGATCAGGAATGCGGTCTTGTTTTATCTCCAAACATCGAATTTGCGGTCGGTGATATAATGACGGCCACAACAATAGAAAACTAAAAATGGAAGAAAAAACACCGGAAATAGGCACAAAAAACTTAATAGAATCTGCCAAGTCCATTATTATTATTCTTCCTCCCGATCCGGGAAAAGATTTATTGGCTGCCGGAATCAGTCTCCACCTCGCCCTTAAAGAAGCCGGAAAAATATCTCAAATTGGTTGTGGAAGTGATGTTCATATTGGTGAACAGATCGAGGGTATTTCCGAGATTGCCGACACTATTGGCAGCCGGAACTTAATTATCTCGTTTGACTACAAAGAAGATGATCTGGATAAAGTTGACTATGACGTCCGTGACGACGGTAAATTCTATCTTTTGGTTAAGCCAAAAGCCGGTTCTCCCGTCCCTGATATTGGCGGAGTTAAGTACTCTTACTCCGGTGCTTCTGCCGATCTGGTCATTACCCTTGGGGTTTCTTCGCTGGAAGAACTCGGCAAGATCTACGCCGACGAAAAAAACTTCCTTGATAATGCCAGTATTATTAGCCTTGGTAACTCGCTTCGTCCTGCCGCTTTTACCGGAAATCTCTACCATAAAAACATAGGCTCATACTCCGAGCTGGTTGCTGTACTCTTGGAAGAGCTCAAACTCCGTCTTAGTCCCCCCGTTGCCCAAAATCTTATGACTCATATATATGAATCCACAGACAGCCTCACAGACAGTCATGTGACGGCCGATACTTTTTCCTCAATCGCCTTCCTTATGCGTTCCGGAGCCCGTCCTCCCCGAGCTCAAATCCGTCAGCCACACATCTCCGAGGCTCCTTTCTTTGAGGCTCCCGCCACCCCCCAGGAAGATACCATTCCCCTCCCTGAAGAAGAAAATGTGCCTATTCCTTCGGACTGGAACAAACCCAAAATCTTCCGTGTAGGTGACAATCAGGATGCATCATAAATTAAAATCAACTTATGACAGAAAAATACGAAATTTCTCAAGAAAATGAAGCCACTCTTCTTTTTAGGTTCAAAAAACCGGACGGTTCATATGTCTCAGCTATTGATCCGATATCAGGGAAAACAACAGACAAGGTTGCTCTTTTGACGCCCGATGAGACAAAAAGGATGGAAGACATGGGATACCAACCCGAGCCCATCTAATACCCTATAGCTTGACAAAAGTGCCTATTTGTGCTATATTCAGGCAGTTCCATTGTTCTCAACTTTGCACCTAAAATTCTAACCCCCTTCACGAAAGAGAGGTCAAAATGAATAATGCCCTATTGATTAGCCTGTTGGTGGTCCTAATCATCGTTTCTGCCCTGTGCCTAGTATTAGTTGTTCGGATATCACCCATCCACACTACTATTGGTCACGAGATACGCATCGATCCATTCGGCGACTTCACCGGCTGCGAGAAATATCTCCTCGTTGATGGAAAGACACTTTGCTTCCGGGGAAACTGGGAATTTTCCAAAATCCCGGCCATAATGTCCACTTCGGTCGAAACCGGAGTTGAAGTAATTTTTGGTAAAGCAACGATGGGTAATAAGGGTTATGTCGCTGTGTATGTGGAAGACGTCGGTGATCTCGGATTTTTCTGGGACGCGACCGGATTGATGAAGTAGAACTTGAGGAGCCGAAAGGCTCCTCTTTTTATGGCTTAAGGCTAACTACTGACAAATTGGCATACTTCTGCTACAATACAAGACCGTATGGCTCTTAAATCAGAAACAAAAATAGACATTATCAAGTCCTTCGCCGCCAGTGATAAAGACACCGGTTCTCCCCGCGTGCAAATTGCTCTTCTCACCGCACAAATCGAAGAACTTACCGGTCACTTAAAAATCCACAAAAAAGACAACCACTCCCGCCGTGGTCTTCTAAAGATCATCTCCAAGAGACGCCGTCTTTTAAACTACCTTCTTAAATCCAATTCCAAAGATTATCTTGAAGTTACCAAGTCTCTTAAAATTAACAGTCAGTTGCGCGACTCGGCTAAATAAGCTTGAGGAGTAAATAGAGCATATCCGTCCAAGGAGACCCCTTGGGTATTTTCTGTTTTCTTCTCAAGAAAGGGTGGCGCGAAAAAGAAAGGACTCAGGATGTCACATCCTCAAACCACCATTGTCCTCAATGGTAAAACAATTACAATCGAGACCGGCCGTTTCGGCGCTCAGGCCTCAGGTTCCGTTACCGTCCGTTGCGGTGACACCATCGTCATCGCTTCCGTAGTCGCTACAAAGCGCATCAAAGAAGGCATTGATTATTTTCCTCTGTCAATCGATTATCAGGAAAAGCTTTACGCAGGTGGAGTAATAAGTTCCAGCCGTTTCATAAAACGTGAAGGCAGACCTTCAGAGGGAGAAATCCTTACCGGTCGTGTTATCGACCGCTCAATAAGACCTCTTTTTGACCAAGCCTCAAGAAACGAAGTTCAGCTTCTTGCCTCTCCTCTTTCCATAGATGGAGTTGAAGAGCCGGAAATCTTGGCTATCATCGCCGCTTCCGCCGCTGTTTCTCTTTCCGACTATCCTTGGGCAGGCCCCGTCGGAGCTGTCCGCATCGGTATGTCTCCTGAGGGCGAGTACCTTGTTAATCCAAATGCAGAGCAAAAATCCATTTCTCCTCTTGATCTTATAGTTTCCGGCCCCAAAGGCGGAATCTGTATGGTCGAAGCGGGAGCCAACGAGGTCAGTGAGGAAAAAATGACCGGCGCTCTAGCTTACGCTCAGGAATTCGTTGATATTGTTGCCGACGGCATCGATAAATTTGCCAAAGCCAACGGTAAAGCCAAACGCACCATTACTCCGGTCGAAGTTGATCCGGAAATCGCAAAATTCGTCAAAGAAGAAGTTGGTAATCTGGAAGAGCTTCTCAAAAACGAAGCCACCAAAACCGGCATCCAGTTTGCGGAAGTTGTTGCTGCTATCTGTCTCAAACATCCCGAATCAAATCCCAGTCACATTGCCGAAACTGCCGACCACATGCTCCGTGATCTGGCAAGAAAGAATATTTTAGAGAAAAAACAACGTCCCGATGGTCGTGATGTCGAAGAAATTCGTCCAATCAACATCGAAGTTGGTGTTCTTCCCCGTACTCACGGCTCGGCTTTCTTCCAACGCGGTCTGACTCACGTCTTGTCTGTTGTTACTCTAGCCTCACCCGCAAGAGAACAGCTGATTGACGGTATGAAAGGCGAGTCCACCAAACGCTACATGCATCACTACAACATGCCCGGCTACGCTGCCGGTGAAGTTGGACGTCCGGGTACCGGTCGTCGTGAAGTTGGTCATGGTGCTTTGGCCGAAAGAGCTCTGATCCCTGTTCTTCCCGACCAAAATATTTTTCCCTATGCTATTCGTGTCGTTTCCGAAGTTATGTCTTCAAACGGCTCTACTTCCCAAGCCTCCATCTGTGGTTCCACACTATCTTTGATGGACGCCGGTGTTCCAATCAAGAAGCCGGTCGCCGGAACAGCCATGGGTTTAATAACAGAAGGTGACAAATTTGTTACTCTTACCGATATTTGCGGACTAGAAGATCACTTGGGTGATATGGACTTTAAAGTAGCCGGAACGGTCGATGGTATTACCGCTCTTCAGATGGATGTTAAAGTCACCGGTATCAAGGCTTCGGTCTTGATCCAAGCAGTTGAGCAAGCCAAACGGGCCAGACTGAAAATTCTTGATATCATGACCAAAGAAATTGCCTCTCCTAGAGAAAAAATTTCTCAGTACGCTCCCAAGATAGTTTCTACCAAAGTTCCTGTCAGCAAAATTGGTGACGTTATTGGTGGCGGTGGCAAGGTCATTCATCAAATTCAAGACGACTTCTTGGTTGAAGTCAATATTGAAGACGACGGAACAGTTACTGTCACAGGTTCAGACCAGACAAAAGTCGAAAGTGCCCTAAGCTATATCGAATCCATAGTCGCCGAAGCCGAAGTAGGTAAGACCTATCAAGGTACGGTTGCCAGAATAGAAGCCTTTGGAGCTTTTGTAAATATTCTGCCAGGTAAAGATGGACTAGTTCATGTTTCTCAAGTCCAGCCGGAAGTTTTCAAAGCAATGAAGATCGGTGACAAAGTCGAAGTCAGATGTTACGAAGTCGACTCCATGGGTCGTGTCAATCTAACCATGCTCAAGGAAGGTGAGGCTCCCATAAGAGCCGAACGTCCTCCAATGGGTGGCGGAGATAGACCAAGATTTGGCGGAGACCGTGGCGGCCAAAGAGGCGGCGGACGCCCAAACTTCCGTAGTTTTAGAGACAGTAGATAATGTAGAATAACCCTAGGCCTTAGCGAGAAACGCTCCGACAAACGTTGGGGCGTTTTGTTTTTATATTCAAGCATCATAACGAAGTTATGAGCGAATATAAGAGGAAGCGCAGGAAAAATATTCCAATAACTGATTGTTATTGGAAAGTTGACGAGCAAGCTCTTATAATGAATCTATGGATCCTTCTGCCCAAGCTCCAAAAACACCATCGTCTCTTGACGCACTTCGTCAAAAAATTGAAGCTGTTGAAACTCCGCCCGACCTAAAAGAAAACACTCTCGAAATGATTGCCCGTCTGGAGAGACTATCCGGTCAGGGATATTTTTCCGAAGAATACGAAAAACTAAATCACTATGTCGACTGGGTTGCCAAAGTTCCTTGGGCAAAACGTGTTGAACGGCCGATAGATCTTGCCACCATTAAAGATGTTCTAGACAAAAATCATTACGGTATGAACGATGTCAAGGAACGTATCCTTGAGTACATGTCCGTTCTCAAACTCCGCACAGCGAGAAACTTAGGTGTAGCCAGAGCCCCAATAATCTGTCTTGTTGGTCTTGTCGGAACCGGAAAAACTACTTTTGCTTATGCTCTTTCCGAAGCCTTAGGGAGACCCATTGCCCGTATTCCTTTTGGAGGTTTGGGATCTGCCAAAGATCTCCGCGGAGAGTCCCGCCTTCACCTTGAAGCCGCTCCGGGCTATGTAGTCAGAGCCCTCTGTGACTCCGGAGTCAAAAACCCCATCATTCTTCTTGATGAGATTGACCGTGTTACGGAAGGAGCCAGAGCCGATATTATGGGTGTCTTGGTAGAACTTCTTGATCCAACTCAAAACAACCGTTTCCTTGACCACTTTATCGATTATCCGGTTGATCTATCAGAGGTTATGTTTATCGCTACAGCCAACAACACGGGAAACTTAGCGACCGCCGTCATGGACCGTCTTGAACCGATTCAAATGCCTTCCTATTCTGATGACGAAAAAACTCAGATTGCCCAAAAATATTTGTTCCCCAAAGCCTTGGAAGCTGCCGGAGTCGATCCTGCATTAATCACCATCGACCCTGCCCTCTGGCCAAGCATCATCCGCCCCCTTGGATATGACGCTGGTATCCGTACTCTAAACCGCACCATTGAAGGTATTGTCCGTAAAGTAGCCTTGCTTATAGTTACCGGCCAAGCCAAGTCCATTGCTCTCAATCCGGAAAACATCAAGCCATTTCTCCCCAAATGGTAGTCTTACTTGCTCAATAGTCTTTTCATCTCTTCTTCTATCCTTACCGCCCTCTTTTTATTCTTCCCAAAAATAATATATGCCAACTTACCCATTGCCAATAAATTTGAAGAGACAATAACCAACCCTTCTTTCTTCTTCCTACTAAACAATAAAGGTTTCATTAATTCCAATAACTCCTTAAAGGAGTACTTTTTCTTTCCGGGAATGGGAAACATATTGTTTGACAGCACATAGACTTTTCCCATAAAATCCCGTCCCACCAACTCTATTGCTGCCTGATACACATGTGTTCCTCCGGTTACTCTTACATTCGACTCGTTTACATAAAGTGCACCATTTTTCCCAATAATATAGTCAACATCAAAGTATCCCCGGTAACCATCATCTGCGTACTGTTCGCCAATCAGATATCCAATGTCGATAATTCTCGAGGCCACCCTTCCGGGAAGAGATTTCTCACTTATCTCCACTCCTCCAAAAATTCCCTTTTCGCTTACCCTCATTCCGCAGAAATAAAGCAGTCTTACTTCTCCATCTTTTTTAATCACAAACTCTGCATTTGGGAACCCTCCTCCGATTCTTTGGTTGGGAACCACCAAAGACTCAACCACGATGGGGAACTTTTCCCAATAATTGTCTTTCTTTAATATTTTGATTAATTTTTCTTCACACTGATCGAATCTTTTAGGTAGATCTCCGGCCCGGAAAATCAAAACTCCCAATCCGGAGTGTCCTTTATTCGTTTTAACGACCACCCCACCTTCCTTAATGTATTTATTTGCCGCAATTCTGGCCGTATCCAGTACTCCGGAACTCACCACTCCCTCCGGCATTTTTAGATCCGCCCTTATTGCTCCATTTATCTGTGTCAGCTGTCTAATTCCCGACTTACTTCCGTAAAAGTTCACCGTCCAAGCATCCGACTCTTCGGGTGCTTCCGGTGTCCGCACCTCTATTCCTTTATCGCGCAGTTTTTTGACTAAGTTTAGAAAATAAGGAGTGGTGGAGTAGGAAACAAGAGACAATCTTTTGTACTCTCTTCCCATCTCCAAAAGTCTCTTCATAATTGCTTTATCGGAGAGAATATCCTCGCAGATAATTCCGGAGTGTTTTTGGGGTACCAGTATCTCCATCTCCCGCACCAGACACAGCTTCTTAAAATACTCTACAAAAAGGGGATTAAGTTTCTTGGGTGCGATAAAAGTAAACTCAAACTCTTCGGCCATCGAATATAGATCCCTATCTGCCAAGTTCATGTTCTCCTCAATCTCCAAAAGTCTTGCTTTTTCGTCACCAATTGCCTCAATAAAAGGCCAGACGTCCTCCGATAAATTGAATATCCTTACGACTCTCTCCCGCCTTCTTCCATGAGGCTCTTCCGGACCATTTGTTTCTATGTCATTTTTCTTCATTCAAGAAAACAGTTTACTCTTTTTCTCATCATTGTAAACCGTCATTTTGAGAACGTGGTATAATATCCTATATTGAGTTTAGACTTTGACTAAGTTAAGTTACAACGGCCCGAGATTTATTGCAGTTTTGGTTCCCAAACAATTTCCTTAGTAAGTGTAAAATGAATTAAGTTAAGCCACCTTTTTTGTGGCGCGTTCAAACAGTGTTTCTGTATTGATCGGTTTAGTAATTAAATATATAAATATGGATTTTAATAGAATTCCTTTAAAAATTATTCCTCTTGGGGGCGTCGGTGATGTCACCAAGAACATGTATGTCTACGAATATGGACATGACCAAATTGTGGTCGACTGCGGTATGGGTTTCCCTAAAGACGATGCCTTAGGCGTTGACGCGGTTATTCCGGATATTGGTTATCTCGAGCATAGCGACAAAAAGCTTCACGGCATTGTTCTCACACACGCTCACCAAGATCACGTTGGTGGTCTGCCCTACATCCTTCCCCGTCTCAAAGGTATCGAAGTTTTTGGTAGTAAACTGGCAATTGCCATTGCCGAGATCAAAGTCCGTGAGTTTGGTATTACCAATAAAATGACTCCGGTTGAAGGCAAGTTGGATCTAGGACCTTTTCATCTGGAGTTCATTCACATTACCCACTCGGTTCCTAACTGTTTCCATGTTTTGATAAAAACACCGGCGGGAACCGTTTATCATGGTGCTGACTTTAAATTTGACCTTACTCCGATTGATAATCTTCCTCCGGACATGGGAGCCATGGCCGTCGCCGGAAACAACGGTGTCGACTTAATGCTTACGGACTGTCTCCGTGTCGAAAAAAACGGTTTCTGTCCTTCAGAACGATCCCTTCTTGATGCGATAGATAGTGAAGTGAGAACCACCG
>Ga0209373_10003468_pt1 | contig 14529 bp, 6 predicted proteins | sample Higcelweek5metaG_FD_187173 | JGI IMG/M metagenome (GOLD analysis project Ga0209373, IMG submission 187173) | Freshwater pond sediment microbial communities from the University of Edinburgh, under environmental carbon perturbations - High... | ecosystem: Environmental > Aquatic > Freshwater >...
CACATCCCAGAGTGCAATTATCCATTTCCAGGCATATGTGGGGCTGTTGTGGCATATAAAGTGATACAGGCACTCTGGGATGTGCTTATGCCACAGGAAGACGTTGTGGACGCATTTTTGTCATTTGCAGCATTCGCTACAATCGGAGATGTTATGGAGTTGCGTGACGAAAATCGTATCATCGTAAAATATGGGTTGGAAAAAATAAAAAATTCCAAGAATGTCGGAATGAGAGCGCTTATTGCGTCATCAGGTATCGATAAAGAGAAACTGTCACCCTATCATATTGGTTTCATTTTAGGCCCTTGTATTAATGCGACGGGGCGTCTGGATACTGCTGAACGTGCACTATCACTTTTTATGAGTAAAAATGAAAAAGAAGCAGCTGAAATTGCATTAGAATTAAAGGAACTGAATGAAAGCAGAAAAGATATGACACAGCATTTTTTAGAACAGGCCGTGAAGGAGCTGGAAAAATGTGAAGATAAGGTATTTGTCTTGTATCTTGCAGAATGTCATGAAAGCCTCGCCGGAATCATTGCGGGACGCATTAAGGAAAGATACTACAAACCAACATTTATATTGACGAAAGGTGAAAAAGGTGTCAAGGGCTCAGGCCGTTCTATTGAAGCGTATCATATGTATGATGAGATGACAAAATGTAAGGACTTATTTAGTAAATATGGAGGCCATAAGATGGCTGCAGGCTTATCAATGCCAGAAGAAAACATAGAAAAATTCAGAATGCGTTTGAACCAGAACACAGATTTAAAAGATGAGGATATGATTGAGAAGGTACATATTGATATTCCCCTGCCAATTGGTTATGCAAATGAAGAACTCATTAGTGAAATAGAACAATTAGCCCCCTTTGGTATGGGAAATACCAGACCTCTATTTGCTGAAAAAGAACTATTGATTCGTTCCATGCAGATTATAGGAAAGAATCATAATGTCGTTAAGATGTCATTACAAAACAAGGATGGCGTTGTCAGAGAAGCTATTTGGTTTGGTGATAGTAAAGCCTTTTTAAAAAAATCGGGTGATATGATTGCGATTACATATTATCCAACTCTAAATGTATATATGGGTAATAGCAGTGTGCAATTGACAATACAGCATTATGATTGATTTAAGAAATCGATATGATTGTCTTAAGAATTTTCAAGATTTTTTAATACTTTAAACACAAAGTGAACACATTTTTTGGTTATGATAGTAGCAGATAGTTGATGAACACTCACTATCTCCCCCCCTCATAAGAGAACGAACGCCGAAGTCGCAGATGCACTTCGGCGTTTCTCTTTTATCCCTATAGTATGAAATAGCATACGCTTAATAAAAAATAGATTAACATTGCAGAGAAAATAGTTTATACTATTATATGTGTAAAAATGAGAAGGAAACAATCTGAGAAAGAGGACAGTTTATGCGACAACTGGATGGTTTAATCAAGGGATTTGATTATGTATGTATGCAAGGCGTGATAGAACGCCAAATAAGTAAGGTGGTATATGATTCTAGAAAGATCGAGCAGGACTGCTTATTTGTCTGTATTACAGGCACTAATTTTGATGGGCATAGCATCGTAAATGAGGCGGTTGCAAATGGAGCATCGGTATTAATTGTAGAAAAAGAAGTAATCGTACCTGATACGGTGACGGTTATTAAGGTGGCAGATACTCGTTATGCTTTGGCACATATCAGTGCAGCTTATTTTGGTCAACCAGCAGATCGCCTAAAGACAATAGGTATAACGGGGACAAAGGGAAAGACCACTACTACTTACCTAATAAAAGCAATCCTTGAAAATGCAGGGTACAAAGTTGGACTGATTGGAACAATTGAAGTTATTATTGGTGAGAGGCATATTTCGGCACAAAATACGACGCCAGAGTCTTATGTCTTACAAGAGTATTTGAAAGAAATGGTAGACGAGGGCTGTGATGTTGTTGTAATGGAGGTTTCCTCACAAGGGCTCATGATGCATCGCACGCAAGCCATTGATTTTGATTTGGGAATATTTACGAATATTGAGCCAGATCATATAGGACCAGATGAGCATGCTAGTTTTGAAGAGTATATGGCATGTAAGAGTATGCTGTTCAGACAATGTAAGGTTGGTATTGTGAATGCAGATGATATGCATACACATGAAATACTGCATGACCATACCTGCCGCGTAGAAAGCTATGGCTTTAGTGAACAAGCAGATATGCGGGCTAAGGATATCAATTTGGTGGCAGAAAAAGGGCATCTGGGTACTTCGTTTTGTATAGAGGGACTGATGGAACTTGCCGTTTATATTGACATTCCTGGTAAGTTCAATGTCTATAATGCATTGGCAGCAATTGCAGCTTGTCGTCACTTTGACGTTACAGGTGCTGAAATCATAGATGCTTTGAGAGTGGCAAAGGTAAAAGGCAGAATAGAGATAATAGAGGTTTCTGACAAATTTACGCTTATGATTGATTATGCGCATAATGCCATGGCACTTGAAAGTCTGCTGACAACACTTAAGGAATATCAACCAAAACGTATTGTCTGTTTGTTTGGCTGCGGTGGAAATCGCTCTAAATTAAGACGGTATGAGATGGGGGAGGTATCAGGCAGGCTTGCTGATTTGACTGTAATTACATCAGATAATCCCCGATTTGAAGAACCGCTTGCTATTATTGCAGACATTCGAGCAGGAATAGAGAAAACGAGTGGGAAATATGTCGAAATATGTGACAGAAGAGAAGCCATTGCTTATGTCATTTATAATGGAGAGCCAGGAGATGTCATTATACTCGCAGGCAAGGGACATGAAGATTATCAAGAGATTAGTGGGAAAAAATATCCGATGGATGAACGCGTTATCATAAAGGATATTATGAGCAGCGATTTTTAGATAGAAAAAGAAGATAAAAAAAGAAGTAAGATTATTTGAATCTTACTTCTTTTTTATGTTGATTACTCGTGTCTCAAGGCTTCGATAGGACTTAATTTGGCAGCTTTTTTAGCTGGATAGATACCAAAGAAAATGCCGACGGAAGAAGAAAACAGACTTGCAATTAAAACCGTAGAGGCGGTTATATTTGCCTGACATTTCAAAAAATTAAACGATGTCAGCAGATTACATATGCCGATAGCACCTCCAACGCCCAGTACGATACCTATGAGACCACCGACTAAAGTGATAATGGCAGCTTCTGATAAAAATTGTATCATGATGGCATTCATTCTAGCACCAAGTGCTTTTCGAATACCTATTTCTCTCGTACGTTCTGTGACAGATACAAGCATAATGTTCATAACGCCAATACCACCAACTAAAAGAGAAATGGAGGCAACAAATACAACAAAGATGGTGATACCATTAAGGACATTCGTAATCTGGCTCATGCTGTCATTAAAATCCTGCAATAAGAAATAGCCGAGCCCTCTGGCATCATATCGTGCCTCTAACAGATTGATGGTTGCAGCATAAATTTCTTTTGAATACTGCGCACTTTCTCCGATGATATAAGCACCATCAAAACCATTAATATAAAAACCGAAAGCAGAACCCATGACCGTATAGGGAGTTTCAACACTAAGCCGATCGCCTGCACCAGTCATCGCATTTAGCATTGCTGAGGAACTGTCCTTTCGAAGTCCAATGATTGTTAATTCTGTAGACATTCCGTATAGTGTTACATTAACAGGCATACCAATTACATTGTCCGCTGTACCAAATAGCGTTTTTGCTGCATTTTCAGTAATAACACAAACCTTGTCTCCTTCATCAACATTTTCTTCTGTAAAGTATCTGCCTTTCACAATAGGCTCTTTAGAGATAAATTCGTAACCGGCCATGCCGCCTTTCACAATCGCATCTTTTTCGCCGCCTTTGATGCCAGATATGCTACCGCCGTATACATAATACTCTGGTGTTACTGCTTTAACATGGGGGACTTTTTCTTCAATAGCTTTAAAGTCATCTGGAGTCAGCGTAATCATATTATCTTTTTGTTTGGTAGCATCTAGATATACATAGAGCTGTCCACCTGCCAAATCGTTTAAATCCTTGTCAATACTTCCTTTCACCCCGTTACCAATGGAAATGATCATAATAACGGAGGAGATTCCAATAATGATTCCTAGCATTGTCAAAAGGGAACGTCCTTTATTGGAACGCAAATTCTGGAATGCCATTTTAATATATTCGATAAACTGTGTCATGACTATCTCCTTACTATTCTTTTAAAGTGTCAATCGCATCATCGGAAACAGCTTCTTCTTCGACAATAGGTAATGCTTTAGCGGCCATACCCTCAGTCAGCGGAGTAGTATAGTCATTTACCAGTAGTTCGCCAGCAGATACGCCTTTTTTGATTTCGATAAATGTGTCAGAAGAAACACCGGTTTCTACATCTCGTCTTACTAGAACATTATTTTCAATCACATAGCAGAAGCTGCCGCTCATATCTGAATTGATTGTTTCAACAGGGGCGAGAACAACTCCCTTTGCTTCATTTGTATGAATTACAACTTTTCCTTCAACTCCAAGATAGATACCTTCATCGGGCGTATCAATATGTACTTCTGCTGTAATGACTGGAGCACCAGAAGAATTGGCAGTAGCAATCCCATTTATTCTAGATACAGACCCTTCATATGTTTTACCAGCAATCGTAACAGTGGCTTTCTGACCAAGCTTTAACCTGGCAAGATTATATTTAGAAATAGTAACATCAACCATGACATCTTCAGTGCTCTGTAATGTGAGAAGAGCAGCACCCTTTGTGGCAGGCGCACCGCTCACAACAGACAGTTCTGAAATAATACCTCCAAAATCAGCATAAATACCAGTAGAAGCTTTTGCAAGTGCATCCTGTGCCTGTTCAGCTGTTAATTGAGACACTTCATTATTTGCCTTTAATTGTTCGCGTGCATGCACATCTAACATAGTTTTTTCAGCGGCGTCCATCTTAGCTTCATCTTTTGCCAGATAAGACTGCATGTCAGAGAGAAGCGTTTGTGCTTCAGCAAGCTGTCTGCTTTCAGCAACTGTATTAGCAGGATAATAAACACTGCTTAATGAAGAACTTAAATCAGCCGCCTCATTACTTAAATCATCAATATCCTTCTGCACCTGTGTATAAGAAGCCAGATTCGCAGAAACAGGAGTACCAGAAGGAGCTAAGTCAGTCAATGCTTTTCTCTTATTGGTAAGCTCATCATTTTTTTCATTTATTTTCTTTTGGATGCCATCACGAGCACATTGGGCAGAATCTGCCAAAGTGTTGGTTTTTCCAGATATAGAAGCGGTAATATCATTAATATAATTACGCTGTGCTATAATTAATAGCTTATAGGTTGCAACATTATTTTTGGCAATTGCAAAATCATTTGCTGCTTTTTGACTTTCATATAGAGATTGCTGATAACCTTCATCGTTTGCAATAGCAGTGAGCGCTGCCTTTTCAGTTTCAAGAGACAGATCTTCCGTGTTAAAAGGAATTAATTTATCACCAGCCTTAACACTATCACCTTTTTTAATAGAAATATCACCAATAGTGGAGTTGACGGGAGAAAAGTAGGTTTTCGTCAATTCACTGTTGACTAAACCGCTTCCAGTAATCGTTTCTTCTACATCACCAGTCTCAATTTCAACGACTGAAATCATAGGAACAGCATTTTTTGCAGATATGCTATATATGATTAGTACAACTGCGATGATTACAACGATACCACCCAAGATACACCACTTAATAATTCTTTTTTTTCGGAGTGGACTTTTTACTCCTTTAGAATTCTTTGCAATGTCTAATAATTCAAAGTCCTCCGTATCTGCAACGTCGGAAACCGATGCATTGATTTCTTCATTTGTCTCTACGTCTGGTAGTTCATTTACCTTACTCTTTTTGTTAAATAGCGATTTCATTTTTCCTTCTCCTCGTTCAAATAGTCTTTTTCAATTTGTCCATCTTTTATTTTAACAACACGTTTTGCTTGAGAAGCAATTTCATTATTGTGTGTGATCAGAATAACAGTACAGCCTTCTTTATATAATTCAGATAAGATGTCCATAATTTCCTGTGTGGAATGAGAGTCAAGATTACCTGTAGGCTCGTCGGCCAATATAATAGGAGGTGCTTGCGCGATAGCTCTGGCAATCGCAACTCGTTGTTGCTGGCCACCAGACATTTCTGAAGGCTTATGTGTCATTCTCTTGTCAAGTCCCACTTTAGTAAGAGCAGTTATGGCTAATTTCTCACGTTTTGCCTTTGATATGCCACGATACATAAGAGGTAGTTCAACATTTTCAAGTGCTGTCAATCCTGCTATTAAATTGAAGCCTTGAAAAATAAAGCCAATTTCTTTATTTCGGATATCAGACAAGTCATCATCGAGAAGAACTGCAACATCTGCACCATTCAAATAGTAATCGCCAGAAGTAGGCACATCAAGACAACCAAGCATATTCATTAGTGTAGATTTCCCACTGCCTGATTGGCCGATAATGGCGACAAACTCGCCGCTGTTGATTGTAAGGTTAATGTGGTCTAATGCCCGAACCTCATTTTCGCCAGGATTGTAGATTTTACACATATCCTTAATTTTAATTAGTGAATTCAAAATAAATGCCTCCAAACTATAGTGTGATTTCCATCTGTGTTAATTAAGTAATACAATAATACAATAATACAAAAATGTCAATTGGTTTTTCTTTTCCATATTTATGATTTAATATAGCATAAGAAATAATAAGTTGCTATTGATTTAGCTTACAATTTTTTTTCAACTCTTTCAATTTTGTAAGATAGGATTATGATACCCTCTTAAATATTTATCAGTGTAACTTAGTAGAATAAAATAAGGAAGTTACTTTTGTCATATTTTATATAACGATATAAGACACTCATTTGTTTCAATATCATTTTCAAACAAAAAGAATAAAAAATAAAAACAAAAAGATATAAATACAAATAAAATCACACAATTCAATATAAAAAGAATGAATTGACGAATAGTCAGACAATTAAAAGCACTTTTTGAGAAAAAGTATTTACAAGGCAAAAGAAATGTTGTATATTAAACTCGTAAGTTACCAATGGGGGTAAACGAAAGTAAGAGGATTCTTATTTTGCGTTTGCCCTTTTTTTTGTCCGTAGCTTTATGGATCGAAATGTTAATGAGATTATGACATAAAGAGTTAGGAATATTTGAAATTGTATTTGTATTTGGAAAGGAAGGTAATATATGTTTGATGCAAAAACTGATTTTAATATGCCAGGGCTGTATCGCCCAGAATTTGAGCATGATAATTGCGGAATAGGAGCAGTTGTAGATATTAAAGGAAGAAAAAGTAGAGAGACCATCGAGAATGCTTTGAAAATCGTTGAAAATCTGGAACATAGAGCAGGAAGAGATGCAGAGGGAAAGACTGGAGACGGTGTTGGAATTTTAATGCAGATTTCTCACAAGTTTTTTTCAAAAGCAGTTAAGCCACTGGGTATTTGTCTTTCAAAGGAGAGGGAATATGGAATTGGTATGTTCTTTTTCCCACAGGATGAATTAAAGAGAAATCAAAGCAAAAAAATGTTTGAAATTATTGTGGAAAAAGAGGGCTTGGAATTTCTCGGATGGAGAGAAGTCCCTATAGATTCGTCTGTTCTCGGCCACATGGCAGTGGAATGTATGCCACATATCATGCAGGGATTTGTAAAAAAATCGGAGAATATTGCGACGGGAATTGATTTTGATAGGAAACTTTATATAATCAGACGTGTTTTTGAACAGAGTACAGAAAATACCTATGTTGTTTCCTGCTCTTCAAGAACAATCGTTTATAAAGGAATGTTTCTTGTTGGACAGTTGCGCACATTTTATAGTGATTTACAAAGTCAGGATTATGAATCAGCAATTGCCATTGTACACTCTCGCTTTTCTACGAATACAAATCCGAGTTGGGAACGTGCACATCCAAATAGATTTATCGTTCATAATGGTGAAATTAATACAATCAGAGGCAATGCTGACAAAATGCTTGCACGTGAAGAAACGATGGATTCAGGATATCTGCGGGGAGAACTTCACAAAGTGCTTCCAGTAATCAATGCAAAGGGCTCAGATTCTGCAATGCTTGACAATACACTCGAATTTCTTACTATGAGTGGAATGGATTTGCCACTGGCTGTTATGATTACGATTCCGGAACCATGGGCCAATAACCGCACAATGACACAGAAGAAGAAGGATTTCTATAGTTATTATGCTACGATGATGGAGCCATGGGATGGCCCAGCTTCGATATTGTTCTGTGATGGAGATGTGATGGGTGCTGTACTTGACAGGAACGGACTTCGTCCATCCCGTTATTATATTACGGATGATGATCAACTGATTCTTGCTTCGGAAGTTGGTGTATTGGATTTTGATCCTTATAAAATAGTAAAAAAAGAACGTCTTCGTCCAGGGAAAATGCTGTTAGTAGACACAATAAAGGGTGAGGTGGTTGATGATAATGATCTTAAGGAGCAATATGCCTCTAGACAGCCGTATGGAGAATGGCTTGATACAAATCTTGTGAAGCTTAAGAATCTACATATACCAAACGAGAAGGTAGAGTTACTTTCTTTTGAAGAGCGCCAGAGACTTCAGAAAGCGTTTGGTTATACCTATGAGGATTTTAGAAATAGCATTCTGCCGATGGCAAGAGATGGAGCCGAGGCAATTGCAGCAATGGGCGTAGACACGCCGCTTGCAGTATTTTCAAAAAATCACCAGCCATTATTCCATTACTTCAAACAACTGTTTGCACAGGTGACGAACCCTCCAATTGATGCTATCAGAGAAGAAATTGTAACCTCTACGACGGTGTATATTGGTGAGGATGGAAATTTATTAGAAGAAAAAGCAAAAAACTGCAAGGTGTTACGGGTAAACAATCCGATTCTGACCAATACAGATTTGTTAAAAATCAAATCTATGAAGGAAGAGGGTTTCAAGGTCGAAGTACTACCTATTATATATTATAAAAATACGAGTTTGGAAAAAGCAATTGACAGGCTGTTCATTGAGGTAGACAGGGCATACAAGGAAGGTGCCAATATCTTGATTTTGTCAGATCGAGGAGTCGATGAAAACCATGTAGCAATCCCCTCACTTTTGGCAGTGTCTGCTTTGCAGCAGCATCTTGTTGAGACAAAGAAAAGAACGAGTGTGGCTATGATTATCGAATCAGGTGAGCCTCGTGAAGTACATCATTTTGCGACACTGTTAGGATATGGTGCCTGTGCAATTAATCCCTATCTTGCGCTCGAGACAGTGAAAGAACTCATTGAAAGTGATATGTTAGATAAAGATTTGTATGCAGCAATCGATGATTATAATGCCGCAGTTCTACATGGAATTGTAAAAATTGCATCTAAAATGGGAATTTCGACAATCCAATCGTATCAGGGTTCTAAAATTTTTGAGGCAATAGGAATTAATCAGGATGTCATTGAGAAATACTTTACAAATACAGTATGCAGGGTGGATGGACTGACGCTGATGGATATCGAAAAACAAGTAGATAAGCTTCATTCAAGGGCGTTTGATCCGCTTGGACTCGAGAACGATTTGACACTGGACAGTCCTGGAAAGCATAAAATGCGTTCGGGTGCAGAGGATCATCTTTATAATCCTGCGACGATTCATCTTCTTCAGGAAGCGACAAAACGTGGGGATTATAGTATGTTTAAACAGTATACCTCGCTTGTGGATGTAGCGGACGATGTAAGAAACCTTCGTGGGTTGATGGACTTCAAATTTGCAAAAAAACCGATTCCAATAGAGGATGTAGAAAGCGTTGCTTCTATAGTAACTAGGTTTAAGACGGGTGCGATGTCCTATGGGTCGATTTCACAGGAGGCGCATGAAACACTGGCAATTGCCATGAATAGGATTGGTGGTAAATCAAATACCGGTGAAGGCGGCGAAGGGCTGGAAAGGCTTATGGTTGGCCCTGATGGTGTGGATAAATGTTCTGCTATTAAACAGGTTGCTTCAGGCAGGTTTGGCGTTACAAGCAAGTACCTTGTCAGCGCAAAAGAGATTCAGATTAAGATGGCACAGGGTGCAAAGCCGGGCGAGGGCGGTCATCTGCCAGGGAAAAAGGTATATCCGTGGGTGGCAAAGACAAGACATTCAACCCCAGGTGTGGGTCTGATTTCTCCACCTCCACATCATGATATTTATTCGATTGAGGATTTAGCACAATTAATTTTCGACTTAAAAAATGCGAATAAAGAAGCGAGTATCTCCGTAAAGCTTGTTTCTGAGGCTGGAGTGGGGACTGTTGCTGCGGGTGTTGCAAAGGCTGGGGCGCAGGTAATTCTGATTTCTGGTTATGACGGAGGAACAGGAGCTGCACCAAAGACATCGATCCATAATGCAGGACTACCTTGGGAACTAGGACTTGCAGAAAGTCATCAGACGTTAATCATGAATGGACTCCGAAACAAGGTGAGGATTGAAACAGACGGTAAATTAATGAGTGGCCGTGATGTTGCTATTGCTGCGATGCTCGGTGCAGAAGAATTTGGTTTTGCAACAGCACCACTCGTAACAATGGGTTGTGTCATGATGAGAGTATGTAATCTGGATACCTGCCCTGTTGGTATTGCAACCCAGAATCCGCTTTTAAGGAAGCGTTTCAAAGGAAAACCGGAATATGTTATAAACTTTATGAATTTTATTGCCCAGGAACTTCGGGAATACATGAGCCTGCTTGGAATTCGCACGGTGGATGAACTTGTGGGAAGATCAGATCTTCTGAAGGTAAAAGAGGGACTGACAGGAACAGCGGCTACAATGGATATCACTAACATTCTTTATAATCCATACTTGAAAGATCATGAAAATGCGATTTTTGATCCAAAGCAGGTGTTTGACTTTGCATTGGAAAAGACATTAGATGAAACAGTACTCCTTAAGAAGATGGGAAGTGCACTTGCTGAGGGAAAGAAAAAGAGCATAGAGCTGGATGTTTCGAATGTCAATCGGTCATTTGGTACGATTTTTGGAGCTGAAATCACCAGACGTTTCGGAGAGTCTCTTGAAGATGATACCTATACAGTGAAATGTCATGGCGCTGGTGGTCAGAGCTTTGGAGCATTTATTCCAAATGGATTAACATTGGAGCTGATTGGCGACAGTAATGATTATTTTGGGAAAGGATTATCAGGCGGAAAGCTGATTGTATATCCACCTAAAGGTGTTATGTTTAAAGCAGATGAAAATATTATCATTGGAAATGTTGCTTTATATGGGGCAACAAGTGGTAAGGCCTTTATCAATGGCGTTGCAGGAGAACGTTTCTGCGTAAGAAATTCTGGTGCACTTGCAGTTGTGGAGGGAGTTGGTGACCATGGCTGTGAATATATGACGGGTGGACGTGTTGTGGTCCTTGGAAAAACAGGGAAAAATTTTGCCGCTGGTATGAGCGGAGGTATTGCATATGTACTTGATGAAAACTCTAATCTTTATACAAAGCTGAATAAAGAAATGATTTCTTTTACAGAGGTATCTTCTAAGTATGATGTACTGGAACTTAAGGAAATGATTAAGGAACATGTTGCAAATACAAACTCGGCAAAGGGAAAAGAAATTCTCGAGCATTTCGGTGATTATCTTCCGAAGTTCAAGAAGATTATCCCACATGATTATAAAAGAATGCTCATGACAATTGTTCAGATGGAAGAAAAGGGACTTTCCAGTGAACAGGCACAAATAGAAGCATTTTATGCAAATACAAGAAGATAGGAGGCGGGCAAAATGGGAAAACCTACAGGATTTATGGAATATGAGAGACAAACGTCAAAGTCAATAAAGCCAGGAGAACGAATTAAGAATTTCCGAGAATTCCACATTCCGCTTTCAAAAGAGAAGCAGCAGGAGCAGGGAGCAAGATGTATGGAATGTGGCGTTCCATTCTGTCAATCAGGAATAATGATGATGGGGATGGTATCTGGCTGTCCGCTTCATAATCTCGTACCGGAATGGAATGATCTGGTGTATACGAACAATTGGAGACAGGCTTTTAATAGGTTGAAAAAAACCAATAATTTTCCAGAGTTTACAGGAAGAGTATGCCCTGCACCGTGTGAATCTGCATGTACATGCGGATTAAACGGAGACCCTGTAGCAATCAAAGAAAATGAAAGTGCAATTATTGAAAATGCTTATATAGCAGGATATGCGATGGCAAAACCCCCGAAGGTACGAACGGGCAAGAAAATTGCAGTAATCGGTTCAGGCCCTAGTGGTCTTGCAGCAGCTGATCAGTTAAACAAACGTGGTCATTCTGTAACGGTTTTTGAACGTGCAGATAGGATTGGCGGATTGCTGATGTATGGCATACCAAATATGAAACTGGAAAAATCAGCAGTTGAAAGAAAGACAAAAATCATGAGTGAGGAAGGGGTTTGTTTTGTTCCAAATGCGGATATCGGAACAAAAGAGTACCCTGTCAAAGAGATACTAAAAAATTTTGATCGTGTGATTCTTGCCTGTGGTGCATCCAATCCGCGGGATATTAATGCAGATGGACGGGACGCTTTAGGAATTCATTTTGCGGTTGATTTTTTAACCTCTTCGACAAAAGCGCTTCTGGATGCGGACATGGATGCAACAAAAGCACAAAAGAACTGGATTTCTGCAAAATATAAGAATGTTGTAATTATTGGAGGTGGCGATACGGGAAACGATTGTGTCGGGACATCTATTAGACATGGTGCAAAATCTGTAACACAGATTGAAATGATGCCAATAGCACCTGTAAAGCGTGCAGATGATAATCCGTGGCCAGAATGGCCGAAGATTTTAAAGACAGATTATGGTCAGGAAGAAGCAATCGATCAGTTTGGAACCGATCCAAGAATTTATAATGCTACGGTTAAGAAATTTATCAAAAATGAAAAAGGTTTACTCGAGGCGGTTGTAATTGTGAAACTGAAGTGGGACAAGGACGAAAAGACAGGCAGAATGCAGATGTCAGAGATTTCTGGCAGTGAACAAACACTACCTGCAGAACTCGTGTTGATTGCCGCTGGTTTTCTCGGAAGTCAGAATTATGTAACGGAGGCGTTCGGGGTAGAAGTCAATGAAAGGACTAATGTCCAGACCGAAAGCGAAAAATACAGCACAAATGTGAAGAATGTTTTTACCGCTGGAGATATGCACCGCGGACAGTCATTAGTGGTTTGGGCAATCCGCGAAGGGCGTGAAGCTGCACGCGCAGTCGATGAGAGTTTAATGGGATACTCAAATCTGAATATACAGTAGAATAAAATGATTTATAGGCATCCGCATTTTTGGATGCCTATTTATGTGCAGAATATCTAGCAAAGGCAGATGACGTTAGCTGTTGCAACAGTTAAAAAATGTGCGAGGCTTCTGTTGCTAAATTTGATAAAAATGGTATTTTATGATATTCTCATTAATATATCATTTTAAGACAGGGAGATATCATTGTGAAAGGTAAGTATGCCAATATCATCGTAGACATATCGCATGAAAAATTGGATAGAATATTTCAGTATCTGATTCCAGAGGATTTGAAAGAAACTTTGCAACCGGGTGCTTTCGTTGAGATACCATTTGGCAGAGGTGATCGCCTGATTAAGGGATATGTTATGGAGATTAGTGAACGGGCAGAATTTCCAGAAGAAAAAATGAAATATCTGCATGGTATCGTTACAAATGATGCATTAGTAGAATCTAAATTAATACAGCTTGCATGGTGGATGAAACAGAATTATGGTTCGACGATGATTGCTGCACTTAAAACAGTTCTTCCGATAAAAAAGCAAATGAAGCCAAAAGAAATCAAAACGATTCGGTTGTGTTGCGATGAAAACTTTGCCAAGGAAAAGCTTGTATTCTTCCAAAAAAAGAAGCAGACAGCACGTGCCAGATTGCTAGAAGAATTAATAAAAGAAGAAACACTACTTTATGATATTGTAATTTCAAAGTTAAATATAGCAAGTGCAACGATCCAAGTATTGCAGAAACAAGAAATTCTGGAAGTTTGTGCAGAGCAGGTGTATAGAAACCCTGTCAAAAAGCAAAATCAAACGGGCACCGGGGTATTCTTAAATGAAAGTCAGCAGATCGTATTTGATGAAATTATTAGAGATATGCAGGATAAATTGCCACATACCTACTTACTTCACGGTGTGACAGGAAGCGGAAAGACAGAAGTATATATGGAGTTAATCGGGAAAGTAGTTGAAAAGGGTAAGCAGGCGATTGTTCTGATTCCCGAAATTGCATTGACATATCAGACAGTAATGCGATTTTATAAACGATTTGGAGATAGGGTATCGACCTTACACTCAAGATTGTCGGAGGGTGAAAAATACGATCAGTTTGAGAGGGCAAAAAAGGGTGAGATTGATGTAATAATTGGACCACGTTCTGCCTTATTTACGCCATTTGCTAATTTGGGAATGATTATTATCGATGAAGAGCATGAGAGCTCTTATAAAAGCGAGACAATGCCGAAGTACCATG
>Ga0209373_10003469_pt1 | contig 14514 bp, 16 predicted proteins | sample Higcelweek5metaG_FD_187173 | JGI IMG/M metagenome (GOLD analysis project Ga0209373, IMG submission 187173) | Freshwater pond sediment microbial communities from the University of Edinburgh, under environmental carbon perturbations - High... | ecosystem: Environmental > Aquatic > Freshwater >...
AGACTACGAAGGTTACATCGTCGGTTCTTCACTTGAAGCATACAGTAACACAAATCAAACAGAAGAAAATCTTATTTCAGTATCTCTTGCCCCTAGATACTCTCAGGGATCAAGTACAAATATCAAAGGGATTAATCTCATCACCAATTTCAAAAGGGCTGTTGGTTCACCATTTTTATCACCTCTTACATCTCTCCGTTATCTTCTAGCAGTCCTTGTCACAGCCAGTGCTTTTGGTTTTGGTTTCTTTTACTTTGGACGTTCTGGTAAAACTGGCATTGAAGCGTTAGGGCGAAATCCTCTCGCCTCAAAAACAATCGGTATTGGAATGATCTTTAATTTCCTTATGATCGCTGTCATCATCGGTGCCGGTTTACTTATTTCATATTTAATACTCGTTCTCTAATATGATCCACTCCTTCGAATACAATCAAAAAAATATTAAGGACATTGGACGAGTAGTTGCAATCAGAGACTATATAGTTGAAATAAAAGGTTTAAAATGCGCCAAATTAAACGAGGGTATCACCTTTGAAACGGGAGAGCACGGCTACGTACTAAGTTTTGACTCAAACTCTACTCTTGTTGTTGTTTTATCTCAATCTATTGTGACAATTGGCACCTTAGCCGCTCGCACTGGATCCAAACTAAGAATCTCTTGTGGTGATGAACTGGTCGGAAACATCATCTCACCTCTCGGATATATCCTCGATGATGAGAAAACTCTCAGTCAAAAATCTAAACCAGTTGAACTCGATCGAGAACCTCTTGGCATCAATAGTCGTGCCATTATCAGTCAACCTTTCTACACCGGTATCGTCACCGTAGACCTTACTCTACCACTCGGAGCTGGCCAAAGAGAACTAATCATCGGAGAACGAAAAACTGGCAAAACCGACTTCGCCCTTCATGCTCTAGCCAATCAAATCAAGCAGGGCAACATAGGCATTTATTGTGCTATCGGCAAACAAATTTCAGATATAGTTTCTGTCAAAGAATGGTTACAAAAAAATGACGTTTACGATCAGACAATTATTGTTTCAACAACCGGCAAAGATAACCCTGCAGAAATTTTTATGGCTCCCTTTACAGCCATGGCTCTTGCGGAAAGTATGCGTGACAATGGTCACAATGTTACAGTCGTTCTTGATGATCTAACTACTCATGCCAAATATTATCGAGAAATGTCTCTAATAACTGGCAAATTTCCTGGTCGAGATTCCTATCCGGGAGACATCTTTTACTGGCAATCAAAACTTCTTGAAAGGGCTGGCTGTTTTAATATCAACGGGCATACTCACTCCATTTCCTGTCTACCTATAGCCGAAAGCACAGGCGGTGACATGACTGGCTATATTCAAACAAATCTTATGTCTATTACTGATGGACATTTATACTTCGACGTTCAAAACTATCTTGCCGGCGATCGCCCAGCAATCAATATCTTTCTTTCAGTTACCAGAGTTGGCAGACAGACAAGAAACAAACTTCAACATCAAATTAGCAATATTATCTTCAATGATTTAAAGAAGCTTAATGAAGCAGAATCATTTGTAAAATTCGGACCTGAAAGAACTGCTGAAATAAATAGTGTTATTGCTAAAGGGAACAACCTTAAAACCCTACTTGACCAAAAAGACGGATATCGCTTCAAAAACTGGGAAATGCTTTTCCTTTTTATCTGTTACTGGCAGATCGAAAAACAGTCAGAAAAACCCAAACAATTACTTTCAAAACTAATTAGTTCTGGGAAATCTGAAAATTGGCGCAAACTTATTGACTCTACCGACAATATTAACGATTTAGTCTCCTTTGCCAAAAAAATCATATGATGAATCTTCGAGAAACAACCATCGAAATTAATGACGCAAAGAACTTCCAAGGTCTGTTCCAAGTTTACGAAGAACTTGCCGCGCAAAAAATGCAGGTAGTTCGAGATGAAATTATTTCCTACCGCAGCTTTTATCAATTTTTAACCTCTGTTAGTGACGAAATCGGAAAAGACATCACCAATGTCATCAGTAAAAAAAGCAAAATACATGCCCTTATTCTCATATCATCAGACAAAGGTCTTTATGGTAATGCTTTCAACGAAACCGTCAAACTTTTTCTTGATACCCTAGAAAAACAACAAACTGACGCTTTTGTTATTGGTTCAATCGGTACAGAACTTCTCAAAATTTCAGGCACAAATCAAAAATACACCGTCATTCCATCTGATAAAGAATCTATCAAAGAGTTCTGGAACTCAATTAATCAATATCAAAACATCGATATTTGTTATCTAAAATTTAACTCTATCGCTAAACAAACTGTCAACATGATTCACTTAGCCGGAGATATTATTCCCCAAAATAAAGCAGACTACACTATCAATCAGGAGTCCAGCCTCTCTTTCCTATATGAACCATCTGTCTTTGAAGTTGCCGAAGTTTTTACAAGTAAAATACTTTCTTTCCTTACTGAACAGACCTTTAAAGAATCAGATCTCGCCAAATACGCTGCTCGTTTAATGTATCTAGATAACTGTATAGAAAAAAACAAAAAACATTTAATTTTAGCTAATAACAGAAAAATGATTCTCAAAAAAAGACAACAAAATAAGCGTCAAAATGCCAGAATGGTCAATTACATTACCAGAAGTAGGGGAGGGTACACCATATGAACACTCAAAAAAATAATATTAGCCAAATAATTTCTCTAAATGGAGATATAGCTACTCTTTCCTTTGCTGGGGAAAAATTACCAAGCATTCATGAGGTACTCATTGACACAAAAAAAGAGGGGATACGTCTAATGGTAACTCAGATAGACTCTCTTAGTGTTCTTCGGTCATTGATTCTTACTGGAAAAGAACTCATTACTCTTGACACTCGTTTCATCACAACCGGAAAGTATTTTACCGCACCTACCGGTGAGAAACTGCTAGGTAGAGTTATTGACATCTTTGGTGAACCTACTGACAATCTTGGACCAATTGATACCGAACCCAAAGAAGTTTGGAAAAAGAAACCTCTCAACTATCAAAAAATTAATACAGAAAAGCTCCTTTGGGAAACGGGCATAAAAGCTGTCGATTTCTTTGCACCGTTAGTCAAGGGTGGCAAAGTCGGGCTTTTTGGAGGCGCAGGAGTAGGGAAAACCGTTTTGCTTTCAGAAATTGTCAACAATCAAACTTTTCTCGATAAACAACAATCTAACGTCGCTGTTTTCGCTGGCATTGGCGAACGTATACGTGAAGGCCACGAACTACTAGAAGAACTAAAACAAAAAGGGTTATTAAGTAATATCTCTTTTATCTTTGGTTTAATGGGTACTAGCGCAGCCAACCGTTTCCTTACTGCTTATACTGCTACAGCTATCGTCGAAGATTTCCGTGATCGATTGGACAAAAATGTTCTTTTTGTCTGCGACAATATTTTTCGTTTTATTCAAGCAGGAAGTGAGCTCGCATCTCAAAAGGCCGATATTCCTTCAGAAGACGGTTATCAAGCGACTCTTAACTCCGAAATCGCCGAATTCCATGAAAGTCTTGTTTCCCAAAATGATCATTTTGTAAGCACCATCGAAGCTGTATATGTCCCCGCAGATGATTTGCTCGATAGCGGTATCCAAAGTATCTACAGTTATCTAGACTCATTCATCATTTTATCCCGTGATGCATACCAAGAAGGTCGTTTTCCTGCTATAGACCTTTTGGAGAGTACTTCGTCAATTCTCACTCCCACAATCGTTGGCCAGAAGCATTTTGATATGGTATTACAAACAAAAGAACTACTCAAAAAAGCTCAAGAACTAGAAAGAATAGTCGCCCTCATCGGTGAAGACGAACTTTCACCAAACAATAAAACTATTTTTAAGCGATCTAAATTAATTAAAAATTATATGACCCAACCCTTCTCGGTCACAGAAAAACATACAGGTGTTCCTGGAGAGAAAGTACCTCTTTCAAAAGTAATTAATGATATCGAAATCATACTTTCCGGAAAACTAGATGAAATAAATCCGGAAACGCTACAATTTATTGGTTCACTCAAATGATTTTTCAAGGTCTTTTTGACAAAAATATTTACACATCTGAAGTCATAATCGTAACTGTTCGCAACAAGACAAAACTGCTCTACCAACAAGAAGCAAAAAGCGTCTCATTAAACAACAGTATTGGACCATTTGATATTCTTCCACAGCACGAAAATCTCGTTTCGCTAACCTCAGGAGAAATTAGAATTATCAACAACAAAGGTGAAAAATGGAATATCAATCACCAAAACGGTTTAATTAAAGTTACAAAAAATACCGTCGATATTGCCATCCTGGAAGACTAAAGTTCTTCTGAATTTATTGATTCTTCCACAGCTTCTTTAACAACAGTATTTTTCTGAGTCGGAGTAGGAGATACAGATATATCTTCGCCCAAATTTAAAGGACTTACTTCAATAATTTTATTGGTTGAAGGACGATAAAGAACTGCTTTTTTCGCTTGAGTGTAGATCAACACTCTATCATCGTTTTTGGCATTCTTAAAAAACACTTGATCTTGAAGCTTACTTGCATCTAAAACCGTTGCTATTGTTGGAGCTTCATTTGGAAGATCCATTAATAGAGATACTTTAGACACAATCTCTGCACCTTGCTGATCTACAAGTTGCTGTGGGTTAATCATCTGTTTCTTAGCCTCGTAATATTTTGAATAAAAATAATATGTTGAGCCACCAAGTATCAATATCGTTACGATTAAAGCAATCATTAGCCATTTTTTCTTCATATTCAAATTCTACAACATTAATTTCCTTCTTGCGCAAAATGTTTTTCAAACTGACCGCATAACATTAAATCTATCTAGACTTGACATTCCTTAAAAGAGCAATATAATATAGGACTATTGAACCTTAACTTACAGCTTCATAGGAGGTTATATGATTTTCCAGTTTCCGCTCTTTGGCGTGCCTGTGTCTGTTCACTGGACCACCGTCTTTTTGTTTTTGCTTTTCTTTTTTGACGCCTTTTTATTCCTTAAGACCAACTTGAAGGGGAGAAGTACTGGTGCCTACATCGTTACCGGCATCTTCGCCATGGCACTTATTATGCTCTCCATAGTAGTTCACGAAACAGCTCATGCTCTAGTTGCGAACACTTTCGGCTTTCATATCACTGACGCTGGTGTAACTGGAATATATGCCTATGTTTCAAATGGCTTAAGTCTCAGTACCATACCGCCATACCAAGAGTTCTTGATCGCTTTCGCGGGACCGGCTTCAAACTTTCTTCTTGCTCTGCTAGCTGTGCCCTTGATTTTCCTTCTTGGTAAATCCCTTCCTGAAAGTTCATTACGCTATTTTTCTATTATGAATATCAAGTTGGGGCGAATGAATCTTTGGCCAATAGCCATTCTTGATGGAGGATGGATTCTTAACTCCATTATCCGTCTCACGATAGGTACTCCAACATGGGCAGACTACATACCTCATGTAGTCTCCGGTCTCTTTATTCTTTATCTTTTTACCAAGAAAAAGGGCCACTTTGAATTGGAAAAACTAATCGATAGAATTCCCTAGGAAACTCATCTTCGTTCATTTAAGGAGGTATTGTGGAAGCACCAACGTTCCTTTCGTATTGCTGCATCGATCATGCGCGGTGTAATAAAATTTCCCATCCTTTTGTAAAACTGCGCGATCGCACAACCTACCCGATTGCTTTGGAAATCAGCCCGAATGGTGATGCTATCCGCGTATTTGCCATGTGCTCGGCGGAAACCACCTTCATCGTAAAAGTAACATTAGTAAACGGTGAAAAAATCGTCGTACCCAAGGGTTCCCAAATCTTTTTCACTCATGAGATTCTTATGATTGAGACTGTAATTCGAGGTAAGGATGATAAAACTTACCGAGATTTTAAAATAGTATAAAACATACAATCCCCGCAAACTAGCGGGGATTTTTTTATATAAAACAAATAAATTTTCACACCATGAAAAATAGGGGATAAGAAAATAGGGGAGACCAAAAACAATTAATATAAAACTCCGTCAAAAAGTTATCCACAATTAAAAATATAAATTAATTGCGTTAATAAAGATATTCAAAAAAATAAATAAATATTTACTAAATAATTTAATAAATATCGTCATTAAAAAAATAAAAATAAAACATAAATAAATTAATCTCAATTTACTTAATTAAAGTAACGTCATTAATTAATCAAGCACAAACAGGGATCCTCTTTACTATATTAAACACTTGTCAAAAGACTGATTAAATCGACAAAAAAGCCGGCCCGTACAATGCCCCTAAAACGGCTTCTGGAACATTTCATGAGTACTTATTCATAGTGATTTAGCCTCGACTTTTCGGGTTTATCTACGGATAAGCACAAAATGAGCCCAGTAGGCACAAAACTTAAAAGAATGGGTAGTAAAAGCTCAAAGGGGACTCTGAACCGAAAACTTTTCGGGATTATCTACAGAAAAATATAGATAGGGATTATCAATCATCCGGAGCACAACTTTGTGGGTTACGTCGCAAAAGTGTTATTGTGCGACGTATCATAAATCATTCTTCTCCGGGGAACAAGAAACATAAACAGGGAAGTGTAGAAGAATATACTTCTTCTATCTCACGACACTTACATCCAAACACGTCGACAGTAAATATATATTAATTGTTAATTAATGATTATCTAAAGCCCTGTCTCGAGGACAGCCTATCGTGTTTTCTTCATTCTTTCCCCAACTGTATCAAACCCACTCACCTAGCAAGTTATCCACATGACTGCTAATATTTCGTGAAAACTCCCCGACTTCGTGAAAACTATTATAGGCTATGTGTTATAGGATAATTATTATAGGTTATATATTATAGGACTTCTCCCCCTTTTGACTAGCCACCGAATAAATTTTATTCAATCAACAAAAACAACTATGATTTATGGCTACCCCACCCACGATGTCGTCAAGAATCCAACAACGATAATAATGAGAACTGTCACCCCATACTCCAGAAGGCTTTCCAGGTATACCCTATTTGAAAGTCTCTGTTCCAAGATGCCAAATAAAGCATATAGTCCTGAAGTCAAAATGAGCCCACCCATAAATGGTTTAATCGGCCAAAAACAAAGCACACCCGACAGTATGGCAATGATCCAGCTGGATGAAATAGCATATCTCCACACTTCAGGACCAAAATTGTTCTTTAGATCAACACTCCATAGGCTAGGATAAGCGAGCACAAAAGATACCGCAAACGAGATGGGGATTACCCACCAAAAAGCAAGTTTCAAGCTCAAAGCAACTGTGAAGAAAAACAACGAAGTTACTAAGGTGAGAATGAAATTCACCGATCTGGCAGCTCGAAACAACTGAATTGTTCGGATTGATGCCACCGAAAAGATATTTTCAATTAAGAGAATTCCATACAAGCCCAGCCCCACCAACAAGAAATATAAGATTTTGAATATGCCGGCCAAAAGTTGTGAAGTTTCCACCGAAAAGGTTTTACCGAACATACCAGGAAAAGCAGTAGGTAGAAAATTTGAAAATAAACCGCTTCCTAGAGTAAACATCATCGGTAAAATAATTAAGGTTATCCATTCAATACCTTTCAAGTCATCAAACAACACCCAAACCGACAAGATATAAGAAATTGCTGACACTGCCAGTACCAAACCAAATCGATAATCAACTTGTACCAAGCTTGTAAGCCACAACAAAAAAGCAATCATTGTACTTACTAAAACAAACTTTGTTCTTTTAGACATATTTACTCGAGATTAGACCAGACATCCACCACATCGTCAAGGTCACCAAGTGCCTCCAATAATTCTTCTACTCTCCCTGATGCTTCATCATCAAGTTTGATTGTAGGAAGTGGCAAAATTGACCTCATATAGGAAACAGATCCTGGACCACCTAGCTTTGCCTCATGTTTATTCAACACTGAGTTTAACTCTGCCGCAGTTCTATTGTGATTATCTGTTACCGCCGTAATCAAGATACCGACACCATCACGACTGTAGGCTTCATAAACTACCTCTTCTGCGTTGTTTGCACCACCAACACCCAAACCTTTCTCAACTGCCCGATTTATATTTTCCATCGGCATATTAACAGCTCTTGCCTCATCAACACATGCTCTTAAAAATGGATTACCGTTTATGTCACCGCTACCCCCTTTTTTAACCGCTATATGGATCTTTTTTGCAATTTTTGTGAACACGGAGCCGCGCTTGTTATCTTCGATCGCCTTTTGGTGTTTGATGGTTGACCATTTTGAATGTCCAGACATAACTTGATTCTACCAAACAATCTAGAGCTTGACATTAGACAAATTTATCTTTAATATGGCTTCCAGCATGAACAACGACTCTACGCATGATTTAACACAAGAAGCAATAAAAGCTGCTGTCAACAAAAACTGGAACGAAGCTGTTGATCTAAACTCCAAAATTCTCGAGACCTATCCAGATGATATTTCTACTCTAAACCGTCTTGGGATCTCCTACTCCATGATTGGCAAAAACAAAAAAGCAGAGGAAAACTTTAATAAAGTAATTAAAATAGACGCCCACAATCCTATCGCTAAAAATAATTTAATGCGTTTGAAAGCCAACAAAAATACAGGACTTCTAAACCCATTTACCCAAACGGTAAGTTTTATCGAAGAACCAGGTAAATCTAAAGTGATTCCTTTGGTCAATCAAGCTGAACCAAAAATTTTCTCGAGTCTTAATATTGGTGAACCGGTTGAACTTGGACATTGTAAGCACAAGGTTAAGGTTGCCGACTCCAAAAATGTTTTTATTGGTTATCTTCCCGACAACATTTCTCATCGTTTGCTTCAGTTGTTAAAGGCTGGCTACAAATACAAGACTGTGATGAAGTCAGTTAATCCAAAAGCTCCTCAAGTATTTATTCAAGAAACTCACGTTGCAAAACGTCTGAAAGGTATCCCCTCTTTTCCCCTCGATGAAAGTGAAATCCTTCCATCTCTTTCTGCCGGAGAATCTAGTGAACTACCTCCTCTTGAAATCTACGATCCCCTCATGGGAGAAGAAGGTTAGGTTATTTTATCCAAATTCTTAATTTATCGTCATTTTCTGCAAAGTCTGGCGTAGAAATTTTTTTACATCCAATTTGCTCCGTTAAAATTAATTCGGTCATCGCAAAACGTTTATCTCCACTGTATACACAATCTTTACCGGTCACAATTTCCTCAGGCACTGCTTTAACTTCAATGACATGCATTCCTGAAGACTCCAATTGATTCGCCAGCAAATTTCCAAGCCCAGATATACCAGATATATTATTTATTGATATATCTGCATTTTCTGTCAATATAGGCTCAACAACAAACTTGTTTTTTGTCCACAAGCTCATCGATTGATTAATTTCTCTAAACTCAGCGCCATCCGGATCAGTCACTTTGTCGAAAACCGTATCTGGAACAGTCATTTCCAGTACTTTTTTTGATTTCACTGCATCAGTCAAAAACTGTCTAATCATGAATCTATCTCGAATACTCAAATCTGTTTTTAAACCAACAGAATAAAGTTTACCCAATACATTTTCAATATTATTACTATCGTCAATCTTAACCGTTCTTGAAACGATTACCCCCATTGCCTGACCCAATGACCTTTCCAAAATATCGAAGGGGTTTTTTTCTGATACTCCATATTTCCACATAGAGTTTAAAGGATATCGGGCGTCGGAATTAAATATTTTTATTCTGGTATTTCCTGGAATTTTTACCCAACCCAACATCTCTTCTTCCGGTCTAAGCAACATGATACTTACCCCATCACTACCAACAACGGCAATATTGAGTCCCATTTCCCGGTTATAGATACCTCGTCTAGTAACATCAAAAATCAACAAACCTAAAAGAACCAACAAAAATAGCCCTCCCAAAGCTAATAAAATATTATCCTTAATACTCGCCTTCATAAGTACTTTTTAAAATGCTGTCTTGTCTTTTTCGATACTTTTCCAAAATATCCTTATCTTTTCCAAATTTTTTAATCACTTGTCCCATGTGCCAACCACTAACAAAATGAGGAAAAATTACATAAGAAACACCCTCTTTATAAAGAGCTTTTGCATGAGCTAAACTTTCGGCATCGGCTATCACAGGAACTTCAATCTTTTTATTTTTTAATTCTGCAATTAATGACAGTTCGTCGTCTACATTATTAACAGTAGAAATAATTAGCTTTGCTTCCGCCATGTTAGCTAGCTCCAAAATGTCAGGATCGGTGGCATCAGCAAAAATCACCGCTTCACCTTTTTCTTTTAATTCGTTTACCACTTGAGGGTTATATTCCACAACCACAATCTTTTCTCCAATCTTTTTAAGAAAAGATAAAATACTTTTTCCCGTCCTGTCACAACCCAATAAAACAATGTGATCTTTTAGCTCAACCCTCATCTGTTTGTCTTTACCTCCAAACTTAAACAGCAGTTTTGATATTTTACTAATTTTAATACTTAACTTTTCGGCTTTAGTAATCAAAATCGTTGATAGTGCCATAGAAAACAATCCGGCTAATGTAACAGCCTTTGCTAAAGGCTCATTCCATAATCCAGATGTAAGCCCTGCGGCGATTACTACCAAAGAGAACTCAGACAACTGAGTCATGTTGATACCAATCAAAATTGCATTTCTTCCACTTAATCCAATTACTCTCGACACTGCATGAGTAACTAAGAACTTCACCACCATAATCATTGGAATTAGTACCAAAACTATTTTCCAATCCACACCACCCAAACCAACCTGAAAACCAAGCAGTACGAAAAACAAGGTCAAAAAGACATCTCTTAAAATTCGAATCTTACTTATTATCTGAAAGTGTCCCCAACTCGTTGACAAAGAAAGACCAGCAAGTAGTCCTCCGACCTCAGGAGATAGTCCCAAAAGCTTTACGGACCCATAAATGACCAACGATAACCAAGCCAAACTAAACAGTACCAAATCTTCAGCTGTTTTAATCACATGCTTCATCAGCTGGGAAATTAGGAAATGTCCTACCACGTTCACCAACAGTACTAATAACAATAATTTTGCCAGTAGTGTTCCCAAGCCAACTGCTCCAATTTCCTTTCCGGCGCTGGGTAAAAATACCAGTAAACCTATGGCCAAAATATCTTGAAGTAATAGTACCCCCAGTGTTAGTCGACCGAAAAAACCATTCAGTTCTCTTTTCTCAGATAAAACTTTTACCACCACGATCGTACTGCTAAATGTCATTGCAACTGCAAAAAGAACTGCGACCAGTGGAGTAAAACCAACAGCAAAAACTCCAAATACTACGTAAACCACACCCAGTAGAAGTGTCTGTCCAAAGAATAAGAAAACCGCTTCTTTCCCTACTCTTCTGATTTCGTTCCAGTTCATCTCTAGTCCAACCAAAAAAAGTAAAAGTGTTACTCCCAGAGTTGCTAACATTTTCAATATTTCAACACTGGGTGTGCTAATTAATCCAGACAAACCAATAATAAATCCTGACAAAACATGCCCAATGATTGATGGTAGACCAAAATAACGGAACACAATCCCCACCAATACCGCAATAACAAAAACCGCAACCAACTCAATGATAAACATCTCCATTACTCCATTCTAATCGGAAACCAGCCCCTTAAGCAATACTTCGCAGTCGTTTGGTAAGGAAGCAACGATCTTTAGCTCTTCTCCCGCATAACTTTTCAAACTAATTCTCTCGGCATGTAGAAAATGATGGCTCAAGAATTCACGGTCGCGAACTGCTAGTTCTTTGTTCAAGTATTTTTCATCTGCAAAAATCGGCCAACCCAAAAATGATAAATGCACCCTAATCTGATGAGTTCTCCCCGTTTTTAAATTTAGTCTTAAATAAGTTAGAGCATTCTTCCAGTGTTCGGAATTTTCATAAACGAAACGCTTTAGTACTGTCCATGAGGTGATTGCTTTTTTTCCTTCGTAGTGCACCTGCCATTTTTCTCTATCAAAAGCACTCCTTTTCATCGGTAAAACTACTGTGCCTTCTGTTGGTTCAACCCTTCCGTGTACCAAAGCCACATATTCTTTCGTCAGTTTTCTGTCTTTAAAAAGTTTCAGGTAGTATCGCAGTGCATCCGGAGTCTTGGCAATTACTAGACAACCACTGGTCTCCTTATCGAGTCGGTGACAGAATCCGCTTCGTTGTCGAAACAATTTATCGTCATACTGAAAAAACTTATCACCCAATCTATCTTCAATCCAGTCCTGAACAGTAAATCCGGAAACCGAGTCGGCTCTATTCACCACCAGACCCACCGGCTTATTTATTACCAGTGTCTCGTTGTCCTCGTAGAGTACTTCTATTTCCATTAACTCCCAGTATATACGAGACTACCCCCAAACTAATAAGAACGTCAGATAAATTAAAACAAAAAGGAATAAAAGAAATACAAATATAGTCCCACACGCTTCCCCAAATTACTCTACAGACTATATTACCCAGTCCCCCTAGGGCAATCAAAAACAAAAAGAGTCTAGTTTTCTTATTTTTAACAAAATCAAAAACAAACCATCCAATAAAAAGTCCATAAGCAATAAAGGAAACAATTAATCCAATTTCAGGTGCCAAACCAAAAGACACTCCCCTATTCGCCATTCCAAAATTTTGACTGCGAAACTCAGTTTGTAAAACAAGATCCAACAACAGAACTAAAACACCTCCGATGATCACTCTCCAGACTTCTTTTCCATTTTCTCGGCGCAGCTCATACAGAACTCAGCTGTAGGAGTAACAGCCAACCTGTCGGTGTCGATCATCTTGCCACAACTGGCACAAATTCCATATTTACCAAGCTTGATTCTAGCCAGTGTTTTACGGATAGCGATCAAAGACTTCGATACTTGGAGTCTCATTGCAAAAGACCTATCATGTTGTACATTCTCAGCCACATCCGAGTCCACCGAGTTATCAGCATCTCTATTTCCGGTTACAAAAGGATCAACTTTTTTTAACTCTTTTTTAGTTTCTTTGAGTTTTTTCTGTTCCCCTTTTAAATAAGAAACTAAGGGTTTCAGAAGCTGAGATGGGAAAGAAATCTTTTTATTATTTTCCATGTTTAAGAATTGTTTTTAAATCGTCTGCCACTGTCCTGCCAGACCTAATATACACTAAAACCAATCCACCAACAAACAACACTCCAGACCACACACCAACAGGCCAAACAAAGCCTTTAGTCAATAATTTTTCAGCCAAAAACAACAATCCCCATAAAGATATCGCGAATCCAGCGATAAATCCGGAACGAGCTGATGTTTTGTTATTTCTATACCAGTCAAACGTTCGATACTTTTCTTCAACATTCCAAAAATAGATAAAGCCCAAAAGATAAATCACTGCCAAAACAATAAACTGCCACATAAAAGCAAGGATAGCAAGACCAGCATAGAAAATAGCGGAACCTGCAGTAATACCCAAAGCAGTCAAATCAAACCAGTCTAAAAATTTGGCCTTCACTTTTCTTAAACAAAGCCATAAACCAAGAGCAATTCCAGCAATCACTCCAAAGCTATCCAAACCAGGATAATTTGTCAATAAAAATAATCTGGACCAATGATTCCAAAACATTCCTAAATTTAATACTGAAAAAACAACTCTACCTAAAATAAAACCCCAGAAAGCGGACAAAACCACACTGTCCAAAATCAATCTATCCTCAAAATGAGCTTCATTTGCTTTTTTAAAAAATACAAAAGATCCCCATAAAAATGAAAACACTGCCAGTACTCCAAATCCATAAACCGGAATGCTGTTTATACGTAATATTGCTTCGTTCATCTTCAAATATTGTATACTAAAAACCAACATGCTATCCATTGCCCACGGCTCAACCGGTGCCCTAATCGCCTCAAAAATTCCTAACCCCCTCATTAGCATTCCTCTAATACTCCTTTCCCATTACATCGAAGACAGAATCCCGCACTGGGACGTTGGTCAAGGACTAACCGCCTGGAAAAAGACCCGCAAAGCCGCTTTTCTTCAAGAACTTTTTTTCGATTTTCCCCTCTCCATTGCTCTCGTCTATTTTATATTTCAAGTGGGCCATCCCTTCAACTGGCAAGTTTGGCTTGGTTGGTTTGTAGGTCTCCTACCCGACTTCTTGGAGTTCCCCTACCTTTTTCTGGACATGAAATTTTTCCCTATCAAGCAGCTCGCGAAGCTTCACTCTTGGGTCCATCGTTCAACTCCCAACAAATTTTGGGGTTTACTTCCCCAAATCCTAGTCATTCTTCTGGTAATTCTTCTGAAATAACCACGAATTCTCATACTTAATACCTAATACTTGATACCTACTAGTTCGCTCTCGCTGTGTATTCCCCTGTCTCGGTATTAATCTTGATCTTGTCTCCCACTCCGATAAACAAAGGCACCATTACTACGAGCCCTGATGCAGTTGTTGCCGGTTTGAGAACGTTGCTGACGGTGTTTCCTCTTGCACCAGGCTCGGTCTCAGTAATTTCCATGATCACACTTGCTTGAAGT
>Ga0209373_10003470_pt1 | contig 14511 bp, 14 predicted proteins | sample Higcelweek5metaG_FD_187173 | JGI IMG/M metagenome (GOLD analysis project Ga0209373, IMG submission 187173) | Freshwater pond sediment microbial communities from the University of Edinburgh, under environmental carbon perturbations - High... | ecosystem: Environmental > Aquatic > Freshwater >...
ACACCGCCCACACCGAGATCGACCTGAAGAACGCCAAGGCCAACGAGAAGACCTCCGGCTTTCTGCCCGTCGAGCGCGCCTGGATCGACACCTTCATCCGCCACGGCTACGTGGACACCTTCCGGCTCTTTGAAAAGGGTCCGGGCCACTACTCGTGGTGGAGCTACCGCCACAGCGCGCGCAAAAACAACGCCGGGTGGCGCATCGATTATTTCTTTGTTTCTGCGGAGCTGAAGGACCGGGTCACAAGCGCCTGGATCGAGTCCGGCGTGGAGGGCAGCGACCACTGCCCCGTGGGCGTGGAGATCGTCTAGGTTCAGACCATGAACGAGCGCGCCACGCGGAACACATCGTCGTAGGAAAGCCCCGCGCGGATGGCCAGGCACATCTCGGTGGCCATGCGCATCTTGCGGCGCGCGCCGGAGAGCGCCGCATCGCGCAGGTCGGCCAGGTGGCGGGAGACGAAGGCCGCGTCGAACCCGTCCGCCGCGAGGGAGAGCCCCTCGGCAAAGGGTCCGGGCCGCAGGTGCGGCAGGTATTCGTTCAGCGCCTGCTTGCCGCTGCGCCGCGCCGCCAGGGCATAGAACAGCAGCTTCACCGCCAGCCGGTCGTCCTTCTGCTTGTGGTCCACGCACAAAAGCACCGGCAGGTCCGCGTCCTTCTGCGTCAGTGTGGACATGAGCCCGTACGCCAGCTCGAAGGCGCGCTTCTCCGTCACCGGAGCGCCGCCCATGAGCCCGCCCAGGCGGATGTACGTAAGCCGGGGGTTCTCGCCCTGGGCTATGCCGGTCAGGCTCTGGCGGATCATCTCCAGGCGGCGGCGGGCCTCGGCCAAAAGCCCCTGCGACTTGGCCGTGGCGAGCCTGCGCACAAGCTCCTGGTCCAGCCCGGTCTGGGCGGCATCGAGCAGATGGCGGATGAGCCGCTCGCTGGTGTTCTCCATCTCCGCCGCCAGCAGGGACTTGTCGCGTTTGGTGTCGAGGAGCTTCTTTATGGACAGCCAGTAGGCGGCCAGGGCCTCCACGGGCATCTCCAGTATGTCCAGCTCGTTTGGCGCGGCGCTCTGGTCCATGCACGACCTCGAAAAGCCCGGCAGGCCGGGGGATGGGGGTTGACGCGGGCGGCAAAAAGACCGATTTCTGGCGCGCGCGCGGACCCTTCATGCGGCCCGTGCGCCACCGTAACGCAAATTCCGCCGGGAAACAAACAGGGCGTATGGCCCAGCCCAGGAGAGAACATGCTCACCTATCCGGTCATCGACCCCATAGCCTTGCAGATCGGCCCGCTGGCCGCCCGCTGGTATGGCCTCATGTACGCCGTGGGCTTTACCTCCGGCTGGTGGCTGGGGCGCGTTCTCGCGGCGAGGCCGGGCTCCGGCTGGACCGCCGCGCAGGTGGACGACCTCATCACCTGGCTGGTGGTGGGCGTGGTGCTGGGCGGACGCCTGGGCTACGTGCTCTTCTACGATCCGGCCTACTACCTGGCGAACCCCCTGGAGAGCTTCTCCATATGGCGCGGAGGCATGAGCTTCCACGGCGGGGTCATCGGGGTGACGCTGGTGAGCTGGCTGTACGGCAAGCACATCGGCAAAAACCTGCTGGAGGTGGGCGATATGGTGGCGCCCCTTGTGCCGCCGGGACTTTTGGCCGGGCGCATCGGCAACTTCATCAACGGCGAGCTCTGGGGCCGCGTGACCGACGTACCCTGGGCCATGGTGTTCCCCACGGGCGGCCCGCTGCCCCGCCACCCTTCCCAGTTGTACGAGGCCGGGCTTGAGGGCCTGGCGCTGTTCGGCATCCTCTGGCTCTACGCGCGCAAGCCGCGCCCGCGCGGGGCCGTGGGCGGACTGTTCCTGCTGGGCTACGGATGTTTCCGCTTCCTTGTGGAGTTCTTCCGCCAGCCGGACGCCCAGCTTGGCTTCGTGGCGCTTGATTTCTTCAGCATGGGCCAACTGCTCTGCCTGCCCATGATCGCCCTTGGCCTGTACCTGATGCTGCGCCGGTCCGGCCAGGCTAGCGGCCAGTCCGGGGGAAGGAAGGCGGCCGCCGCATAAGTTCCGGCAGGGCCGCAATGAACACGGCGTTCCAGCGCTTGCCCGTCAGCAGAAGCGCGCCGCGGCCGCCGTCGCCTTTGGGGTTGAAGGCCACGCCGTTGGCGGCCTCGGCCCCGGGGTCGAGGGAGCGCCGCAGGGCGGTAAGATCAAGCCACAGCGCCACCTGGCCGTCGTCCGGGCGTATCACCGCCAGCACATCCTCCTGCCAGATGTTGGCCACCAGCCAGCCGTTCACCCACTCCAGCTCGTTGAGGCGCTCCACAAGGTCCGCGCCATCGCGCACGGCAAGGGTGCGCCCGGTTTCGGCCAGGGTGCGCGCGTCGAGAAAGCGCAGCAGGTGCGTGCCGTCGCTCAGCACGGCCTCGCCTCCATGGCAGGCCAGCCCCCAGCCCTCCCCGCGCAGGGGGAGGCTCTCCAGGGGCAGCAACGTCTCGGGATCATAGGTGAGAATGCGGCGCTCCCGCCAGGTGAGCTGCACAAGCCGCGCGCCATTGCCCTCCGGGCACAGGGCCAGCCCCTCGCCGAAGAACCGCCGGGGCAGCGCGCGCCGGGCCAGCACTCGTCCCGTGGCCGGGTCCACGCGGCGCAGGGTGGAGGCGCCGTAGAGGCCCGTGCTTTCAAACAACACGCCGCGCGCAAGGGCCAGCCCCTGGCTGAAGGCTGCGGCGTCGTGAGGCAGCCTGCCCAGCACGCGCGCAGGTTCGGTGGGGGCCTGGGCCGCTGCTGGCCGGGGCGGAAGCAGCAACCCAGAATCAGCCAGGCAGAGCCAGACCAGGCACAGGGCAAGCAGCCGCGCGCTGTGGCGCATTCGTCGTGCAAGCCGCAGCGGCAGGGATTGCAGCGGCAAAACAGCGGGGTTCAACTGCCGGGGCCCCTGCCCCGCGCCTTTGCGGCCAGGGCCTTTTGGGCCAGTTCCGGCGCCAGATAGCTCAGCCAGACCTCGCCGGTGAGGGTGGAGAAATACAGCTTGCGGCCCAGCCCGCCCAGAACATCCTGGGCCGCGGGCACAAGCCCGTACCCGGCCAGGGCGGCCAGCGCCACCTCCACGTTGCGGCGGCCCACATCAAGCATCGCGCGCACGTCGCTTTCGTGGAAGGCCTGCATGGTGTTGGCCCCGCCGAAAAGCTTCACCTCCAGCTCCCGTGGGGCCATGCCCGCCATGCGGAAGCGTTCCAGAAGCGTCTCAACGGCCAGATCGGCGAAGGTGCAGTCCGGGGTGGTGGCCCCCCTGCGCCGCAGGCTTACCTCCGGCAGCATGGCGTGGAACATGCCGCCCACCTTGCGGCCGGGGTGGTGGAAGGTGGCGCAGACGCAACTGCCAAGGACGGTCGTCAGGATCATGGGCCTTTTGGCGAAGGCGCAATCGCCTATGCTCACATGGCCCACAGGCAGGCCGTGGCGTTCGCGCAGGGCAATGTCTGGCATGGTCACCTGTGGATGATGATGTCGCCGTAGATGGCCTTGCCCGAGTTCTTTTGCACGTTGGCGCCCTTGCCCTTCTCCGCGCCCTTGTTGAACTGCGCCCCCGGAGGCGCGCTCGCGGCCTCGATGGCGCGCGCGGTCTGCGGCGAAATCTCCCCCTGGGCCTCAATGGCTCTCTTCAATGTCTTGACGCCCTCGCCGGTTGAAGTGGCGGCATTGGCGGCGGCGGCCTTGGCCTCGCTTGCGGCGTTGGCGGCGGCGGCCTTGGCCGCTTCGGCGTCGACGATGGCCGCCAAACCGGCTGATGGCGCAAAACACAGCGCGACCAGCAGAGCCATTATGAGAATGCGGAACGGGCGGATCATCAAGGCTCCTATTTGTAGTGGCTGCCACCGGCGAGCAGGGCGATTTGCGCGCTGGTGAGCGCGGTGTTGTAGATAATCACGTCGTCAATCTCGCCATCGAACGGGAGATACGACGAGGAGTTCGCCTGCGCCCCGATGAGCAGCGCGCTGTCGTTGGTTCTGGCGGAAACCCCGCCGCTGTTCGCGGACCCCACCTGCACCCCGTTTATGTAGATGTAAAGCTTCGAGGAATTCCAGGTGGCGGCTACATGGTACCATTGACCAACGTTCAGCTGGGTGGAGGAGGTGGCGCGCGGCGGGTAGAAGGAGCCGTTGTTGACATAGAGCATCACGCTCTCGCCATCGCCGGCGAATTGCAGCGAATAGGACTCATCGTTGAAATCCGGCCTGGTCCCCTTATGCACCAGCCCGGCATTGTCTTTGTTACTGCGCATCTTGACCCAGCAGGAGATGGTGCCCGCGGTGGTGAGCTTCAGGCTGTTCGAGCTGGGCACCGTGACAATGCCCGGCGGGCTGGAGGCATCGGTGACGAAGATCGAGGCGCTGTTCGTGGTGCGCACGTCCGGGGTCCACATGTACGCCCCAGACAACGTGCCCACGTGCGCGTTGCTGCTGATGTCCGTGGTGGTTGCGCCCACGCCCTCGTTGAAGGGAAAGTACGCCACATAGTCGGAGGCCACTGTCGGCAGGGTTGGGCTGTGCACGCCCTTGAAGGTGAGGGCGAACGCGCTGATGTTCACAAGCTCGGAGTACGCGCCGGAGCCCACCGTCCAGCCGAAATAGGCGGAGGCCATCTGGTTGTGCATGCTGGCAGGCAGTGCGACGGCCCGCTCCAGCGAAGGCCTTGTGGTCATGCTTTGGCTGCAGGAACGTATGGCGGAGGCCGAGGTGCTCAACCAGGAGCGCTGGGTATACTCGTAGTTCCCTTGCGCGTTCGGCGTGGTGGCGCGGTCAAGCTCATAGCGGATGTAATAGGTCTTGTATGAACCGCTGCTCCGCAGCCAGACACCGCTCGAAGAGGCGGAGGAGTCCAGATAGTAGCCGTCGTAGCCGTCTTTGCTGCCGTCGAAATTATAGCTGTTGTACGGTTCGCTGCTTGTGCCGGCCCCGGCCGCGTGGATATGGTCGTCCATGGCGGCGTTGCAACTCAGGGTCTGGTTGCCCCAAAACATGAACGCCACATGGTCGTTGACCTTGCTGTCGGTCCCGTCATCGCAGGCCAACTGCTCGGTTTTGGAGCACACCTTGCCGCAATTCTTGTAATTCGGCGTGATGTCGAACTCCATGCCGAATTTTGGCGGATAAATCTGGTTGCCGTCCGCCGCTGTTCCGGCGTAGCCGATGTTTTCTCCGCCGCCCCCAAAGCTGTTCAGGGTGTTGGTGCTGCCGTTCATGACGGTCCAGACGATGCCGTCGCCCTGTGTCGAGGAATACGGGTTGAACTTCATGGTGTAGGTGGCGCAGAAGCCGTTTCCGATGGTGCAGGCGCCGTTGTTGCACAGGGCGTTGGTGCCGCCGTACCACACCGCCGCGTTGGCGCTCGGTATATTGTTGCCAAGGCTGACGCTTTGCGTGCTGGTATTCTTTGTGATGGCGCCAGAGGTTCCCGCCGCGGCGATGTTGAAGTCGACCAGGTCGCTGCTGAAGGTCACCGTGACGGTGGTCGGGTCCACGGGGTTGGCCACGTTGGGCAGGTAGACGTTGGCGTCGGTCGCCGTGGAGGTTACCGGCGCGGCAAGGACGCAGCCCTTGCCCGTGGAGGTGATGCTGGCGGTTTTGGTGGCGGTGATGTAGGAAACGCCCAGGGTGAAGCTCAAGCCCTTGTCCGCATCGACCGTGAAGGTGTGCGCGTCCAGGGCGGTGACGGCGGCCGAGACCTGGGCCGGGGTGGTGCAGGCGCGCAGCCGGGCCACGGCATAGCGCATGCCCGACTCGGCCATGTAGCGCGAGGCCGTGGCGCAGTTGGGCGAAAGCACGCTCGTCACCGAGGCCCCGAACCGCGTGACCCCGGCCATGGCCAGCACGCCAAAGGCCACAAGGGCCAGAACAAGATAGACGATGATGCTGCCCTGCCGGCCGCACCGCCCCGCGCCGTTGCCGTCAATCTCCGAATATTCCGATCTGGGCATGGCTCCTCCTAGCTGCTCACGGGCGCAATGAGCGTGTTGCGCGGCGTGATCGTGATGCTGAAGGTTCCGGGCGAATTCGCCAGGGTGAAGCTGACCGTAAGGGTGACCGCCGTGGCGGTGGCAGCGCTCATGGCGCACGAGCCAACCTGGTCCACAAGAGTACGCGCGGTGCCGCCCACGCTGATGGTGATGACCTTGTTCGCGGCGTCATAGGCCAGAATCCGCGCGCCCGTAAGCGCGGCGTTGTTCGTGGTGTAGGCTATGTTGGTCGCGGTGACCACCACCGCGCCGCCAGCGCCCGGCCCGCCGGTTATGTCCCGAAACTCGGAGGCGATGCGCGCCAGGGCAATCTGCGCCTTCTGGCCGTTTTCCTCCGCCTGGCGCGAGGCCAAAGCCCCCCTGGCGCCCAGCGTGAAGAGCGTGCCGGCAAAGATGCCTATGAACCCGAGCAAGACGATGCCTGCAATGAGTTCAATGAGGGTGAAGCCTGCCTTGGTGCGCATGGTCCGTGCCTTAATAGGTTACGACTTTGTCGGCCGCGTTGGTGCGCTGCTGTGTCAGCACAGAGGTGAGCACCACCTGCCCCACGGTGACCGTCACCGTGAGCGAGGGCACGCCATCACCTGAGAACGTGGAGGCATTGTTGCTGATGGCAACAGTGGAGTTGCCGGAAAAATGGGAATACACGTTGTCCAATGCGCCGGAGGTGCCGCTGTTCACCTGGGTTATGTAGTAGGAAATCACGGCCTCCATGTCGGCTTCGGCCCGGGCGGCGTTCTGCGCGGTGATGACGGGCGAGGAGCTCTTCAGCAATTGCGTGCCCAGCATATTCACCATCAGCACGCCGAAAAACCCGGCCACCACGAGCACGACGATGATCTCCACGAGGCTGAAGCCCCGCTGGCGGCGGCGTCTGCCCGGCTCGAAGCGGTCGGTGTGGCTGGCGGCCATGGGGTTCTCCTTTGGTCTACTGCACAAAGCCGGTTTCCGGCGCCACGGTGATGGTTCCGCTGGCGCCGCCCGCGGTAATGGTGATGGTTGCGGCCGTGGTCCGCTTGGTCCCTGTGCCCCCGTCGTAGGGAATGCCCAGGCTGTCGAAGCGGATGTTGAAGGAGCTGCACTGCATGGATTTGCTGCTCAGGGGGATGGACAAAAGCGTTTCACCCGGCAGGATGATGGTGGTTGAACTCCCGCTGGTCGCGTTATAATTTTCCGCCCAGTAGTTGGTGCCGTCGCACTGCAGGGCCAGATAGTTGATGTTGCTCTTCATGGCCGTGAGCTGGAGGTAGCGCAATTGCGAGCGCACCTCGGAAAGGCGGGCGGAAAGGTCGCCGTTCATGTTCGGGCTGCGCGTAAAGATGAACGCGGAAAGCAACCCCAGAATGACGACGACCGTGACGACTTCAATGAGGGTGAAGCCGCCGCAACGGGCCGTGCCCGGCCGTAAGCCGGTAGGCTTTGCGCTGCGGTTTGGCTCGGTCATGGCTCCCCCATGGTGTGGTGCCTGCTGATATGGTCGCGGCCTGCGCAAGGCGGCAGGTTCAATCGCCTTGCGCAGACCGCGGGCAGACGCTGCGATCAGGCTCTGCGGATCAGACTTTGCGGATTTCCACAAAGCCTGTGGTGATGGAGCGGAAGTGCTGCTCGCGCTTCAACTCCACGTCCAACAGTTTGGGCGAGGAAAACAGCACCTCTTCCTTGCCTTTGCTGTTCTGCGTAAGCACCAACTGATATTCTTCAACTTTCTTCTCGGTCATGCATACTCCGTTGGCCCCGGTGGGGCATTTTCATTGATCTGCGCATCGCCGGCCGCAAGGCCAAGCTGTGGCCGCCGACGGGAAATTGCCGGGCAAAAGCGCGCGCCTGGGCTGTGCCAGTGGCGGCATTTCCAGGCGTACACTCGCGGGACTGACAAAAACTACCCGGTTGCGGCGTCCTTGGCAAGCCACTCCTTTGCGCGGCCAATCCCAACACATCTCGAAGCCTCCCAGGAGGCGGGCCAGGGCACGCGCGCGCCCTCACAGGCAAGACGCCTACGTAGAACTTCCGGTTTCTTTTGGCGCGCCCGCACAAGCGCAGGGCCACCCCCTCAGAGGGGCCGTTCCCTGTCCGGGTCGAGGGGCATGCGCTCCAGGGCCGACTGCACAATCATGCGCAGCAAATCCTGATAGGACACCCCGTTCATGTTGCATAAAATGGGCAGGTCCGAAATGGTCGGGTTGAGCCCGGCCAGGGGGTTCACCTCCAGAAAGCTGGCCCGGCCCTGCGCGTTCTGGCGTATGTCCACCCGGCCGCCGTCGCGGCAGCCCAGGCCCCGCCACACGGCGAGGGCAAGGTCCATGGCCTCGGCCGCGGCAGGCCCCTCCACGGGCAGATACTGCACCAGCGCCTCGAAGTTCGCCTTGTTGCTGTAGGAATAGGCGCCGGGCTCGGCCCCGCCGCCCAGGCTCACTTCCATGACGCCCAGGGGCCGGGCCAGCTCGCCCGTGCCGATGACGCCCACGGTGAATTCCCGGCCGGGCAGATATTCCTCCACCAGCACCGGCTGGCGGAAGCGCTTGAGCAATACGCGGCACACGGCCGCCAGTTCGCGCCGGTCGCCCGCGCGGGAGGCCGCGCAAATGCCCTTGCCCGTGCCCTCGGCCACGGGCTTGGCAAACACGGGATACGGCAGATGGACCTCGGCCACGTCCTTTTCCGTGCGCACAAGGGCGAAGTCCGGCGTGGGCAGGCCCATGTCGCGCACCACGCGCTTGCAGGCGGCCTTGTCCAGGCACAGGGCCATCACCAGCGGGTCGGAGAAGGTGTAGGGGATGTCGTAGGCATCAAGCAGGGCGGGCACCAGCGCCTCGCGTCCGGGTCCGCGCAGTCCCTCGGCTATGTTGAACACCAGGTCCCAGCGCCGCCCCTTGGCCAGGGCGGCCACCAGCGATCTGGCCGAGCCCACGGCCTCCACCTCGAACCCCAGCGAGGCCAGGCCCAGCCGCAGGGCCTCGATGGTGTCCTCCTTGTCGAATTCCGCCGTCTCCTCCTCGCCGTAGCCCTGGGCCAGGTATTCGGAGCGCAGATCATACACCAGTCCGACGTTCATGCGGCCCCCTTTTGCGCGGCGGGTTGCTCCCGCGCCGCGGCCCCGGCCGGGTCCGGGTAGCGGTACACGCCGCCCGCGTAGTTGCGCAGCAGCAATTCCGATCCAGAATAGCCCAGGGTATAGTCCGGCGCCAGAGGTATCTTGCCGCCGCCGCCGGGCGCGTCGATGACGAAGGTCGGCAGGGCGTAGCCCGAGAGCCGCCCGCGCAGGGCGCGCAGCACCTCGACCCCGCGCGCGGCGGGCGTGCGGAAGTGGGCCGAGCCGCTGATTGGGTCGCACTGATAGAGGTAATAGGGCCGCACCCGGAAGGCCAGCAGCCCCTGGAACAGCCGCCCCAGCACGGCGGGGGTGTCGTTCACCCCGGCCAGCAGGACCGTCTGGCTGCCCAGGGGGATTCCCGCGTCGGCCAGGCGCGCGCAGGCCGCCCGCGTCTCTTCCGAAAGCTCCGCCGGGTGGGCGAAGTGCAGGCTCATCCACAGGGGATGATGTTTCTTGAGCATCTTCACCAGCGCCGGGGTGACGCGCATGGGCAGCACCGCGGGCACCTTGGTGCCTATGCGCACAATCTGCACATGGGGAATTTGCCGCAGCCGGGTAAGCAGCCACTCAAGCGCCTCGTCGGGCATGGTCAGCGGGTCGCCGCCGGAGAGCAGCACGTCCTCGATCTGCGGGGTGCGGCGGATGTACTCAAGGCCCTGCTCCCAGCGCGCGCGCAGGGCGTCCAGCCTGCCGGCCCCGCCCATGCCCCGCGAGCGGGTGCAGTAGCGGCAATAGGTGGAGCAGAAGTCCGTGGCGAGAAACAGCACGCGGTTGGGGTAGCGGTGCACCAGCCCGGGCACGGGGGAGTGCCGGTCCTCGCCGAGGGGATCGTCGGCCTCGCCGGGGGCCCGCGCCGATTCCCAGCAAGAGGGCAGCACCGTGCGCCTGAGCGGCTGGTGCGCGTTGTCCGGGTCGAGCAGGCGCGCGTAGCTGGGCGTTATGGCAAGCGGAAGCGATGCCTTGGCCAGGCCGATGGCGCGCTTCTCCGGCTCGGAGAGCCTCAATATCCGCGCCGCGTCGGCAAGGCTGGTGATGCGGTTTGCGAGCTGCCAGCGCCAGTCGAGCCAGTCGCGTTTGCCCGCGCCGGGGAAATGGCGGTGCAGAAAATCACGTACGGGAAGCGGCGTGTAGTCGTCCTGGATTTCGGGAAAGGGCTGGGGGGGCAGTGAGCGGGCTTGAGAGGGGGGCTCCTCGGGGTCCTGGCTTATCTCGCAGCCGTCGGCGCGTGCGTCGGCGCGTGGGTCGGCGCGTCCGGCGGCGCCGCAGTCCGGAGGCTCTGCCTCACCCGTTTCCAAAATGGCTGTCTCCATGGTGGCTCCACATAGAACGGTTAGAAAATCCTCATTTTTTCTTGCCCTTTCCACCGGTCTGCCGCACCTCTCCGCCTGCCCCGGGGGAGTCGTCGTCCGGGCTTGAAATGCGGTAGTTCAGCAACCGGACAGTGCGGTACTCCTGGTCCTGGCGAATGACAAGTCCTTTCGCCTGGATGTGCCTGCCGGAAAACGGCGTGAGGTCCAGCCCCTGCACCAGGCAATAGCCGTGGGCATCCTTGATGAACACCTTGTCCAGCCCCGCCACTATGCGCCCGGCAATCTCCACGGGTTCGCCCGCCGGGGCCTCGGCCTTGGCGGCGGGGCTTTTCGCCAGCGCGCAGGGCGCGGGCGTCAAAAAGGCCAGCAGCGCGGCGGCGCAAACAAATGCGAACAACAGGCCGCGGGTGTTACTTGAAGTGTTGCGCATGGCGACTCCTCGGGCTTTGCGCGGACAGCCGCGCCCTCTTGCGCCGTTTTGCGCGCAGGGCGTTTGCCTGGCGGTGCGGCGCTATTTTCAAAATCCAAGCACAAATGCCGGGGCTCGTCTAGAGATTTTATAGTATGCCAGAGCCCCGCCCTGCGCTTGCACGTGGGAATGTTTTGGCCTATCTTCCGCCTTGCGCGCGCGATAGCCGCTGCGCGCAGCACCGCACCCTGGAGGGACCTTCTCATGACTCGCATCGTTTCGCTTCGAAAACTCCTCATCGTCATGGGCCTCGTGATCGCCCTGGCCGGCTGCTCCGCGAACACCGTGGTGCCACTGCGCTACCAGCCCTCCACCCCGCCCGCCGGACAAACCTGCACCCAGACCATCACCCTGCTGCCCTTCGCCGACAAGCGCACCGACACCATAACCATAGGCACCCTGGGCGAAGGCAAAAACTTCTACCCCGAAAACGACGTGTCCGAGTGGATCAGCTGGGCTCTTTTCGAAGAACTCAAGGCCCGCGGCTGCGACGTGAAGTATCATGAAAAGAAGGACGCCGCCGCGCCCAAGGGCTACACCGTCAGCGGCTCGTTCGAAACCGTCAGCGTGAACTCCGGCACGGCGCTTATGGCCAAGGCCACCCTGCGCGTGCGCGTGAAGGTTGAAAAGGACGGCCAGTTCGTCATCGAGCAGATCTACTCCGGCGAGCGCGAGAATCTGGGCCTGACCTATGTTGACGCCGCGCAGAAGGTGCTGGCCTCCACGCTGCAGTACATACTCAAGGATGCCGCCACAGACGTGGTCAAGGCGACCAAGTAGCGGCGGCGTGCCGGTATCGGACGCACTTTTTCCGTTGCGTCCACTGCGAACGGTTCCCGGCGGGACGAACCCCTTCGTCCTGCTGTGTTTCTTCTCGCTTGCACTCTTTGCCCAGGGCTGGCGCGACCCCGCGCCGGCCCTGGCGCAAAACGCCGAGGCCATCGTCCTGGCCTGCCCGGACAACAACCCGCCTTACAGTTTCCGCGACGCAAAAGGTCAGGCTGCGGGCCTTTTGCCTGATTACTGGAAGCTGATCGCAAAAAAGATCGGCCAGCCTGTGACACTGCGCCCCATGAGCGGGGCGGAAGCCCTGCTGCTGCTGGAATCCGGCGAGGTGGACGCCCACGCCGGGCTGGCCCTCACTGACGACCATGCCGGCGGAACGCTCCACTCGCGGGAAGAAAGCTTCGCCCTTTCACGGCCGCTGTTTGATCAGGGCATCGGGCTCTTCGCCTCGGCGGAGCAGGCCGGACGCTTCAACCAGCAGGAAGGGCAGCGGCTGGAGTCCGCCGTCTTCACCACCGGCCTGACCGGCGGCGAAGGCATCCCCGCGTTTTTGGCGGCAACGTATCCCAAGCTCCAGCAGCGGGTATACCCGGACCTGGACGCCCTGGCCGCCGGGCTGGCCCTGGGGCAGGTGCAGGTGGCCGCCGGTCCGGTTCTGCCCCTTCAGCACAGGCTGAACGCCCTTGGCGGTCCGGGGCGGTTTGTGCTGGTGCGCAGCTTTCCCGGCGCGGTGCTGCGCGCCGCGGTGCGCAAAAACGACCAGGCCCTGCTGACCCGGCTGAACACCGCAATAGGCGCGGTGACTCCGGCGGAAATGGAACGCCTCAAGGCCGCATACTCCGGCGCACAGGAGAACGCGGGCACACCGCCCTGGCTGCCCGGCGCGCTGCTCGGCGCGCTTTGCCTGCTGGCCAGCCTGGCGGTGCTGCGCAAAGCGTACCGGATGCGCGCCCAGGCAAAGGCCCGCAGCCACGAGGCCGATCTGCTGCGCGACAATTTGATGGCCGAGATGACCCGCCACCGCAAGACCCAGGACCTGCTCATCTCCGCCATCGAGCAATCGCCCTCCGGCATCCTCATAGCCTATGCCGACCGGGCCGCCCCGCCGGTTCTAAACTCCCACGCGCTCTCCATCCTCGGACTGGAATCCCCGCCGCCCCCCGGCAAGCTGCCCGACGACCGCCTCTGGCGGGTGTACACCGATACCGGGCGCCTGCTTGCGCGCGATGAACTGCCCCTGGCCCTGGCCCTGCGCCTGGGCAGAACGCTGGTGGACGCGGAATTGCGCATGCTGCTGGCCGATGGCACCGAGCGGTGGATTCTGACCAACGCCGCCCCCGTGCGCGACGCGCAAGGCAACATCCGCGCGGGCGTGGTGGTGTTCCACGACATCACCGCCTCCCGCCTGGCGGAGCGCGAGCTGGCCCGCTTCAAATTCTTCCTGGAGGCCGGGGTGGAGGAGGTCTACCTCGTTCGCCCGAACGGACAGATGGCCTACGTCAACGAAGCCGTGGCCCGCAGCCTGGGGCACGCCCGCCAGGAGCTGCTCGACACCCCCCTCTCCGACATCACGCCAGCCTTCACGCCGGAGGCCATTTACCGCCTGCTTCATGGCGTCCGCCAGGGGCCAATCACCCTGGAAAGCATGCAGCGCAGCCGCGATGGGCGGCTTATCCTCAAAGAAATCAAGGCGTTCTACATGCGCTTTGGCGACGAGGAATACATCTGCGGCTTTGGCCGCGACATTACGGAGCAAAACCGCCTGGCGCGCGAGCTGCACAGCACGCGGGCGCTTTTCGAGGCCTCGCTCGAGCAGGCGCCCTGGGGCATCATCATCGGCGACGCAGCCAGCGGACGGGTGAGCATAGCCAACAAGGTCGCCGGGCGGCTGCTCGGCGTCACCCCGGAAACCCTGGTGGGCATGGATATAAACGGCCACCTGCCCATTTGGACCTTCCTGGACGAAAACGGCGACGTGGTGACACCGGAGGAAACGCCGCTGGGCAAAGCCATTGCCCATGGCGAAAACACCCGCGACCTCGAGGTGCGGTTTCTGCTGGATGACGGCCCGGAGCGCTGGCTCTTGGCCAATGCCTCGCCCGTGCGCGGGTCCGGCGGGGAAATCCTCGCCGGCATTCTGGTCATGGCCGACATAACCACCCGCAAGCGCATGGAGCAGCAACTGGTGTTCAAGGCCCTGCACGACTCGCTCACCGGCCTGCCAAACCGCGCCATGTGTCTTGATCTGCTGCAAAAAATGCTGACGAAAGACCGCACGGCCGAGGCCCTCTTCGCCGTGGCCTTTGTGGATCTGGACCGCTTCAAAATGCTCAACGACAGCCTTGGGCACTCCTTCGGCGACCGCGTGCTGGTGGAGACCGCGCGCAGATTGTCCGCGGGGCTCGCCGGACAGGGGCAGGTGTGCCGCTTCGGCGGCGACGAGTTTGTGCTGCTGGTCGAACACGCACACAGCCCGGATGCGGCACAAGCCCTCATCCGCGACACGCTGGAGCAGAGCCTGCAGCCCATGCTGGTGGATGGCCAGGAGGTGCGCCTCACCGCCAGTGTCGGCGTGGTGCTGGGCCCCGACATCGAAAGCCCCCTGGCCGAAAACATTTTGCAAAACGCCGACCTGGCCATGCACCGTGCCAAAGACGCCGGGCGCGACCGCGTGCGACTGTTCCACACGGGCATGCTGCGCCGGGCGCAGGCGCTTATGGCCCTGGACGCGGACATGCGTCGCGGCCTGGAGCGCAACGAATTCACCGTGTTCTACCAGCCCATCATGTCCGCCGGGGGGACGGAGATCCTCGGGTTCGAGGCGCTGGCGCGCTGGCGCAGCCCCAC
>Ga0209373_10003471_pt1 | contig 14504 bp, 10 predicted proteins | sample Higcelweek5metaG_FD_187173 | JGI IMG/M metagenome (GOLD analysis project Ga0209373, IMG submission 187173) | Freshwater pond sediment microbial communities from the University of Edinburgh, under environmental carbon perturbations - High... | ecosystem: Environmental > Aquatic > Freshwater >...
TGTCCTCCGTGCTGGGGAAAATCGGCACGCAAAAATACGGCTATGAAGATCTTGCAAAGGAAATAAACATTTATACCGGCGGCATAAGATTTTCAACTTCAGTATACTCGCAAAACTTGTCGGATGCATTGTTCTATCCAAAGTTTGCAGTTAGATCGAAGGTACTGTCCCAGAATACATCCAGGCTTTTTGAAATCTTGCAGGAAATACTGACAGCGACTGTTTATGACGATCGAAAGCGCCTCAAAGAAATTGTCCAGGAGACGAAATCCCGGATGGAGATGATGATCTTCGACAGGGGGCATATAGTGGCGGCGAACCACGTGCTTTCATATTTTTCTTCACAAGGCAGGTACGATGAGGTTACATCGGGACTTTACTTCTATAGATTCATTGTGGAAATTGAAAAGAATTTTGACAACAGGGTAAGCAAAGTTGTGGAAAATTTGAAAAACATGGCAGCCATGATATTCAACAAAGAAAACCTTATTGCCGGAGTCACCTCTGAAGAAGAAGAATATGGGCTTTTTGAAGTCAATATCCCTTCTTTGTACAATAAACTTGGTTCAGCCAGCCTGATACCTTGCAGCTACAGCTTTGAGCTTAAAAAGGAAAATGAAGGCCTCATGACGTCTGGGAAAGTCCAGTATGTCGCAAAAGCCTATAACTTCATCAAGCTGGGTTATGAATATTCAGGCAGTATGCTTGTTCTAAAGACCATATGCAACTATGACTACCTGTGGAACCGGGTAAGGGTCCAGGGCGGCGCCTATGGCGGTTTTTCGGTTTTCATGAAGAACGGTAATGTGTTCTTCACTTCCTACAGGGATCCCAACCTTCTTGATACCTTGAAGGTATATGACCAGGCAGGGGAATACTTCAGCAGCTTCAATACAGACAAGCGGCAGATGACCAAATATATAATAGGAACCATATCTGATCTGGACGTTCCGCTGACTCCTTCAATGAAGGGAGAAAAAGCAGCAGAATACTACTTCAGGAAGATAAGCTATGATGATCTTCAGAAAGAACGGGCTGAAGTTTTAAGCACGGATGTTGAGAAAATAAGGGCATTCGGAGAGATGATAGACAGCATCATGAAGGAAAACTACATGTGCGTTCTTGGAAATGAAGAGATAATCAAGGAAAACAAACATATATTCGGCAGCACGATAAACGTATTCGAGTAATAAAAGGTCCCGCAGAAAAATCTGCGGGACCTTAATTTGTTATCAATTATGCGGTTATACTACTATGCTTGTTTTGCGTCTTTTTCTTTTATTTCTTTAATCTGTTTCATCCATGTTGCAAAGCTCATTATAACTATTACAATCATAAATATAAACAGTATTCCGGAAATTGTTGCAAGCAACATCAAGCCTTTTGGCAGGTAGTTTCCAGTGATGTTAAGTATTGCGGCAGAACCTGTGATTACAGCCATGAAAGCCATTGGTATTCCTGTAATGAAAGCGTATTTAACCTTACCGCTTACACTAAGTATAACTGATGTACCTATTGCCAAAGCTATAACAGCAAGCATCTGGTTTGCAGTACCGAACATTGGCCAGATTGTTGATACGTTTCCTGTATAGAGCAGATAGCCCCATGTACCGGAAACCAAAGCACTGAATAAGATTATGTTAACGTATGAATTTCTGTTTCCAAGTGGTTTGTAGAATTTGCTGCAGAAATCCTGAAGCAGGTATCTGCCTATTCTTGTACCAGCATCTATTGTAGTCAATATGAACAATGCTTCAAACATGATACAGAAGTGATACCAGTAACCCATCATGTGAGCCATTCCAGGTATCTTATAGAATACATAAGCCATACCAACAGCAAGTGATACACCGCCGCCTGGTCTTGCTGCAAGATTCTCACCAACGAGCCCTGAAAGCATTGGCAGTTCTATAGGCACCATATGCAGTTTTGCAAATGCTGCAGCTGATGAGTTGATTGCAAAGTAGTCAGCAGTTGGAAGGCATGTAGCTGCGATTAAAGCCATAACGCCTATGAATGATTCAAATAACATTGCGCCATATCCTATTGGTAATATATCAGCTTCGCTGTTCAACATCTTAGGAGTTGTACCTGAGCTGATGAGTGAGTGGAAGCCGGATAAAGCTCCGCAGGCGATTGTTATGAATATATAAGGGAATGCTTTACCAGGAACGATAGGACCGCCGCCATTAATAAACTGAGTCATTGCAGGCATCTGTACGTCTGGTCTTACTATTATAATACCAACAACAAGTAATGCGATAACACCAATTTTCATGTATGTGCTCAGGTAGTCCCTTGGTATCAACAAGAGCCATACTGGTAATGCAGCAGCACAGAAACCATAGAAAGCAAGTATAATTGTCATCTGCTTAACATTGAATGTGAAGAACGGTGCCAATGCGCTGTTTGCTACTGTAGGTCCTAAAATAACGCCTAAAAGGATAAGGCCCATACCTATGACTGTTCCTTCAAGGATTTTGCCAGGTCTGATAAATTTCAGATAAACACCAACAAGCATAGCTACAGGGATTGTGAATCCAACTGTGAACGCTCCCCATGGGCTGTTGTAAAGTGCGTTAACAACAGGAAGTCCAAGTCCAGCCATAGCAATAATCATTATAAATAAGATTGCGACTGAAGTGATCATACCCATTACAGGGCCAAGTTGTTTTCTTGAGATTTCTGCCAGGGATTCTCCGTCTTGCCTGATTGATGCAAAAAGGATTACCATGTCATGTACGGCTCCTGCAAATACACCACCAACAAGAATCCAGAGGAATCCTGGGAGATAGCCGTACTGAGCTCCGAGTACTGGTCCTATAAGCGGGCCTGCACCAGCGATAGCTGCAAAGTGGTGACCGAAGAGGACCAGTCTGCTTGTTGGAACAAAGTCATGTCCGTCTTCAAAACGATGTGATGGAGTTACTCTTGACGGGTCAAGAACCAAAACTTTTGCTGCGATCCATGCACCATAGAATCTGTAAGCAAGAATTAGGACAAGACCAGCAATGAGTACCAGAACGATAGAGTTCAATGCCATAAAAAAACCTCCTCATAAATTTAATAAATCTTGATAATTTAATAATATATCCACTTTATATTAATATATTGTTAACAAAATAGAAACAGTTTGAAGGTGAAAGGGCAAAATCAAGGGGCGAAATGCATAATAAAAGGGGTGTTTGAAAAAAACATTCCAATATTTTTGAGTTTGATATATAATAAGCATGATGTTATTTTGAGAGGAGTATTGTCTTGAATATATATGTACAAATGCTGGAGAGGATGGCACTGATTGCTCTTGCGGCTTATATTTACAGTCAATCCCATCTGTTTATAAATCTATTGAAGGTTGACCTGAAGTTAAAGGATAGAGTAGGTTTTATCCTTTTCTTCAGCACCTTGTCCATTCTCGGAACTTACACCGCTATCAACCTGCAACCATATGCTCTGGCAAATACCAGGCCAATAGGTGCATTCATGGCAGGATATGTGGGAGGCCCGGTTATAGGCCTTATTGTCGGTGCCATTGCCGGAACCCATAGATTTATGTTAGGAGGATATACCGCATTCGCCTGTGCATTGTCAACCATTGTCGAGGGGTTAATGGGTGCTGTGGCGAGAAAATACTCAAAGGACGGAGATTTCAGCATACTTAGCGGCTTCATTGGCACGGCCATAGCAGAGATTCTCCAGATGCTTATCATTCTGACATTTGCAAGGCCTTTGGAATACAGCGTTCCGCTGGTAGCCTCCATAGGGCTCCCTATGATATTGATAAATTCCTTGGGTGTCGCAATATTCATAATGATAATTAAAAATACCAGGGAAGGGTACAGGAGAATCGGCGCGGTACACTCCCAGCAGGTATTGAATATTGCCGGAAGAACGATCAACTACCTGAGAAGCGGCCTTGACAGGGAAACAGCAAAAAATGTCGCTGAAATAATCTGCGAGATCGGCGATGTCAGGGGGGCTTTCGTAGCAGACAACAAGGAGTTGCTGGCAAATAACGGTATCATCGATGATGATGAGCTGATTAGCGAAAAACTGTTGGATTACTATAAAGACCCAGATTTCAGAACAATGGAATTTGTAAAAGGCGATAAGAAAATTATGTACTACTGTGTCCCGATTTACAGTATAGACTATACTTTTGAAGGCGTCATAGGCCTTCAGTTGAAGTCAAATAAAAGCATCGGAAATGATTATTTCAAGGATTTTGCAAAGGAACTTAGCGAACTGCTTTCCAACCAACTGGAAATATACAAGTTGAATCTTCTTGCCCAGAAAGCTTCCGTCGCTGAATTTAAGGCGCTCCGGGCGCAAATAGAACCACATTTTCTGTTCAATGCATTGAATACCATCGCATCTTTCTGCAGGTCTAATCCAAACAGGGCCAGGGAGCTGATCATGGATCTTTCGCATTATTTCAGAAAAACCCTGAATAAGAGGGAAGACTTCATACCTTTAAGAGAGGAAATATTTTTTATTGATTCCTATCTTTCTATTGAAAAAGCCAGATTCGGTAAGAGGCTGGCAATAGAGATGGATATTCCGCAAGAGCTTGAAGATATAAAGATGCCTGTGTATCTTCTTCAGCCGCTCATAGAAAATTCCATCAAGCATGGAATACTGCCAAAAGCGGAAGGTGGAGTTGTTAACGTCAAAGCGGAAGCGACGGGCGATATCGTTGAATTTTCAGTTCTAGACAACGGAGTTGGAATGAGTGAAAAAAAGGTTAAGGAAGTAACCCGTAATTGGCCTGGTATAGGATTGAAAAATGTAAATGAAAGGCTGAAGCTTCTGTATGGAGAGGAAAATGGTTTAAAAATCAGCTCAACACCTGATGTAGGAACGGTAGTCAGCTTTAGAATTTTGAAGGAGGTCATGGCACCAAGTGAATAAGATAAGATGCTTAATTGTTGAAGATGAAGTTCCGGCAGCGGAAGAATTGAAGTACCTGATTTCCCAGCATGACGATTTTGTTGTGGAAGCTATAGCCTATAATGGTGAAGAAGGGGACAAGAAAATAAAAGATTTAAACCCTGATGTGGTTTTTTTGGATATAAACATGCCGCTTCTCAATGGTGTGGAGCTTGCTAAAAAAGTCCAGGAAGAGGACCTGGGGACAGTCATTGTGTTTTTGACAGCTTATTGCGAGCATGCCATAAAAGCCTTTGAGCTTAATGCACTTGATTATGTTTTAAAACCTGTAGACGAAATCAGGCTTGAAAAGACCCTTGACAGGATCAGGACAAAATTTAGCGAAGAAAAAGAAGTTGGCGATATTCCTGAAGTCCTGGCTAAACTTATGGAGAAATTCGAACAAAAGCAGAGCCCATATAAAAAGCTGCCGGGTGAAATAAATGGGAAAATTGTACTGATAGATATGAAGGATATATTCTATTGCTTTATAGAGGGCGAAAAAACATATATCAAGACCTTTAATGAAAACTATCTGACAGGGGATACATTGAACAGCCTTGAGAAAAAAACCAACTTCTTCAGGGCCCACAGGAGCTTTATAGTGAACCTGGACAATGTTAAGGAACTTTATGCATGGTTCAACGGCGCATATAAAATTGTTATGAGTGATTCAGCCATGTCTGAGATTCCGATCAGCAGAAATAATGTGAAAAAATTAAAAGATATTCTGGGATTATAAAAAATGTTCATTACCCCCGGGGGTAATGAACATTTTTTTACAGGAGTTCCTCCCATTGACTGTAGAGCTCTTCAAGCTCCATTTGTGCGGAGGATTTTTCGTTGTTGACCTTGAGGCATTCTTCCGGGTTTGAATATATATCGGAAAGGCAAAGCTTTTCATCCAGCTCCACCAAAAGCGATTCCAGGTCGGATATCCTGCCCTCTATTTCCTTAAGGTTCAAAATCTTATTCTTCTCAATTTTTTCCAGTTCTCTTTTCTTTTTCTTTTCATTCTGTATCTGGGTTTTTGTCATCCCTGAGGTTTCCTCGATTTCCTGGAATCTCAGAGGATTTTTCTTTTTTTCAACATAGTAGTTGTAGTTGCCCAGATATTCCTTCAGACCTGACCGGGTCAGTTCAAGGATTTTTCCTATCACCTTGTTCAGGAAGTATCTGTCATGGGAAATAAGGAGGATCGTCCCGTCATAATTCAATATTGCATCCTCAAGTGCTTCCCTTGACATTATATCAAGGTGGTTTGTAGGCTCATCCAGCAGAAGAAAATTGGATTTTGAAAGCATAAGCTTCAACAGGTTGACCCTGCACCTCTCGCCTCCGCTAAGCAGGGAGATTTTTTTGAATACGTTATCGCCGGTGAAAAGAAATGCAGCCAGTGCTCCTCTTATCTGGGAGGTGGCCAGCTCAGGGAAATCATCCCAGACTTCATCAAGTATGGATTTTTCAGGATCCAGATTCGACTGCTCCTGGTCATAGTAGCCGATAAAAACATTTTTACCTAATATGGATATGCCAGTATCATTCGGAACTTCATCCATGATGATTCTCAGCAAGGTTGTTTTCCCAATGCCATTATCCCCAATAAGGGCTATCTTTTCCCCCTTTTTTATGTCCAGATCAAGATTCTCAAAAAGAAATCTCCCGTCGTAGGATTTGCTGATGTTCTCCATATGAAGAACGTCATTGCCGCTCTTGATCTGGGTTTCAAAATCGATTTTCGATATCTTGCGCTCCTTAACGGGTGCAGACAGCCGCTCAACCTTATCCAATGCCTTCTGCCTGCTTTCAGCAGCCTTTATGCTTTTTTCCCTGTTGAAGGACCTGTACTTTTCGATGATTTCTTCCTGCCTTTTTATTTCAGATCTCTGCAAATTGTATGCCTTAAGCTGGACTTCATATTCCTTCTTCTTCAATTCCACAAACGAGCTATAGTTGCCGTTATATGAGTTGACCTTTGTGGCCATAAGTTCAAAGGTCCTGTTTGTAATGGCATCAAGAAAATATCTGTCATGGGATATCAGCAGAATTGTCCCTTTGTAGGAATTAAGGTATTCTTCAAGCCATTCGATTGCTTCTAAATCGAGATGGTTCGTAGGCTCGTCGAGAAGAAGAATATCAGGTTTTATTAGCAATAGCTTGCACAATGCAACGCGTGTCTTCTGACCCCCGCTTAAAACGTCTATGGGTAGCTGGCTGTCGTTTTCCGAAAACCCCAAACCTTTAAGCACCTTGTTTATTTCTGCCCTGAAGAGGAATCCGCCTCTGTTCATATACAGCTCTGAACAATCCGTATAGTCTTTTATAAGCTTATCATGGTATTCCTGATTTTCCGGATCATAAGGCTTGTTCATTTCTATTTCTATGTTTCGGATTTTTGCTTCCAATTTTATAAGATTTTCAAAGACAAGCTCCAGCTCTTCAAATATGGTGTTTTCAGGGTCTATTGACAGCTGCTGCGACATATAGCCCAAAGTCTTTCCTTTATCTATAAAGATGTCACCGCTGTCATATTCCGTTTCCCCTGTCAAAATCTTAAATAGTGTTGATTTTCCTGCACCATTGGGACCTATAAGCCCAATTTTTTCACCTTCATTTATATTAAAGCCCACTTTGTCTAAAAGCAGGTCGGCACCGAAGCTCTTTGTTATATCCTTACAGCTCAGTATTACCATCCAATCACCGTCCTTAACATTATTATTTTACTATGTAAATTATATTTTTTGTAGTAAAATTTTATATAAACTGTATTCTTTTTAAACAGTTATATGATAAAATATATACAAATTGATTTTGGGACAATATTCGAGAAAGTGTTGAGGGGTGTAAAATGGATAAGAAAAAGAATATTTCTATGGCGGTAATCAGGAGACTGCCCAAATACCATAGATATTTAAGAGATTTGATCAAAAATGATGTGGATAGGATTTCATCAAAAGAGCTGGGCGAAAGGATCGGTTTTACAGCTTCCCAGATACGGCAGGATTTGAACTGCTTTGGAGATTTCGGACAGCAGGGGTACGGGTATAATGTTAAGGATTTGTATTCCGAAATAAGCGGCATACTTGGAATTACAGCGGATTTCAAAATAATCATTGTCGGTGCCGGAAACATTGGTCAGGCTTTGGCCAACTATTCTAATTTCGATGAGTTTGGTTACAAGATTGATGCCATTTTCGACATAAATCCAAAATTAGCGGGAATGAAGATAAGAAATGTGGAAATCAGGGATATCGACACTATTGCAGAATATCTGAAAAACAATAATATCACCATAGCTACAGTCTGCGTTCCGGCAAGGTCTGCCCAGGGCGTTTGCGATGTCTTATGCGCAAACGGCATTAAAGGCGTATGGAATTTTGCACCTATCGACTTGAACGTACCTGAAGGCGTAATGGTTGAGAATGTCCATCTGATCGACAGCCTGCTTACGCTGACTTGTCTGCTGAACGACAAAAAATAAATTTTGTGTCTGACATCAAAACCTTATGATGGCAGGGTGTTATTTACTGCGCCTGTATGCTATAATATAGGTGTTTTGGTGTTTTTTTTATTTATTTATTATTCATAATGTTTAGGAGGAGAATGAAATGTACAAGATTTTAGCAAAAAGGAATGTAGCACCTAACATCTACCTTATGGATGTTGAAGCTGCCAGAGTGGCGAAAGCCGCATACCCTGGACAATTCGTCATTGTCAAGATGGATGAAAAGGGTGAAAGGATCCCCCTCACAATCTGCGACATTGATAAAGTAAGGGGTACCATAACAATTGTATTCCAGACTATGGGATACTCCACAACAAAGATGGCTGAATATGAAGCAGGCGATTGCTTTATGGATTTCGTAGGTCCGCTGGGACAGCCTTCAGAGTTTGTGCACGAAGACATAGAGGAACTGAAGAAGAAAAAAATCATATTTGTTGCAGGCGGCGTTGGAGCAGCACCGGTGTATCCTCAGGTGAAATGGCTCCATGAGCATGGAATTGATGCTGATGTTATTGTTGGCTGCAAATCAAAAGAATATCTTCTTTTAGAAGATGAAATGAAAGCTGTATCAAGGAATCTTTTCGTTGCGACTGATGACGGGTCTTATGGATACAAGGGATTTGTAACAGACCTGCTTAAAGAAAAGGTTGAAGTTGACAAAATGGGCTATGATCTTGTCATAGCTATAGGACCTATGATAATGATGAAATTTGTCGCAAAATATACAAAAGAGCAGGGAATCAATACGATTGTAAGCTTGAATCCTATAATGGTTGATGGCACAGGAATGTGCGGCGCCTGCAGGGTAACGGTAGGTGGCCAGGTTAAATTTGCCTGTGTTGACGGTCCTGAATTCGACGGACATCTTGTTAATTTTGATGAAGCCATGAGGAGACAGACTTTATATAAAACTGAAGAAGGCCAAAAGATTCTGCGAAAAGAAGAAGGCGACACACATCACCACGGTGGATGCGGCTGCGGAGGTGACAAATAATGGATAGAATGAAGAAAACTCCTGTAAAAGAACAGGATCCAAAAGTTAGGGCAACAAACTTCGACGAAGTTTGTTTGGGATATACAGTTGAAGAAGCTATGCAGGAAGCATCAAGATGCCTGAACTGCAAAAATCCTTTGTGCGTGACTCAGTGTCCGGTTTCAATTGACATTCCGGGATTTATCAAGTGTGCTAAGGAAGGCGATTTTGCTCAGGCAGCAAAGGTAATAGCAAGAACAAGCGCCCTTCCGGCAGTATGCGGCAGGGTTTGTCCACAGGAGGTTCAGTGCGAAGGGAAATGTATCCTTGGCATAAAGGGTGAGCCTGTAGCCATCGGGAAGCTGGAAAGATTTGTTGCAGACTGGTCAAGGGAGAACAATATCGATTTAGCTGAAACCATGCCAAAGAACGGCAAGAAGGTTGCAGTAATAGGAAGCGGCCCTGCAGGCCTAACATGCGCAGGAGACCTTGCAAAACTTGGTTACGACGTGACAATTTTCGAAGCCCTTCATGAGCCAGGCGGCGTTCTGGTTTATGGAATACCTGAATTCAGGCTCCCTAAGGACAAGGTAGTTAAAACTGAAATTGAAAATGTTAAAAAGCTGGGAGTTAAAATAGAGACCAACGTAATAATCGGCAAGACCGTAACCATTGACGAATTGATGGAAGACGAGAAATTCGATGCGGTATTTGTAGGCTCAGGTGCAGGCCTTCCTAAATTCATGGGAATACCTGGTGAAAACCTGAACGGAGTATTTTCCGCCAATGAGTTCCTTACAAGGAACAACCTCATGAAGGCGTTCAAGGATGAATATGATACACCTATTAAGCCCGGCAAAAAAGTTGCAGTTGTTGGCGGCGGAAATGTTGCCATGGATGCTGCAAGAACAGCTTTAAGACTGGGTGCACAAGTATATATAGTATACAGGAGATCTGAAGAGGAGCTTCCAGCAAGAGTTGAAGAAGTGCATCACGCAAAAGAAGAAGGAATCATATTCAACCTTCTCACAAATCCGGTTGAAATACTTGGAGATGAAAAAGGCTGGGTAAAAGGCATGAAATGTGTCAAGATGGAACTTGGAGAACCGGATGAATCAGGCAGAAGAAGACCGGTAGAAATACCTGGATCGGAATTTGTCATTGATGTGGACACTGTTATAATGTCCCTTGGAACTTCTCCAAATCCGTTGATATCTTCAACTACCTGCGGCCTCGAGACAAACAGGAGAAAATGCCTGATTGCAGATGAGGAAACAGGACTGACTACAAAGGATAAGGTATATGCAGGGGGAGACGCCGTAACAGGAGCCGCAACTGTAATACTGGCAATGGGCGCAGGCAAAAAGGCTGCAAAGGCCATTGATGAATATTTAAGCAAATAATAATGAAAGCTGTATTAGTGCGCTAATACAGCTTTTTAATAACAGTTTTATGCGAGGTGTTAAGATGGATTTTAGTTATGTGAGCCATTTTGAGGAAGGGATAATTGTTCACGGGTTAAGGAATTTCGAGCCCAGACATATATTCGAATGCGGCCAATGCTTTCGCTGGGAGAAGCAGGAAAACGGAAGCTATATAGGGGTAGCCTATGGAAAAGTCCTGAAAGTTGAAAAAAAAGACGGGTGTCTGTTCATATACAATATTACCGAAGATGAATTCAGGGATACCTGGGCAGACTATTTCGACCTTTACCGTGATTATGGCACAATAAAGAATATTTTAAGCCGGGATCCTATCCTGAAAGAATCCGTCGAATTTGGATATGGCATCAGGATCTTGAACCAGGAATCTTTTGAGATGCTTATTTCGTTTATAATATCAGCAAATAACATGATCCCAAGAATCAAAAAAAGCATAAGCAGGATCAGCGAAAAATGGGGCAGAAAGATTCAATATGGAGGGAAAGAGTACCACGCATTTCCTAGCCTCCAAGAGATCAGGGGAGCCGGTATAGATGAGCTGGTGGCCTGCGGTCTGGGGTTCAGGGCGAAGTATGTAAAGGCTGCTATCGAATCCTTGTGCGGTTGCGGTCAGAATATCGACTGGATAAGCTGCCAGGAACCGGGAACCTGCCATGCTGAACTTCAGAAATTTGCAGGGGTCGGGCCTAAAGTGGCGGATTGCATCATGCTCTTTTCAATGGGCAAGCATTCGGCTTTTCCTGTGGATGTGTGGGTTAAACGGGCAATGCAGCATTTTTATCAAGTGCCGGATGCTTCGCTGAAAAGAATAAGGGAATTTGGCATGGAAAAATTCGGTGAACTGTCAGGATTCGCACAGCAGTATCTTTTCTATTATACAAGAGAAAGAAATATAAAGGTTTGACAGGGAGCATATCATTAACACTGACCTTCATAGCTGTTATAATTCCTGACTTTATTGTAAACGAGTCTTAACACCAGCGAAGATAATAATATGAAGAGCAGAATTAGCAGTAAACTATGGAAAAAGAATTCCGCCGGAAGCAGGTTTATCACAGGATCTGTAGCGGGGTCAAAAAGCCAGTAATCATTGGCAAAGAAAATCTTATGAAAAATCTCAAAGGACAAGTCAAAGTTGATCATAAAAGGAAGGGCTGCGGCAGCGCTTAACAGGACCGTCAGCCAGGATGATATTTTAATGAAGGAGAAATCCCTTTTTCTCCAGCATCTGTATGCTCCAAACAGGATGATGGCTGACAGCAGGAAAAGCAGGCAGTCCATCTTATTAAAAATACCCTTTACTTCTTTGAAGTGGATTGCTCCCTCCTCTGAGGATGGCAGGAGTGGTATTTTAAATTCCAGATTCTGATTGCTGTTAACGTAATATATTAGATAATCATAGGAAGACTCTATCTCTTTCTCGCTCAGGGATGTCATTTCTGTTATGTTTAGATAATTGATGTCAAAATAGTATAAGGGTTTGAAATTTAAAGTGAATTTTGCCGATAGGATAATTATTGCCAATGCCAGGGCAGCTGCTGTTATTTTGTTCATAAGTCACCTCATGTGTAAAATTTTATGGAAACAACAAATTATATACCTATATAATAGTAAGTTTTCCTCAAAATTGCCATAGTAAACAAAAATGCAATAAATAAGCGAAAACAAAAGCTATTTCGATTATATAGATGAAAATCACCCTAAATCGTGTGATTATGTATTCTGTAAAATTTGAAATTTAAGGGATGTTTATATAAAATTAAAATTGTATTAGCACTCATGTTAAGTGAGTGCTAACAAACTTAAGTTAATTATATAATCTAAAATACATGAAGGAGGGGTTTAAATGAATATTAGACCACTTGGAGACAGAGTAGTAATCAAAAAACTGGAAGCGGAGGAGACGACAAAAAGCGGCATAATCCTTGCAGGAACCGCCAAGGAGAAACCACAGGAGGCTGAAGTGGTTGCAGTTGGTCCAGGAGGGATTGTCGACGGCAAAGAGGTAAGAATGGAAGTAAAGGTTGGAGACAGAGTATTGTTTTCAAAGTATTCCGGAACAGAGGTAAAGATAAACGGAGACGAATACACCATATTAAAACAGGCTGATATTTTGGCTGTAGTTGAATAACGGAAATAATTAAATTTACGGGAGGTATTTTGTATGGCAAAAAACATTATGTTTGGCGAGGAAGCAAGAAGAAGCATGCAGACTGGAGTTGACAAGCTCGCTAACACTGTAAAAGTAACTTTAGGCCCAAAGGGCAGGAATGTTGTATTGGACAAGAAATTCGGCGCTCCGCTGATAACAAATGACGGTGTTACCATTGCAAGGGAAATTGAACTTGATGACCCGTATGAAAACATGGGAGCACAGCTGGTTAAAGAAGTAGCTACAAAAACAAATGATGTTGCAGGTGACGGAACAACAACCGCTACATTGCTGGCTCAGGCCATCATAAGAGAAGGGTTGAAGAATGTTACAGCCGGAGCAAACCCGATGCTTATAAGGCAGGGTATAAAGATAGCTGTCGACAAAGCCGTTGAAGAGATAAAGAACATATCCCAGCCAATAAGCTGCAAAGAAGACATCGCAAGAGTTGCAGCCATATCAGCCGGAGAAGAGGAGATTGGAAACCTGATCGCTGATGCAATGGAAAAGGTTGGCAATGAAGGCGTTATTACTGTAGAAGAATCAAAAACCATGGGAACAGAACTTGACGTAGTTGAAGGTATGCAGTTCGACAGAGGTTATGTAAGCCCTTATATGGTTACAGATGCAGAAAAGATGGAAGCCGCATTGGATGATCCATATATTTTGATAACTGACAGAAAGATAGCAAACATCCAGGAAATCCTTCCTGTGTTAGAGCAGATCGTTCAGCAAGGAAAGAAATTCCTTATAATTTCTGAAGATATAGAAGGCGAAGCCTTGGCAACACTTCTTGTCAACAAATTAAGAGGCACATTCACATGTGTTGCTGTTAAAGCCCCTGGATTCGGCGACAGAAGGAAAGAGATGCTCCAGGATATAGCCATATTGACAGGCGGAGAAGTAATATCTGAAGACCTTGGAAGGGAATTGAAAGAAACAACCATTGAAATGCTTGGAAGAGCAGAGTCAGTAAAAATCACCAAAGAAAATACCACTATAGTAAACGGCAAAGGTAATAAAATTGAAATTCACGACAGAGTGTCCCAGATCAGGAGACAGGTGGAAGAAACCAATTCAGAATTTGATCGTGAAAAGCTTCAGGAAAGACTTGCGAAGCTTGCAGGAGGAGTAGCAGTTATTAAGGTTGGTGCTGCTACCGAGACTGAACTTAAGGAAAGAAAGCTCAGAATCGAGGATGCTCTTGCAGCAACGAAAGCTGCTGTAGAAGAAGGGATTGTACCGGGAGGCGGAACTGCTTTCCTTAATGTAATTCCTTTAATAGAAGAACTTGATTCACCAGATCCGGACATCAAAGTGGGAATAGACATAATAAGGAAGTCGTTAGAAGAACCTGTAAGGCAGATCGCATTCAATGCAGGCGTTGAAGGTTCCATAATAATAGACAAAGTGAAGAACAGCGAAAAGGGAATAGGCTACGATGCACTCAAAGAAAAATATGTAAACATGATAAAGGCAGGAATCGTTGATCCAACAAAGGTT
>Ga0209373_10003472_pt1 | contig 14494 bp, 10 predicted proteins | sample Higcelweek5metaG_FD_187173 | JGI IMG/M metagenome (GOLD analysis project Ga0209373, IMG submission 187173) | Freshwater pond sediment microbial communities from the University of Edinburgh, under environmental carbon perturbations - High... | ecosystem: Environmental > Aquatic > Freshwater >...
CGCGAGCGGGAATGTAAAGGACGCGGAAAGGTATCTTTCCCTCGCGAAGGCGCAAAAGCCAAACGCTTCCGCGATCGGCGCGTTGGAACGAACGGTCGAGCAATTGCGGAAATCGGGAACGGCCTCGCCCGCGGGGGAAGGCCCGTTGATCGTCGACGGAAACGCCAAAGGCGGCGTTGGCCAGAAACCCCGCGCCGCAGACGCTTCCCGGGATACCGCATTCCCGTCGTGGGAAGAATAACTCTCTGGTAGAAAAACAAAGGCCTTCCGGGTAATCCGGAAGGCCTTTGTTTTTAACGTTGTGCCAAGGTGGGGAATTCCGGCCTAAGCCAAAATCCCCCACTGTTTAACCTAAGGCTAAACTTAGAATTCCCTCTTGGAGAGGTACTCGTATTCCTTCCACTGGCGCTTGGCCTTCTCCTCGGCTTTCTTGAGGAGGGTCTCGGCGCGCGCGGGATCCGCGGCCTTCAGGCTCTTGAAGCGGACTTCCTTGTACATGAAGTCGGCAAGCTTGAAGTCGGGCTCCTTGCTGTCGAGCTGGAAGGGGTTCTTTCCCTGCTCGGCGAGGCGCGGGTCGTAGCGGTACAGCGGCCAGAGTCCGCAGGTAACCGCTTCTTTCTGGTTCGTCATGCCGTGCTCCATGTTGATTCCATGGTTGATGCAGTGGCTGTACGCGATGATGATCGACGGGCCGTCGTAGCTCTCCGCCTCGCGGAAGGCCTTGATGACCTGGTTCATGTTCGCGCCCATCGAGATGCGGGCGACGTACACGTAGCCATAGCTCATGGCGATCATGCCGAGGTCTTTCTTGCTCGTGACCTTACCGGACGCCGCGAACTTCGCGACGGCTCCGATCGGGGTTGCCTTGGACATCTGTCCGCCGGTGTTCGAGTAAACCTCGGTATCGAGGACGAGCACGTTGACGTTGCGTCCGGAGGCGATCACGTGGTCGAGTCCGCCGAAGCCGATGTCGTAAGCCCATCCGTCGCCTCCGAGGATCCACACGGAGCGGTCCACGAAGTGGTCGGTGAGGGAGTCGAGTTCCTTGGCGGTCTCGTCCTTGCTCTTCGCGAGGGCGGCCTTGAGGGCCTCGATGTTCTTGCGCTGCGTTGCTACGGTCGCCTCGTCGGCTCCCTTGGTGGCGAGCACGGCGTCGATCTCCGCGGCGGCGATTCCCTTGGCCTTGACGGCGGCGGCGACTTCGCGCGCGTAGACGGCGAGTTTATCGCAGGTGAGCCTCATTCCGAGACCGAACTCGGCCGCGTCCTCGAAGAGGGAGTTTGACCATGCCGGACCCTTTCCGTCCGCGGTTTTCGCGTACGGGGTGGTGGGGAGGTTTCCTCCGTAGATCGAGGAGCATCCGGTCGCGTTCGCGATGACCGCGCGGTCTCCGTAGAGCTGCGAGAGGAGCTTAACGTACGGGGTCTCTCCGCAACCGGCGCAGGCGCCGGAGAACTCGAAGAGAGGGCGCTTCATGGCGCAGCCCTTCGGCGAGGAAAGGTTGAGCTTGGTCGCGTCCGGATCGGGGAGGCTCATGAAGAACGTCCAGTTCGCGGCTTCCGCGGCGCGGTGCTCGGCGAAGTTGACCATGTTGATCGCCTTCTTCGTCGGGTCGGCCTTGTTCTTGGCGGGGCACTGCTGCACGCAGAGACCGCAACCGGTGCAGTCCTCGGCGGCAACCTGGATGGTGCACTTGGCTCCCTCGAATTCCTTGGTCTTGTAGTCGGCGCTCTTGAAGGTCGCGGGGGCCTTGGCGAGAAGGGCCTTGTCGAAGGCCTTCATGCGGATAGCCGCGTGGGGGCAAACCATCGTGCACTGACCGCACTGGATACAGGTGGTCTCGTCCCAGGAGGGAACGTGCTCGGCGATCGCGCGCTTCTCGTACTGAGTCGTGGCGGTCGGGAAGGTTCCGTCCTCGGGGAGCTGGCTGACCTTGAGGTCGTCGCCCTTGTTGATTCCGATGGTGCCGAGAACGTCCTGGACGAACTTCGGCGCGTCGGAGGTCATCGCGGGGAGCATCTTGAGCTTGCTCGAGGCGGTCTTCGGGTAGTTAACCTGCTCGACGCCGGCGAGGGCCATGTCGATCGTGTCGATATTCTTCTTGACGACGTCGGCTCCCTTCTTGCCGTAGGACTTCTCGATGAACTTCTTGATGAGCGCTACGGATTCCGCCTCGGGGAGGATGTTGGAAATCTTAAAGAACGCGGTCTGCATGACGACGTTGATGCGTCCGCCCATTCCGGCCTTCTCGGCGATGGTGACGGCGTCGATCACGTAGAACTTGAGTTCCTTCTCGATGATCTGCTTCTGGACCTCGACGGGGATCTTGTCCCAAACCTGGTCCTTGCCGTAGGGGCTGGTCAGGAGGAACGTGGCGCCTTTCTTGGCGTTCGAGAGCATGTCGTACTTCTCGAGGAAGGTAAACTTGTGGCACGCGACGAAGTCGGCCTGGGTAACCAGGTACGGCTTGCGGATCGGGTTCTTTCCGAAGCGAAGGTGGGAGGTCGTGATCGATCCGGACTTCTTGGAGTCGTAGACGAAGTAGGCCTGTGCCTTGTTGTCCGTCGCCTCTCCGATGATCTTGATGGAGTTCTTGTTCGCGCCGACGGTACCGTCCGAGCCGAGTCCGAAGAACATCGCCTGGTGCATGCCGGAGTCGTCGAGCTGGAAGGACGCGTCGTACTTGATGCTGGTGTGGGTTACGTCGTCGTCGATACCGACGGTGAACTTGTTCTTCTTCGCGCCGGAGAGGTTGTCGTAGACGGCCTTGACCATGGCGGGGGTGAATTCCTTCGAGCCGAGACCGTAGCGGCCTCCGACGATAACCGGGTAATCCTTGAACTGGCACTTGCCGGCGGCCTGCATCTCGCCGATGGCGGTGCGGACGTCCTCATAGAGCGGCTCGCCGAGCGATCCGGGCTCTTTGGTGCGGTCGAGAACGGCGATCGACTTGACGGTCGCGGGGAGCGCCTTGACGAAGAGTTCGGCGCTGAAGGGGCGGTAGAGGCGAACCTTGAGGAGTCCGACTTTCTCTCCCTTGGCGGTGAGGAAGTCGATGGTCTCGTCGATGGTGTCGCAACCGGAACCCATGGCGATGATTACCTTATCGGCGTCCTTGGCTCCGTAGTACTCGTAGAGCTGGTACTGGCGGCCGGTGAGCTTGGCGTACTTGTCCATTTCCTTCTGAACGATCTCGGGAACGGCATCATAGTACTTGTTTACGCCCTCGCGGCTCTGGAAGTAGACGTCGGGGTTCTGGGCGGTTCCGCGGAGCGCGGGATTCTCGGGGGTCAAGCCGCGCGCGCGATGGGCGCGAACGAGCTCGTTGTCGATCATCTGCTGCATGACTTCGTAGGATACTTCCTCGATCTTCTGAACCTCGTGTGAGGTACGGAAACCGTCGAAGAAGTGGAGGAACGGCACGCGGGAGCGGAGGGTCGCGGCATGGGAAATAACCGCGATATCCATGACTTCCTGTACGTTGTTCGACGCGAGCATCGCCCAGCCGGTCTGGCGGCAAGCCATGACGTCCTGGTGGTCGCCGAAGATCGAAAGGGAGCTGGCGGCGATGGCGCGAGCGGCGATATGGAACACGGTGCTGGTGAGTTCACCGGCGATCTTGTACATGTTCGGGATCATGAGGAGGAGTCCCTGCGACGCGGTGAACGTCGTGGAAAGGGCTCCGGTGGTCAGCGCGCCGTGGACGGCACCGGCGGCGCCAGCCTCGGACTGGAGTTCGACAACCTCGGGAACGGTTCCCCAGATGTTCTTCTTTCCTTTCGCCGAGTATTCGTCGGCGACTTCGCCCATCGGGCTGGAGGGGGTAATCGGGTAGATCGCGATTACTTCACTCAGGGCGTGAGCGACATGGCCGGCGGCGGTGTTTCCGTCGATCATTACGAGCTTTTTCTCAGACATATAGCCGTCCTTATAAAAAAAAGTATTGAAGTGAAGACGTAAATAGGTAAAAAACTACCTATTAGACAAACTAAAAATACTCTGCCATCCGCTTTTATGCAAGGGGATGACGTGGCATCAAGCCTTGTGTTTTATGCTATAATCGCGCCCGATGAAAACCCCTTCCACTACACTTACTTTTACCGACGTAACCTTCACCTGGCCCGACCCTGAAACGGGAGAGATCGCGACGCTTGCGGACGGAAGCCCGGCGAAACCGGTTTTTCAATCGTTCAGCGCGGAGATCCCGGGCGGTTTCGTGAGCTTGACCGGACCAAACGGGTCCGGAAAGACGACCTTTATGCTGCTTGCGGGAGGTCGACTTATGCCGAGCGCGGGTAAGATCGAGCTTCTTGGCCAGGATACGAGGGTCCTTTCCGGCATTTGGGCGGACGACTCCGGCGTTGCGGGCACGGGGCTTACGAGCGAGCGCGAGCACGCGAGAAACCTCGTCTGTTCTTTTATCTATCAAAACATGGAATTTGAGGAACAGGACGATGATGCCGCGAACGCGGGAACCCTTTTGGAGTTTGTCTACGCGAACGGGGGACATTCTTCCAAGGAAGACGCTTTTTTTCGGGACGTTCTGTCGGCCTTCGAGTTGGAGCGCCTTCTTACCCGAAAACTGGACAGCCTCTCCAAGGGCGAGCAGCAACGCATGCTTTTGGCGTTTTCCGCTCTGTATGGTTCGCGGGTGATCATGATGGATGAGCCCGTGTTCGCCATGGAACAGAGACAGAAGGAAAAGGCCCTGGATTTTTACAGTAATTTAAGCCTTAAAACCGGGGTTTCCATATATATATCGCTGCATGAGCTATCGCTGACGCGAAAATACGCGGATACGGTGATGCTGTTTTACCCGGACAGGAATATTGACCTGGGTTCCTGCGACGAAGTTCTTACCAAGGAAGCCCTGGAGCGCGCGTATGGGGTCCCGGAAGCTATGCTTTACGATTCCGAGCGGCTGTCCCGCGACGCGTTTGCCGAACGGAGCGCGCATCTGAGCTAAACCCTCGCGAATCCGGTGACACATCCATGGATGTAAATTGTTTAGTTAAGTCGAGTGTGTTACACTAAAAATAATAAGTCATTCCTAGGAGGAATCGTATGTTCAAGAAAACCATCGCAGTGCTCGCCACCGTGGCACTTGTCTCCGCAGCGTTTATGTCCTGCGCCTCAGCCCCTGCGGATAAGCCCGTAGCAAGCAAGATCATCGGAAAAGAAGGCGTTCCGCAGCCTGACTGGGTCAACAAGCCCCCGAAGAGCGCCGACATTTACTATGTCGTCGGTTATGGAAAGATGTCCAACAAGCAGAATTCCATCATGCGCGCCGAGTCCGACGGACGCGATCAGATCGCCCGCTGGGTAACCGTCAACGTTAAAAACGCCCTTACCAACTACACCAACGACGCTGGATCCGGCGATAACAGGCAGGTTCTCGACTACCTGGAGAACATCTCCAAGCAGGTTGCCGACCAGTCTCTCACCGGCGTCGAGCGCGACGACGTATGGGTCGACGCCGAAGGCGGAGTGATGGTTCTTTGCTCCTTCCCCAAGGCCAATGTCGGCAAGAGCTTTGAGCAGGTCGCGGGAAACTTCCAGCGCAACGAAGCCGCCGCTTTCGCCGAGTTCAAGGCCAAAGAGGCTCTCTCCTTCCTCGAGAAAGAGACCGCTAAGGAGTAACAGCCATTATGATGAAACGGTTTATTCTGACCCTGTTAGTTTTAGCCGTTTCATGTGGCTCCTTGTTCGCCGGGGGCGATCAATCCCCCGGCGAGCTTTGTAAAAAAAGCACGGACGACAATGTCTATTTCGTGACATCGAGAAGATTCCGCACCGAGCAGCAAGAGACAAACGAATGCCTGTTTCGGGCGGCCCGCCAGATTTCCATTCGGAAAGAAGCCTTAATCACCTACAGCGAAACGCCTGAAAAAGACGCCAAGGGAAAAAAGAGGATAAAAACCTCGTCCTTGATCGATTTTAACCAATCAAACACCTTTGACCTTGCCGATCGTATGAAAGTCCTTAAGACCGACCGAAAGGACAAGTCCGTGGCGATGCAGATCCGGCTCACTGGCACGCCCGCATTCAAGAACCTGCAGATTTCCGCGTCGAACGTTCCGGGAATCGGCGGAAATCCCGGGTGGGTCGCAAAGCCCCCGAAAGGTAAAGGATATTTCGCCGTCGTCGGTACCGTTCCAGGAACGGAAGGCCCGGGCGATTCATTCGTGAACGCCGATACGGCGGCCATCTGCGCGCTTGCGCAGTTTACCGGACAGCCTACGCTTTCCGGCACCACTAAGACCTGGAAAGCCACCGTTCGCGGCGCGTATATCGCGCGGCGATGGTATAATCCCAAAGAAAATCGTTATTACAGTCTAGCAATACTACCTCGTTAAAAACTCTTGACGATAATCGTTATTATACGTATCTTAATATTATACCATGTATAACAAGGAGCAAAGCAATGTCGAAGAAGCTGTATAAAATTGAGGAAGGACGTAAGATCTTCGGCGTATGCGGCGGACTTGCGGAGTACCTTAACGTGGACGTCGTGATTGTAAGGATTGTATGGGCTATTCTTGCGCTTTGTTGGGGCATGGGGTTGATTCTTTACCTGGTCTGCGCCTTTGTCCTGCCGAACAAGAGCGAAGTTCAATACTGAGGCTTCGTTATTTATCGATTGTCACGAACGTGTTTTTTGCCAAGTAGTTGATAATCGAGGTAACTCCCCATGGGACCCAGACTCCAAACGTTATGACGCAGAGTAATGCGTTACCCCATACGAGAACAAAACCGCGTAATGTATTACCGGAAAACCCAAATTTTCCTATTTGATTATCACCGTCGGAAATAATCGTTTTTCCGGCAAGGTAGCCCCAAATACGTAAAATCGCGGCGGGCAGGTACAATCCAAGGGTTATTGCCGAGAGGACTAGATTCACGGCGATAATACTGGACGCGGTATCGGGTTTCGCGCGAAGGTCAACTCGATAGTTTCCCAGCTTAAAATCGCATCGCCAAGAAGAATAAATAAATATAAACGGACTCAGCGCAGCGATGAGCAAAACGGTGCATAGGCCATACAAAATCGTGATAGTCTCCGGCGAGATACCGTGCGGAGGCTTGACGGCCAAGGTTCTAGTGATCAGAAACATCAATCCGACGTACGCGAGTACGGGAATGACGAGCCAGGAAATAAATACGCGAAAAAGTTTATTCGTTCTCCCTTTGAATGCAATGCGGTGCCCTTCGTATTCCGTCGCGTGCAGGAGATATGCGTGCGTTTGCCTGATTAGCGCGGGAAGATAGAGGCCGAGGGTTATCAGCGACAGAAGGCATCCTTTCAGGTAATCACCGTAAAACGCGTAGAAAGATCCCCTGAAACGGAATTTCGAATCGTTCAAAGAGAGTGAGTCGATCGTGCGGGAGTACGCGAAGAACGCCAAAAAGCCCGAAAGGACTAATAAAGGAAACGCGGCGCAAATCGCTATCCCGACGGTGATGAGCGTTTCCGCGAAGTTTGCCTTGTCGAGGAAGCGCATCCAGGAAAGCTCGAATAGTATAAGCGCGGCGACGCATGCCGCGAAGAGCCCCAGGAATGGTTTCCACCAGGATTTGCCGGAAAGAGTGGCGGAAAATTTCTTTTTCATCGGGGAATTCGCTCCTTACGCTTCAAACAAGTATACAGGAAAATCGTTGAGAGGTCTTGTTGCCTTTTGGTTTGTAATAAATCTCGAAAAAATCCATAGTAACGCGGTTTCTTCCTTGTGAATTCGTATAGCGGGGTATAAACTCAGATTAAATAAAAAAGTCCCGATATTGATCGGCAATGCTTTCAAGGGGGACTGTATGGGAGACACACCGCTAGACGTAACCGGAGTAAAAACCTTTTTCGTGGTTCCGGACCTTTCGCTTTTCCCAGAGGAAAACCTTCGTCATTTTTGCCTACAGGGATTTGAATCCTATTTCCTCGAAGCCGACCAGTATTGCCCCCTTGAATCGAAAATCGATATTCTTTTCTCCATTTTTCAGCAGGTAATCCTCTTCTTTAACATCGACCGCGAGGTTCATGGCATCGATTGGCCTTCGTACATCCGATCGCTCCAGAAAAAGTATGGCGAGCGGGCGATGATCGGCGTTATGTACTGCAAGAGAAACAACTTTGAGGAGGTCCGCTGGCTGGAACGCCTGTATCTTTACGATATCGGGATCGTGTGCGGATGCATCTCCCTCGAGTACCAAAAAGCCAAGAACCTTAGTCTCTTCATGAACGTTCTCATCGCGAACCAGGCGAATGGGCAACGTAAGCATATTCGGGCGATCTGCGACTCCGGTTTCAAGATGAACATGATGTATCGCGGAAAGCAGTTCCTTGGCTGCCTGCGGGACATTAGCATCAGTCATTTCTCGTGCGTTTTCCAGGGCGAGTGCCCGGAGCTGCCGCTTCACGAAAAGGTATACGACATGCAGATGAGCCTTCACGGCGTATTGATGAAAGTAAACGCCGTGTTTTGCCTGAAGCGCGTGATCGTGAACGACGAGATAAGCGTTTTCGTGTTCCGCAGTTCCGACGATCGGGAAGGGCTCGATCCCGACCTGATGGTCAAGGTTAACGGCGTTATTTTCAATTCGCTGCAGGCGTGCATGATGTACCGCCTTAAGGCCGAGTTCGACAATGAGCGGCAGCGGCGATTGCGCGAACGTCAGGAAAAGATCGCGGCGCATCTCGCGCCGGAGGATCTCGTGCCTAACACGAAAGCCGCCGAAAAACTCGTTAAGGAACTGGACGTGGCGAAACTTTTGGAAACGATAGGCTAGCCGGACTCTCCGGTCAATCGAGCCCGGGGGCGCCGGGCTGCGCGGCCGGGAGGGTAACGGTGAAAACCGTTTTGCCCGGATTGCTTTCGAAGGTGATCGCGCCGCCGCAGGCTTGAATGATTTGCCTGCAACTATCCAGCCCCGAACCGAATGCCTGCCCGTTGGACGCGTGGTCTGGCTTAAGCAGGCTGTCCTGTGTTTCCGCCGGGATGCCCGGCCCATCGTCCTCGATCTCGACGAAAGCGTATTTGTTCCATTCGCCGGTCCGTATCTTGATCGTGCCCGAGAAGCGCATCGATTGCGCGGCGATTCGTAGGAGCGTGATCCATACCTGCGTAAAGCGCGTCGGGGAGCCGATCGCCGTCGCGGGCAGCAACTCCAGTTTCGTGACTATCCCGTCCGTCAGCATGTTCCGCATCAGGGCGAGCACGGATTCGATGTCCCTGTCGATCCTGATAGGGACGCTTTCGTCCTCGGCAGCAGGCGATAGATATGCCTTCAGTGCCGCCACGACCCCTGTGGCCTTCTTCGCGGATTCCGCGACGATCGCGGTCATCCTTCGGGCGATAGCCGTTTCTCCGGAGGTTTGGATAATCTCGGCGTCCTTTCCCGTTCCCAGGAACGGAACCAAGTCATCGACTTTTTCCCCGAGCCCGAGATACGAAAGCGTCTCGGCAAGGTCCGCTGGACGCTCGAGCCCCCGCGCCTCCAGCTCGGCGGTGAGTTCGTAAAGCCGCTCTCGCGCCTCGGCGGTTTTCGCGGGGTTTCGGTTGCATTCAAGCCCAAGTCGCATGACCTCGTTGTGAAGGGTTTTCTCCCGCGGCGAAAGGGACGCGGTATAATCCGCCATCATCGGTAATTCACCCTCGAGGAACTCGGTCAGCGTTCCCGCCGCGGTCGTGATGGCTCCAAGGGGCGTATTAAGCTCGTGCGCGATACCGGCGGAAAGCTGCCCAAGCGCCGTCATCTTTTCCGCCTCGATTAGGCGATTCTGCAGGAATTTCTGCTCCGTCATCGCGGCCTCGAGCTCGGAGGTGCGCAGTCGGACTCGCGTTTCGAGCGTATTGTTCGCGTCCATGAGTTCCCGATTGCTTACTTCGATTTTAACGGCCATATCGTTAACCGTCTCGATTACGGCGTCAATATCCGTGTAGCCCGAGAATTCGATTCGCGCGCTGTAGTCGCCGGAACCGATCGACTGTATTCCTTGAAACAAATGATCGAAAGCGAGAGCCGCCCGTTTTTTGAAGAAAAAGCGATTCGCCAGGTATGTCGCTAGGACGATAGATATGATCATCAACAACGTGACTACGAGGAATCCGCCCAGCATCCCGTTAAGTACCTTATCGCTGAATTCGATCTGAAGGGAGCCGAGTTCGATCCCCCGGAAGGATATTTTCCGCGATTCTTCCGGTATCCAAAAGGATGCGTTACCGACGCTGCGGGAGAAAACCAATCCGGACGCGGTAGAGAGGATCGTTACCCGCGAAATGCGGCCTGAATACAGCAGTGCCTCCCCTATGCGGGCGGTTTGCCTGTCGTCGATGTTGTAGAGCGGCTCGATTAGGATGGAGGATATCTCGTCCGCGGAGACGCTTGAGCTTCGGCGAAGCTCCCTGATCGCGAACGAGGCGATAAGCGTCACCGAAATCAATTGGACTACGATAATTAAAAGCGATGAAATAACGATATTTAACCGACTGTACTCGCCCAGGAAGGATTTACTCATCAATTAACTCCGCGTTGTTCATTATCCATGCCATAAAATGTAACTCATGCGCATATATCAGTCAAAAACGGGAGAAAAAAAAGGGCTGTCCGACAAGTATCTCGCCCGACAGCCCCGATTAACGCCATAGTACGGCGATTCGTCGTTACATCAATTCCTCGATATCAAGTTCCCCGGCGACGCATGGCGTGCCGATGGTCCAGTTTTCGAGGACTTGGGGATGAATCTCGCCGAAGATGCCGATGGCCTTTCCCTTAATCATTATCGACGCCTGGCGCCCGTGAATGAAGCGGGGGTCGTCGGAGTCGACAACCGAGTAATCATGGTCGAGGTAGTAAAGGAGGCTCGCCACTTGGCTTGCCGCCTCGTTGAAGTTCGCGTCGCTTGAGGCCGAAAGGAACCCGAGGTGTTGGCGGGTTCTCGTACCGGTGTTTTCGCTGTCTTCAAGGTATGCGACCTTACCGATCTCGAATATGCGGTGCGGATAGGCCGCGTTCCCCGAGGGCGCCTCGGCGGACAGTAGGCTCGGCAGGATCGACGGGCGCACGAACTGGTAGTTCTCGGTCATCGGGTTCGAAATCTCGATGACCTTTTTGCCCGCGCTCGAGTCGGCGATGTTCATTTTTTCGATATAGTCCTTTCCCGATCCGAGGTAATTGAAGATCATTTCCTGGTATCCAAGTCCGACCATTAGGCTCTTTGCCTTGCGGCTAAAGAGGGTGAGCGGGGTAAGGCGGCCGATGGTGAAGTCGCGGGGCTTGGAGGGCTTAAAGAAGCCGATTTCCTTGCCCATCATGACGTCCTCGATGATGTCCACTTCGTGGAGGAAGTCGTTGCGGTACTCGGGCGGCCAAATGGTTACCGTGTCGCCGGAGGTCTCCACCTCGTTGCCCATGCGCTCGAGGGCGTCGCGGATCTCGCCGCCGGAAAGCTCTGAGCCGAGAAGGCGATTGATCGCGGCGATCGTCGTGCTCGTGGATTTTTGGAAGTAGTACGGCGTGGTGATCGTCTTGCCGAGCCCGGTTTCGTAGGGATGCTCGACCTTTACGGGAAGTATTTTGTATCCGGCGTCGGCGAAATCGCACGCGACGATGCTGGTGGCGAGGACGAGGGACGGCATGTCGGTTCCCGTCATCTCGACGAGGAGGTCCGAATCGCCGACCTTGACCGCGCCGAGGGTCGCGCTGTTGATGATCGGCGCCATCGACATAACCTCGTTCTTAGCGTCGGCGAGGAGCGGGAACTGCTTCGCGTTCTTGAGTATCCAGCCGTATTCCTTTCCCTTTGGGTGGTCGGTCAGGATTTGGCGGCAGGTCATCGGCGCGTCGCAGCCGAGCGGGACGAAGCTCGTTTTGTCTGGATCGACGGCTTTATAGTTAATGGGCCAAGCGATGCTCGCCGAGCGGTATACGCCCATCGAGATGGAACGGCGCTTGCGGCCGAAATTCCAGCAGAGTTTTTCCTGCGTCTGGATGATATCAAGGAGCATCGGCTCGTCGATCGGCTTTCCCGAGATGACGAAGGCGGTCATGAACGGCCTGATATCCTTAAGGGAGGGATCGACCTTGACGACGCGGTTACCGGAGTCCATCGCCTTTCCGTCGCGCGAGAAGAAATCGGCGTAATGCCCTTTTTTGGCGCTGCCGTGCGCGTGTAGGCGAAGCTGGCGCGCCACGCCACCCGTGGACCAGAGGTCCGGGCGGTTTGTGTCGTTCAGCTCGATCTTTATCGTTCGCTCCGCCTCGGGCAGGGAGGCGTCGGGTTTTTCGTCAAGCTCGGCCTTTCCGCAGGTAAGGCGTTCCTCGAGCTTCGCATAGTCGTATTTTTCGCCGAGAAGGCTGAAAAACAGCTTCTCGTTTACTTCGATCTTTGGCATCTTTCGCTCCTTAGGTTTCCGTTATGCTCCGGCATCCGGCGGTGCCACGGTAGGCCAGTCGCCTGCCGTGAAAAATCAGTATTTCGCCTTTCTGAGGCGCACGCCCTCGATGTCCGTGCTAAAGAGCTCACGGAGGTCATTGAGGCCAAGCGCCATGAGCGCCATGCGGTCGATTCCGATTCCCCACGCGAGTACGGGCACGTCGATGCCCATCGCCTTGGTGACCTCCGGGCGGAATATTCCCGAGCCGCCGAGCTCGAACCAGCCGAGGACCGGGTGCTTGATGTGCACCTCGATCGAGGGCTCGGTGAAGGGGAAGTATCCGGGGACGTATTTTACCTCGGTAGCGCCCGCGATCTCGACGGCGAACATCTCGAGGAACCCGAGGAGGGTCTTGAGGTTGACCTCGTCGCCGAGAACGATGCCCTCGGTCTGGTAAAAGTCCGAAAGGTGGGTCGCGTCGACCTTGTCGTAACGGAAGCACCGGGCGATACCGAAGTATTTACCGGGGATCTTCGCGCTGTGGAGCTGGTGAGCCGAGAGCGCGGTGCCCTGGCTCCGGAGTATGAGCCGGCGGGTAAACTCGCGGTCAAAGCTGTAGTTCCATCCGCGGCTGCCGGTATTGCCGCCGTTCTGGTGCGCCGCGGCGACGTTCGAGAGCCACGGCTCCTCGATAGTCTTCGCGTGCGAGGGGTTTTTGACGTAGTACGCGTCGTGAATGTCGCGCGCCGCGTGGAACTGGGGCATGAAAAGCGCGTCCGAGTTCCAGAACTCGGTTTCCACGAGCGGGCCGTCGAATTCCTCGAAGCCGAGGGAGCAGAGCTTGTCCTTGACGCTCTCGAGGAAGCTTACGTAGGGGTTGGTGCGACCGGGGATTACGCGTGCGGGCGGAATGGCGGTGTTGTATCCGCGGAAGGTTCCGGTTTTCCATTCCCCGGATTTGAGCATCGAGGGGGTCAGCGAACCGATTTCCTCTCCCGTAATCCCGGCCGCGTCTAGGGCCTTCTTAACTTCGGAGGCCGCGGGGGTAAGCGTATACACGACCGCCTCGCGCTCGACGATGCGGAAGGGGGAGTCGGCCGCGCCGCGCTTCTTGGCGAGCGTTCCCATTATCGCGATCTGCTCGGGGCTCAAGTTCTTTTGGTCGAGGAGTCCGGAGGGCGATTCGTTAGCGAGGCGTATAAGGGTTGCCGTCGCGGTAAGGCGCGCGCTTTTGGGCGCTTCGACGAACGACGCTTTTTTGTCCTCGTTCATCCGTACGGCGCCTTCCTTGGAAAGCGTTCCAAACGCGGAACCGACGTCCTTTTGCTCAAGACCAAGGTCCGCGACTATTTCGGGGAGGGTTCGCGGTCCCTTTTCCTTCAGGAGAGCGAGAATCCTCTCGTCGGGAGTACCCGTCTTGGCGAATGAGCGTCCGAGCTCGGTGATCTCGAAAAAGGTACTGGGTTCGCGGCGGACCTCGGAGACGAGTTCCTTTCCCCCAAGCCAGGAAAACGCCTGATTGGCATGGCCCGGTTTATATTCCAGCTCCTTTTCGAGCTTTTCCGCGGTAAGTTCCGTGCCGGGCGCGAAGCCCCGCAACACGCGGATCTCGAGCGGATGCAGATTCTTGATTATTGACTGTACATCCATGACTTACTCCTGATAAAATATGAACACATTTATATCATTTTCATCGGAGTACAGTAAAGGGTGCGAAGAAAGGTACATATACGCAGCAAGATTTTCTTCATAGTTCTCATCGCGGTTTTGCCAACCGTCGGAATAACGGTCTTTTCCGCGCTTCGATCCCGCGAAAGTACCCTTCAGGAGAAGCTGACCTTTCAGTCGAACCTTTGCGAGGGGTTCGTCAACGAGCAAAGGTTGATGGTTCGCAACGGCCACCAGATGCTTCTCGCCATATCGCAGACCCGATCGGTCAAAAATGGGGACTATAATAGCCTCAGCGCCTACCTCGCGGACCTTTCAAGCCTTAACCCCAACTACGCCGTCCTTCTCGCAGCCGACGAATCGGGCACAGTGGTCGCCTCCAGTATAGGCAAGACTGGCTATTCGGTCGCGGATCGCCCTTACGTGCTCGACGCGCTCGGCACCGAGCGGTTCACCATCGG
>Ga0209373_10003476_pt1 | contig 14486 bp, 16 predicted proteins | sample Higcelweek5metaG_FD_187173 | JGI IMG/M metagenome (GOLD analysis project Ga0209373, IMG submission 187173) | Freshwater pond sediment microbial communities from the University of Edinburgh, under environmental carbon perturbations - High... | ecosystem: Environmental > Aquatic > Freshwater >...
TTCTGTCATAGTCACAAATTCATTTGATTTAGAACTACTAACAATCGTTCCTTTTTCTTCTTCGGAATTAATATATTTTATTGTATAAGTAAATTGTACACCTTTTTGATTATAATCGTAAAATATCTTTGCTAGTTCGCTTTCTTTTTCTCCTACTAAGCTATCAAAATAAGGTTTACCTAATGAATATACTAATTCAACTTTATTATCAGTTTCCATTTTTCTTGCTCCCGCTTTTACTGATTGAGAAATTAGATTGCCATAAGTAATATCCACACTATAAACATATTTTATTTTAACATCAACTTTAGTGTTTAAAGAAGCAGCGCCCTCTGATGTAATACCACTATAATTAGGAATAGTAATTCCTTTCCCAACTGATACTTTAAAAGTCATTTTAGTATCAGGAGAAATTATTTTACCAGCCTTTAATGATTGAGAAATAACTTTTCCTAATTCATAATCATCAGATATTGCATCACTAAACTTACATACCAAGCCATTATCTGAACACCATTTTGTTACTTCTTCTTTAGTTTTACTAACTAAATTTATTATTTCAATAGTGTTTTCTTCCGCATCACCTTTAGAAATAACTATTTCTAAGCTATCCGATCTTTTAAAATTATTTTTATCAACAGTAGCGCTGTCAAAAGTATAACTTATTAAATTGCCTTTAGCTATTTTTTTAGAATTTATTTCCGTAATAATCGTATTAAATAAATTATTATCATCAATCCAAGCTTTTATTTCGGCTCCGGTCATCTTTTTTAAATCCGGAACAGTTATTTTTTCATCGGGATTAGATCCTTTACTAACTGTTATTTCTAAAATAGTCTTTTTACTTATTTTACTACCACTTTTTATTGATTGGCTTATTACATAGTCTTCAGCAAATTGATTATTATATGTTTCTTTTTTAATAATTTGAATTTTGTTTTCAGTTGACCACTTATCAGCAATGGAAACTAATTGATTATTAAAATTAGGGACTTCAATCTTCGAAAAATAAATAATTAGTATTATTATTGTTGCTATAACTGCTGTTGCTACAGCTATTTCAATAATTAAACGTTTTTGTTTTTTCTTGGTATAATTAGTATCATTTTCCAATTCATTTTCAACTATTTTAATCCCCTTTGGTTCTTTTTTTTCTTCTTTTGGTTCTTCTTCGGTAAAATTACTTAAAAAACTACTCATCTTTTTTTAGTACTCCTTTTTCTAATCTTAATGTTATATCAGATTTAGCTGCTACACCTTTAGAATGAGTAACAACAATTACACATTTATTATGTTCATGAGCAAGCATAGCAAATAATTTAATTATCTCTTCAGTCATTTCTTGATCTAAATTCCCAGTTGGTTCATCAGCTAGAATTAAATCAACATCTGTAGATAATGCTCTAGCAATGGCCACTCTTTGTTGTTCTCCGCCTGATAATTTATTAATAGTACGACTAATTTTAACGTTATCTAAACCAACATATTTTAGTAAGTTTTTAGCAACTAATTCTTTATTTTCTGGAATCTCATTATCAGTTATATTCATCGCTACTAAAATGTTTTCTAATGCTGTCATATATGGAATTAAGTTATAACTTTGGAAAACTATCCCCATATTATTACGACGATATTTATCTAAACCTATTTGTCTAACATCAATATTTTCATATTTTATTTTCCCTTGTTTTTGTTCTTCTAAAGCTGCTATTAAAGAAAGTAACGTTGTTTTACCACTACCGCTTTCTCCTAGTATGGTATAAAACTTGCCTTTCTTAAAATCAAAAGAAACATCTTTTAAAATATATCTTATCGTATCACCATCTTGGTAAAAATAACTTAAATTTGAAACACTTAAAATATTCTCCATAATTTCTCCTTACATCAATATCTTTTTTGGATTTATTTTTAAAGTATAATATATTGGTATTAAAGTAGAGACTGTAATACTACCAACACTGATTATAAATATTAAAACTATGGTTACAGCATCTAACTTAACATTGTAATTAGCCATAACATCACTTTTATCAACATTTAATAAATACCCATATTCATCATAATATTGATCATTTTTATCATAAGATGCTGTTATTTGATTTTCTAACATTTTATTAGATATGTTTTTCGCTACTAAGTTACCAGTAAAAATTGATATACCAATTGCTAATAATGATATTGCTAAAGTTTCTATTAGAATTTGTAAAGCAATATTCATTTTACGTTCACCTAGAGCCAGATAAATACCCATTTCATGTTTTCTTTCGCGAAGAAATAGTAATGATATTAAACCAATTATTAGAACTGAGGCCCCTAATGAAGCATACATAACATAATTAGAAATAGTTTCAACACTTTTCATTGGTCCAATAGTTGTTTTATATAACTCCGAGTTATCAGTAAATTTGTAGCCATCAGGAAGTAATTTTAAGTTTTCGTTTTTAAAGTTTTCAATATCATTAATACTTTTTAAATAAAATGCTGAATTAATATACAGATCATCATACCATTCAACATCCAAAGAAGAAGCACTACTTGCTACTTTATCATGAATAGCTTTAACAGTATTATTAGGCATATAAATATAGTTTGCTAAAGGATTATTCTCATAAATAACATTGCCTTTATCATCTAATGTTTTATTAACTTTAGCTTCAAATATACCAACTACTTTATATTTTTCGGAGATAGTTTTAAATATTCGGTATTCTCCAGTACTATAATCATTTATCTCTTTTTGTAAAGTTATTTCTGAACCAACCTCTAAGTTGTTTTTTTCAGCTACTTCTTTTGATATTAAAATAACATTATTACCATTTTTAACATCATCTTCAGTATAAACAGCTCCTGATATAATCTTTATTTTACCATTGATAATATCTTTTAGCTGGTTGTTGTTAGTTCCTAAAATAGAGAAATAGCCTTGAGATATTGGATAAAAAGGATCATCTATAGATATTTCTTTAGATGAATATTCACGGGCTTCATACATTAAACCACTATCAGCAGACAAAGTTGTTTTGCTGGTTAAATAATAATTATATGAATAATAGTAAGCTTTTAAATATGAAGAACTACCAATTTTCTTAATTATCGCTTCAGTAAGCTTTTCTGGTTCTTTAGTTAATTCTTCATCATAATTAATTTCTGGTTTTAATTCAATTGGCATGCCACTAGCTATATTATTTTCCGTTTTCACAAGAGCTTTTTTAACTGATATAGATCCAGCTATTAAATTACATATAAGTAATATTGCCAAAAACAAGATTAAAGATTTCCCTTTACGTCTTTTAATACTTATTATACTTCTTTCAAAAAAATTCATAAAATTCCTCGCATCTAAAAAGTTTCTTAACTTCTATTATTTAGATGCAAATTAAAATGAATTTTATTGGTAAAATTAAAAAAAAGGTTAAATATTTATTTAATCTTTAATTATATCTTTTAATTTGCTTTCAAATTTTTCTTTTTCGTTAATACTATAATATCCTTCTATTTTATTTAAATATTCACCATTTCTAAATACTAATAAAGTTGGATAATCATTTACATCATAAAGATTAAATTCATTTGATGATATATCTAATTTATAATAATTTACTTCACCATTTATATTATCAGTGATTTCTTTTATTGGAATGGACTTTAAAAGGCATTCAGCTACATCATTATTAAATATTTCTATTAATGTTATACCTTTTAATTTAATTTTATCTTGGAATTCATTACCATTTATAACAAAGAAATCTGATAATGATGCTGCTCCATATCTATCAACAAATAAATCTTTTATTGTTCTAGGATCATTTTTAATATCAGTAAGATATTTATTATATTGTCCCTCATCTTTAGCAACCATAATGGCTCCTACTGGACATTCAGCTTCACAAAGACCACAGCTTATGCAAGTATCCTCTACAACAATAGTGTTTTTTTCTTCATCAAAATGCATAGCATGAATTGGACATATAGCTACTCCGCCACATTCTTTGGCATTATCGCATATTTTAAAATTTATTAATGCTTTCATATTTTATTCTCCTATCATTAAATTTTTCTTACAATTACTGAAAACTGATTTGTATCAACTGTAGGTTCTTTTACTTTTTCAGCATTAAATAATGGATTATCAAAAATATTCAATATCTCATATCCTTTGCCTAAAAACCAATCAATAAAGAATTCTTTCTTATATCTATTAAAATAAGTATTGTATTTTGGATTAAAAGGTTCCTTACCATATAATTCTTTTTCTCCATTAATGTATTCCATAACATTAATTATAATTATACCACTAGGCTTAAGCAAAAGATCGAAATCAGCTAATATTTCCTTCGCAATTTCATCATTAACATGTATTAGCGTCGCCAAACAGATTATTGCTTCGAAATAATTCGGCGGAAAATCCAATTTTCTCATATCCATCACTTTAAAACTAGCTTTTGGTGCTTTTTTTATAGCAACATCAATCATATTTTTTGAAGCATCTATACCAATTACCTCAAAATTTTTATTACATTTCTCTGTTAAATATTTAGGATAATCTCCTGTTGCTGTTCCAACGTCTAATATTCTACTTCCAACTGCCAAAGCATCCATCAAAACGTCTATTTCTCTTTGGAATTGAACATTACCTTTTAGATCTTTTGAATTAAAATAATCAATATACTCATTAACAACACTGTCATATGTATTTATAGTTTCATCAGTTTTATTTAGCATATACCCTCCTATTATCTTTTCCTAATCATAGTTATTGCATTAACTAATCTTTTAATAAATATATCTATTTCTTCTTTATTGTTGTATTTACCTAAACTAACTCTTATTGGACTACTAGTATTTAATTCAGCATTAATAGCAAGTAAAACATAAGAAGGACTAATATCAAAAGAGTTACAAGCAGATCCAGTTGATACATAAATATTATTAGCTTCTAGCATAAGTAATAGTTCATCACCTTTAACCCCTTCAAAAGCAATATTAGTGGTATTAGGAAGTCTACTATCTATATCCCCATATATTTTAACTCCGGATATTTGCCCTTTTATTTGACTTTCAAAATAGTCTCTAAGACTTCTTATGTTATTTATTTCTTCTTCGTTATTAGAAAGCAACTCAATTGCTTTTCCAAGACCAACTATATAGGGAGCATTTTCTGTTCCGCCGCGGCGATCTTTTTCTTGATGGCCAAATATAAGTGGTACAAAAGGCGTTCCTTCTTTTATATATAATATTCCTATCCCCTTTGGAGCATGAACTTTATGACCAGACATTGATAAAGTATCAGCATTTAATTCTTTAACATCAATTTTTATTTTACCAACTGCTTGAACAGCATCAACATGAAATAAAATGTTATTTTGATGAGCTATTTCGCCGATTTCTTTTATAGGATAAATATTACCTATTTCATTATTTGCTAGCATTACGGAAATAAGTAAAGTATCAGAGGTTATACTAGATTTTAATTCTTCTAAATTTAATCGACCATTATTATCAACAGATAAGTATGTTATTTTATAACCGATACTTTCTAAATATTTCATTGTTTCTAATATTGAAGAATGTTCTACTTTAGTAGTAATAATATGACGTTTGCTAGGATTATTTCTAACTGCCGACATAATTGCTGTACAGTTACTTTCACTAGCACAACTAGTAAATACTATTTCTTCTTTTTTAGCATTAAGAAAGTTAGAAATTATGGTTCTTGATTTTTCAATTACTTCTTTTACCCTCTTGCCAATATTATAAATACTACTAGGATTGCCATATTCTTCTTTAAAATAAGGTAACATAGCATTTAATACTTCTTCATCTACTTTAGTTGTCGCATTATTATCTAAATAAATCTTATTATTCATAAACATCTCCCTATCTAATATTACATTTTATGATCTTCTGGCAAAGCTACAAACATTGATAAATCTATTTCTTTATTTCTTATTGTAGCAATTATTCCTTTGCTTTTAAATAAATTAATTAATGCCATTCTATTATCATTATTAATTGCAGAATATAAAATTAGTTTACCATCAAAGATAATTATCGTATCATAAATCACTTCTAAACCAAGATTATATGGTTTTGCATTAATTCTAGTTAAGATTTTAGCCTTTTCTATATATATATCAGCTGGCAAATCACTAAATCCTTCTTTTGATTCGCTATCAGTTATTGCAGCCTCTACAATATCAAGAGTTTTAGCCGTCCATATTGTTGATAAATCTATATTTGCAGGTACAAGTTGTCCAACAGGAATTTCTTCTTTTGGGCTTGTGCTCATTATTCTTTTGTATAATACATTATGATCATCTAATCCCTGTTCTAAAGCTTCTCCTTTTACTCCAGCAATCTCATTTAAAATAATTGCTTTTGGCATTTCTCCATCAACATTAGGACTATAAAAAACATCTGTGAAAACTGGCTTTTCCGTTATATATCCGCTTATCACAAAACGCGATGATACACCTTGCATTAATACTGCTCCAGGATCATTAGTAGGCATATCGGAAATAGCAACATCTAATTCTTCATCCCCATTTGGCACCCAAATATCAGGGGTTTTTATTTCCATAGTGTCGTCAGTTTCGTAGCCAAAATTTAAGATGTTAGCTGCAGGGAAAGAAAGCTCTTTCTCTTTCTTAACAAATTCTACAACTGTATTTGGAACAAGAAGCTTCAATATATCTAAATCAAAAACAATGGGATATCTAAACCCAATATGAGCAGCTGAAACATTTTCAAAATGAGTTAAAACTCCATGACCATCTGGCCTAAATTTTGGGCACAAATATTTTTTACCATCTTGTTCATAATATGGTATCTCAACTTTTTTTTCTTTTAATTCACGATATATGTATAAAGCTGATGATAATATTCTGCTTAATCTAACTGTATTTACTAAGCAACAATAATCAGCATCATTCAATTGCATTGCTTTAGCATGTTCTTTTTTTAAATCGCTTTCATTTAATTTCAATAATTGTTCTAATGTCATATTATTTCACCCAATCTAATTATATTATTATTAATAAAATCCGCCATCTACTCTTATTGTTTCACTATTAATGTATCTTGCTTCATCACTTGCTAGAAATAAAACCACATCAGCTATTTCTTCTGGTTCAGCAAATCTTTTTAATAATATTTTTTCTTTTTCAGTAACAAGGTAATCCTTAGGTAATTCTATATTCATATCTGTATCTACCCATCCCGGAGCAATAGCATTTACGTTTACATAAGGTGAAAACTGGGCTGCTAAATTTTTAGTTAAATTAATAACTCCAGCTTTAGATGCATCATAATCAATGCTATAGGTTGATGTTGTATTCATTCCATTTGTAGATGATATATTAATGATTTTACCAAATTTATTTTTCATCATGTTTGCACCAGCATATTTAGAAGTTAAAAACATACCCACTAAATTAGTATTTAAAGTTTCGGTCCAGTGTTCAACTTTTCTATCTTCAAAATCAACATCTATAGCTATTCCCGCATTATTTACTAAAATATCTATCCTGCCAAATGTATCAATTATCTTTTTGATCATTGCTTTTACTTCTTTTTCTTTTGATACATCAGCTTTTATTGCTAAGCACTTGACGCCATAAGATTCTATAACATCTTTAACAATTTCTGCTTCTTGATAGAAATCTTTAAAATTTACAACGACATTAGCATTCTTTTGAGCAAAATGAATAGCAATAGATCTTCCTATTCCTCTACTTGATCCTGTTACTAAAACAACTTTATCTTTAAAGTTCATCTAAATCACTCTCTCTTTTTATTTCAATACCAAGTTTGGTAATAATGGTATCAAACATTTTTGAATATTCATCAATTGTTGCTTTTTTGCAATCAACATATCCAAGGGAATATTCATTATTTAAATAATCTCTATATACGCAATCTTGATAAACAATAATTCCGTATAACAGCTTTTCGTAAATATCTTTATATTCTTTTATTAGTTTATCTTTATTAATTATATATATTTTATAATTAGAAGATATATTATTAATTAATAATTTGAAAAATCTGTTTTTTCTAAGAGATCGCATTTCATCTTTAGAACAAACATACAAATCTATAGATTTCTTGCCAGATTTAATAGAATTAATTCTTTCTATTAAATACTTTATTTCTTTATCAGAATCATTATAAAGTCTTTCTAAATAAAAAGTAATAATTTTTTGTTCTATTTTAGCATCTTGATGATCATTGGCTTTTTTTAGCCAATCATATGATTCTCTTATAGAATCAAATTCAAAAAGCCAATTAGAAGAATTTAGTTGGCAGTCCAAAAGATCAATTATCAAACCATTAATGGAACTATTAGTATTAGTAATTAATTCATATACTTTTTCGATAACAACCTTATATAAATCTCTTTTAAATAGAAAATCCTTTTGGGCATAAGTATACTTTGTCTTATCATTTATTAAAGAGGTAATAATTGTATTTATTTTATAATTATAAGTTTTTAATAACCTCTCATTACTAACTAAAATAACTAATGTATTTTTATTAGTATGCTTTTCTACTTTTTCTATATTTTCTTTACCAATAACAACTATAATATCAAAAGTTTCTTTAGTTTTTTCATTAATAGTATAGTCGACCTTTTCACGATTAAACTTATATGTTATAGCTTCTAACATATTAGATTTTTGATCAGAAATTATTAAAACCTTATTATTCATAAACATCTCCTAATACAAATATTATACTATATATTTTAATTACTATTTCTTTTTTCTTCAGCAATACCATACGTCATGCCAATATTTGATGCCGCTATATATTTGGCTTTGCATTTATTAGATACAGCTGCTGCAAAAGCTATTAACGCTCTTGATGGTACCCACCAATTAGGCATATCAGGAGTATACTTTTTCATTTCTTCTAATGATTTATTATAATAGTAATCATTATCATCTTTATCACAAGCTTCTTTAGTCATAACAACCATTTCTTTTTTGTCATACTTAAATGGCACATCTTCAGTAAAGTGATAACCAACTGTTTCTCTAAAAAATTTATTAGAACTTCCTGCTAATACTAAGACATCAACTTCTGTTTTTAAATCTATTAATTTTGTTTCTAATTCTTTAATTACTTCTCCAACATCAATAGTTGTTCTATCCCTTGCCAAATCTGGATAAGAAACATTTATATCTACTGCTCCCATATTAATATGTAAGCGTTCTATAACTTCTTTATCTTTAACTACAGCAATCTCATTAGATCCGCCACCACCAATTAAAATAACAATTGGTTTAGTTGTATCAATATTAGCTATTACACCATTTATTGTATATCTTTCTTCATCAGAAGCACTAGCTACTGTTAATGTTAATCCTGTACTTGCTTTTAAATGTTCTAAGAATGCTTCTTTTTCTTCACTAGATATATTTCTAAAAATACTAGTCCCATAAATATAAATATTATCAGCTATTTCTTTTAACTTATTTATATAATTAAATAACTTATTTTCATCATCTTCTAATATCTTATTATAATCAACATAATGTTTTTTAAACTCTACTAATTCTTTAGGTAATTCTGTAGTATTATCATTTTCAAATAAGAAAGCTTTAGTAACAGTAGATCCTACTTCAATAACTATTAATTTATTCATAAATGCTCTCCACTATTTTTACTATATCTTTATTAAATTTAGCATAGTTCTTATAATCTTTACCTTTACCATATAATATTTCAAATTCAAATAATAAAAGAGCTATTAAAAGTTTATTTTCACTATAATAACTTTTGATTAATTCGCCTTTAGAATTATGTTCATTAATAATTATTTTATCTTTATCAAAAATGATAAAGTCATCTATTTTGGGTTCTTTTACTTCTTTAAAATCTAAACACTTAATTTCTTCTCCAGCCATTTCATTTATTAAGTAAAAATACATTTCATAATTAAGATAAGCTGATAATGGTAGATCTATGAAATGTAATCTCTTTACTTTTATATTACTCTTTTTTAACATTGCCGGCCATTCTTTATAAAAGCCTTTAAATGCCTTCGCTAAATTATTATAATTACTACTAAGATAAGCTTGATAGTTAGCATCCATATCACAAGCATAGGATTGGGAAGCTTCTAATTTATGAAAACTATTTTTAGTACTATGCCAAGCTTCATCAAATACTTTATCAAGATCAGATACATTTATCATTTCAGCTTCCGCTTTTATTTTATCTAGGATTTTTATCATAGCTATACTCACAGTCTTCTGATATAACCTCATATGGGTGGTTCTTTCGATATTCCTGCCTTTCATCAAAAGTCATTGGCATTATTTCTGTAGGATAATCAATATGCAATATACCATTTAAATGATCATATTCATGCGAAAATATTGTTGAAATAAAACCAGTCAAAACTTCTTTTTCCTTTTCGCCATTTATATCATAGTATTCTATTTCAACTAAGTATGGTCTAGGCACAACACATGCTAGATAAACATTCTCTTTATCTACTTGCTGCCAGGGAAGTGATGGATCTGGGCAACTAGCACAAGTTTCTAAATATTTAGTTAGCCCTATTCTTCTTATGATTACTGGATTGATAAAAACCTTCCCTTCATCATAGTCTGAATCACTGTTTTTACTTGCATCGATAGTTGTATTTCTCATATACATTATTCTTTTAGGAATACCTATTTGAACTGGTGATAAAGCAAAAACTATATTTGTTCGACAAAACTCTCTTAATTTTTCAATATCTTCCAAATAAGATTTATCACTAAAGTCTACTTCTTCAGATATTTGTCTTAAATAAGACTCATCGTTTATAATAGTCTTCCTTGTTATCAATTAAACCACTCCTAAAATAATTATACTATAATAAAAAAATGATTACTATTAATAATCATTATTTTATAAATAAATCTTCAATATATTTTATGGTATCTTTATATGTTTTATTTAAAGTAATAGAAAATTCTTGGCATAAATATTTTTCCGCTTTTTCATAATATTGACTATCTTTGTCACTAATCTTTTTCTTATTATCCAAATGAACTTGATTTCTAGCATACACTGTTTTAATAATGGTCATTAAGTCTTCGATCTTATTAGAATTAATTAACTTTTTATATTCTTTTTCAATGGAATAACTATCAGCTTCAATAACATTAAGATTAGGAATCATCTCAATATATTTATCTATTTCTTTAAGATTAATTAAATTCCTTAAATTTTTATTATTAGTTGGTATAGAAATACATAAAGATGAATCGAAAACCGGTTGCAAGATATAATAATCCGTTTCATTAATAAATTTTTTCTTTACCTCAACTATTTTACATATATCTCTTTTAAAAACAATAATATTACTTTCTTTATACATTTTGTAATCCCCCTTCTGCTTTATAAAAACAGCTATTTGAAGGATTATTATTTATCAATTAAATAAAATAAACTTCATTTTTAATATCAGGATATTAAATAACTATTAATTACTCCTATATTATAGCACTTTTTAGGGATTAACGGGGATTTATGTTTATTCTTCACTTAATGTGTTTTCAAAAAGATTAGTATCATCAATTTCAGTATAAATAGCTTTTTTAATTTCATCAGTAGATACATTTGAAGTATAGGTACCAAAAGAAACATATCTTTTTACATATCCTGCATCTAAATTAGCCAATTCATTAGGGTCAAGGTATCCCTTTTGTTGCTTGTCAATGGCTACAAAATCTTCTTTGTCGATAAAATCCATTGAGAAATATACATAGTCTATGCCTTGGGCTTTAGCATAATCATTTAGCCAAATTAACAAGTTGTTATATAAATCAGTATCACTTTGATTACTATTAACGGCTAAAAATTCAAAAGCTAAAAAAGTATCCTTCTCATTTTGATTTAGTAATTCTTCAATAGTCATTTCTTTTGCTAACTCTGAATCATCATAATAAGATAACTCCAAACGATAATTTTGAAGAATTTCCGTATCAAAGGTTTCTTCTAAATTATTAATTAAATCAGTAGACAAGTCATTAGCTAGTTTGTTCTTCATGTAGGTATCAGTTATAACACCATCATCTGCTATTGTTACATAAAAATTATAATTTTCATATTTCATATAAGTAGTAAAATTAGAGGTTTCATTATAAAAACCATTTATATCCCTACTAACAAATACTATCGTAGGCGTTACATTATATTCTTCTTCTATGTAATGAATTGCTGCCGTTTCTTTAGTTTTACACAAAGCCATTTCTTTAATATTGCAATCATATCTATTCGTTTTACTATTTCTGTTATATAAATAAACTCCTAAAATAGTAATAGCAACCACTAAAATTATAACGCTAATTAAATATATTCTTTTTTTATTTTTCATAATTCCACACTTTCTCCAATATTAAGTATTTTATAATTTAAAGACGCATCTTCTAATGATTTACACAATTCATCTATATTAGGATTCATTATAGGATTAGGATGTTCTGTATGAATTGGTAACAATAACTTTGGATTAATTGCTTTAGCAAAATCAACACCATCTGTTACTCCCATTGTTAATCCATTACCATTAAACGGCATACATAAAACTTCACATTTATAATCGTTATAAAAATTAATCGTATCACTTGTTGTATATAATCTTGCATTACCATCATCAATTATATAACCAACATTTTCTAATATTTCAACATCACGTTCTCTCGTCCCAGTTAAATAACCATGCATAGCATGAGTAACTTCTACTTTTATATCACCGATATTAAAGGTATCTGTTTCTTTTACTATATTAGCGTTTTCAAAACTATAGATATTTTGGATTTCCTCTGTAACATAAAGAATTGATTCATCTCTTTTTAGTATTTCTTCTATTATTTCTTTATAACAGTGGTCACTATGTTTATGAGTAATAAGGATAACATCAATATTTGTCCAATCTTTTTCTAATCTTTCATCTATATATCCAAACTTACCTGGATCTATTAATATTCTTTTGCCTTTAGTTTCAATTAATAAACACGATTGATTATATTTGGTTATTTTCATAATTTAACTCCTAACCTTTAATATATAAGCCAATAAAGCACCGACTGTTCTTTCATAAATTTACTCCTTTAAATAAAACATTTATTACATTATCATAATCTTTCTTATATAAAAGTTGGGTACTTGGAGTTAAATCATTGTAGTCTTCTTTTAATTTTTCTTTAACGTATTTTGCTCCATCAGCATGAGATAGTTTTAAGACTATATAGGCTTTAGAAAAGAGCATTGGAATGTTTTCTAAGTGAGATAAAATATCAGCATCAGCAACACATTCTTCTTCAATACTAGTCCTTGGTGTTTTTTGCCTATTACGATGATTGAAGACACATTTTTTTACTCTGGTAATTTTTTCCTCAGGATATTTGTATTTTTTTAATAACTTTTCAGCTATTTCAGCACTATAGATATGATGTTCTTCTCTTAAACCATAATTATATGGTAAAGAAATATCATGTAACAAAGCTCCTAATTCTACAATTTCAGTATCAGCACCACATTTTTTTGCCAAGATAATAGCATTATCAACAACATACTTAATATGTTCATTCCAAAAGTCATAATTATCAGTGATTTTATACTGATTAACAACTTCTAATAATTCTTTTTTAATCTGGTCAACAATTTTACTCATAACTATCTCCTCAATTTATTTTATCACAACTTACAAATCCTTGCTTAGCCTTTTATTGTTATAATTTATATTCATAAATTCTAGTATATAATCCATTACCTAAAGGAGCTGCTTCTAAAAATTCCCAGCCCATTTTTTCATAATAATCTTTATGGTCTGTAATTAAGTATAATGATTTGAAATTTAATTTTCTTGCTTCTTCGATGCATCTTTCTTGTAACTTAGTTCCAACTCCCTTGTTTCTATATTCCTTTTTTACAAACAAAGTCGCCATCCAAGGAAATAAATCTTGTCTTGCAGCCAGATCATTTCTCCATAATGACACAACTCCTATTACTTTATCTTCAAATTTTGCAATATACATCTGAGGAATATCAGAATAATTTAAAGAATGTCTAGATCTATAAATAACATCAGCTAATTTTGCATTATTTTGTTTAGACCACTCTTCCCAAATCAAACTTGATACCTCTTCTAAGCAAGATAAATCATCTAATAAATTTAATATTTTCACATCATTAATAAACATGCTACATCCTTATCTAATTTATAACTTTATTATGGCTCACAAAACCTTGGCGACCTTTTTTATTAATCTTTATTGGGTTATTTAATTTTATTACATTTTTTATAAACATTAAAGTTCCATACTTACTAGCACTCTTAATATCCCAATAAAGGTTGGGAGCTTTTATTAAATGATTATATTCTTGTTTTATTTCTTTAACTTTATCACCAGTTAAATTCTCATAAAAAATTACTTTAGCTATTTCAAATGATGCCGTTATATCTTTACCACTTTCTTTTAAAT
>Ga0209373_10003478_pt1 | contig 14483 bp, 19 predicted proteins | sample Higcelweek5metaG_FD_187173 | JGI IMG/M metagenome (GOLD analysis project Ga0209373, IMG submission 187173) | Freshwater pond sediment microbial communities from the University of Edinburgh, under environmental carbon perturbations - High... | ecosystem: Environmental > Aquatic > Freshwater >...
CTACCGATGACTTTAAATTAAAACTTTCGGCAAGCTCGAAAATACGTTTCAAGTCGTGAAAGCCCGATTTCGAAGGTTCAGTAACCAAGATTACCTTTTTAACACCGGTCAATGATGAAACGACAGGGCAACCAGTACCCGGAGGCCCATCAATAATTATAGTTTTTGCATTTGTTTCGGCCGCTAATTTCTTTGCGTAATTGCGCACTACGTTCACCAGTTTCCCCGAATTCTCTTCTCCTGGGGCTAAGCGTGCATGAACCATTTGCCCATTGCGATAAGCACCAGCATACCAGCGGCTTTTGTCGCTTGGGAGCATTTCAATTGCCCCAACAGAGCATATCCGAGAACACAGTTTACAGCCATCGCACGATGTATCTATGATTTGAACCTTCCCATCAAGAACTGAAATGGCATCGAACCGACAGTAATCGGCACAAATACCACAATGGGTACATTTGCTGTAATCAATGTGGGCACGGTGCCCCGACACATAAACCTCTTCAATTTCATTTTTGGGTTGAAGGATGAGGTACAAATTAGCGGCATCAACATCACAATCTGCAACAACCAGATTCTTTTCAAGCGTTGCAAAAGCAGCACTCAAACTGGTTTTGCCTGTCCCTCCTTTGCCACTTAGTATTACAATCTCGTTCATTTTGTTAGCTTATCTTCAATGGTGCGCAATAGTATTATGAATTTTTCCCGATAGATCTGGTCTTGGTCAACTAAAAGCTTTCCTTCGGAATAAATACGGGCAATCTCTTTATCAAAAGGAATTTCCATTAAAAGAGTTATGTGCTCCTCATTCAGCCATTTGTAAACCGCATCATTACCAAGGCCTGCACGGTTAACAACCACCCCAAAAGGTTTACCAATCTCTTTAAGTGTTTCAGCCGAAAGTTTTAAATCGTTCAAGCCGAAAGGCGTAGGTTCTGTTACCAAAACAACATAGTCGGCCTTTTCTACTGTTGCAATAAAAGGGCACGATATGCCCGGAGGAGCGTCGAGAATGGTTAGTGTTTCGGCTTTGGTTTGCTTAATGGCCTTTTTAATTACCGGAACAGGGGAATATACCCCGACTTCGGTTTTTGCTTCGATCAAATCGGCAGGAATGCTAACATACATGCTCCTGACAGCACCTATTGTTTTGTCTTTTAGCGTGATTGCTCCTGATTTGCAAGCAACGGTGCATGCCCCACAATCGTGACAAAGATCTTCAACGACACTAATGAACTTATTATCGGGCAAATAAATGATAGCGTTGTAGTTGCAATAGTCGAAACACTTTCCACAGAATGTACATTTTTGGGCATCGATAACCGGGATATACTGAATAACCTTTTGGTTGTTTAGGATATAGCCCGGAATAAACTCGGCGTCGTTGGGCTCTTCGGCATCGCAATCGACCAAAGTAGCGGTAATTCCTTTTTTTTGTGCAGCCCAGAAAAGATTGGTCGAAACGAAGGTTTTTCCTGTGCCTCCCTTGCCGCTTGCTACTGCTATCTTCATTTTAAAAATTTAGTCATAATTTAAGCGAGTTTGCATATCGGTAATAGTAGGTAAGATGGCCTCTTTGAGAAATGCAGAATTCCATGTATCTAAATCATTGTGAGTGATATAATATTTCTGAGGAATTGGATGCGTCCCAAAAATTACCTTCATTCCATATTTTTCATGGATAAATTTTTTAAAATATTCCATATAAGGACAAGGAGGATAACCCACTAAAAATCCGGTTGCAAAATGTATATTCGTCACACCATTTTTTTTCATCTCTTCGGGGGCATATTCGATGTTTCCTCCTGGACAACCGCCACAAGTTGTAAATGCCGCTATTTCAACTTCTTCATTTTTATATCTTTCGAAAGCTCCTTCACGATTTTGCAGCGCTCTGAAACATTTTCCACCTGCACAAGTTCGATATCGGTCACAAATAATGATTCCAATTCTGATCTTTCCCATATTAACCTTGTTTTTTAACAACAAAATCCCCTTTTTTCACGCCTAAGGCTTCAGCAATAACATCGCACTTCACCATTAGTAAGAAGAAAATTTGTTTATCGGTTTTATCCAGAAGCCCTTCAAGGTTTCCTTGTCCTTTTGAAATAACAACATCGGCTTTGTTGTAGAGTTCTTGAAATTCGGCTGAGCATTTATCCACAATTGTAGAAGGAGCATCGTAGCCATTCGAAATCACATCGGCTACCTTATCAATACCAACATAACGGGCATCGTCGAGTGTAACATCGTTGATTACAGGGGCTCCCCGAACTGCAAAATAAAGATTGGGGTGCATAATGGTTTCGATAAAAAGTTTATCGAGCACTATTTCGCCTGAATTATCGCCAAGGTACAAAACTGTTTTTGCGGTCGAGAGTGCTTCTTTCAATTCAGAAGAGTGGTTAATGGCAAAATCCGATTTTAGCACCTTGTCAATTGTAGCATTTAAATCATACTGATTACTAACACCAAAGTCGATGATGTTTCCTGCAATAGCCAACCGCAACGCAATATCGAAAGGATTCTCCGATTCAAGAACCAACTGTTTCAAAGTTTGATAAAGCGATAGAACCAAATCGTTGCTCTGCTTTTTAATTTCTAAGTAAGGATCTGCATTTTGGGAATACAACTTTAAAACCTGGTGCAACTCCCTTGAAAAAGCAGGTGCCGAAAAGGTCTCTTGTGTTTTGCTGTACAACATGGTCATTCCACGTGTAAAGCTATTCTTTTCGGCTACTGTCAGTTTTTCATCTTCGAGCAATTTTTCAAAAGCGCGGGCAAAACAAAAGAAACAACGATAATCTGAAATCATCATCCGTTCAATTAATGACTACAAACATGGTTTTCATCGTGGTTGCAATAGTTTGCCGAAAGATTGAGCTTATTGGCTAAAAAATCGGCAACCAAATCCTGTGCTGGTTTCAATGGCGCCCCCACAAAAGCATTGATATTTTGCTGATTGAACAGGTCGATTGCTTTTTGCCCCATTCCACCGCCAATTACATCGGTAACACCAAATTGGGCAACCCATCGTGGATACAATCCCGGCTCATGCACAGGTGGATTAACTTCTTTCACATTTGTGATTACACTTTCTTCAACTTCAACAATGGCAAAGTATTGACAATGCCCAAAATGTGCACACAAAATCCCATCTTCCATAGGGATGGCTATAATTTTCTTCATATGTATAATTTGTTTATATTAATTTGAATATTATGCTTCTCCGCGGAAGCGCATAGCCCTTCCTTTTCCTTGTCCGAGACCTTTTCCTTGACCTGCACCATTCCGATGACCAAGCCCTAATCCAAAACCTCTACCTTTTTCGGTTTCTACTTCTCTTTTTTGTGCAATTTCTTCAACAGTTTTATCTCTGTTTTCGGGATTGCAACGTCCCATTCTGCGGCCAGTCATAGCGCCTTCGCCAGCTGGTCCTTTTCTGTTTAATCCTGGCATAATTACTTATTTTAAGATTTATCTATTTGATCTATACCTGCTTTTAGCCGTCTCCCCATTCCAGTTCCCCCTCCTGAGTTGCGGCGTTTCCCCATTCCTGTTCCCAATTTTCCTAAAGCCTCATCGTCCGAAACCTTTCTACATTTTCCCATTCCCCGTCCGGTTGCTTCGCCCTTTTTTTCGGGGCCTGTTCCATTCATTTGTGGCATAACTGTAAGTTTTACTTGTTGTGTTCTAACAGTTTAATAATGTCGCTGATTGTTTTTTCGTTTTCATTAAAAACAACCAACTGAATTTGAAGCTGGTCGAAAATTGCTTTGACCTTTGCACCAAATTCGCCCGAAACAACTTTCTTCACGCCTCGCGAAGCCACTAATTGAACCGATGCCGGGCCTGCCCCTTCAACATTATCTTTGTTTGGGTTGGGAATAAACTCTGTTGAACCGTTTTCATTATCGTAAATCACAAAATAGGCACAACGCCCAAAGCGAGTGTCTAAGGTTGAATCGGGGCTATTGCCCGTTGATGTAATTGCAATCTTCATATCTTAACATTTTTGATTTCCATGACGGTGATGATGGGGCGCACCTCTTCGCATCATCAAACAATTGCAGTCGGGACAGACTTCCCTGTTGCAGGGAACACCCGAAGTGTGGGTTTTTTCTTTGCCACATTTTGGGCAAATACAGATGTCTTCCAAAGTTCCAGCCCCAGTTTCATTGTATTGTTCGAATTGATCCGATCCGCAGAGTGCACAGCACATAACTTCTTGCTCCTTTGCAGGATGATTAAATGAGCAACCACATTTTTTACAACTGTACCATTCGCTGTCGAAATACACTTTGCCGCCTTCGAACACAATTGGCCTTCCCTGAACAAATGCCTGGGCTACTTTTCGGCGGGCACTTTCATAAATACGGGCATACGTTGGGCGCGAAATTTCCATCACCTGAGCAGCCTCGTGCTGTCCGTATAGTTCATAGTCACTCAGTCTTATCGCTTCATACTCCTCATAGTTAAGTATCACAGGGTTGTTCTCCTCGGGCAGTCCAAGTGGCCTGTACCCTTTAAAATGAGGAGGGTTAATTACTTTTCGTATTCGTTTTGGTCGAGCCATTATTATGAGCATTTGATCGAAACAAAAGTAATGATCTTATGGTCTATTTGAAATTTATTTCATATATTTATTGTTCTAATACAGAAAAAAATATTTCAAAATACAATAAGTGATTATATTTCAAAGTTTTAATAATATTAAAAACAATTAACATGGAAAATCAAGAAGTAATTACAATGCCACGTATTGGTGAAGCTGCACCCGAATTTAAAGCAGTTACAACTCAAGGACCGATCAATTTTCCGAGCGACTATAGCGGAAGTTGGGTGATCCTGTTCAGCCATCCAGCCGATTTCACACCGGTCTGCACTTCTGAATTTATGACTTTTGCGTCAATGGAACCTCAGTTTGCTGAATACAACTGCAAATTGGTTGGTCTATCGGTCGATGGACTTTACAGCCACATTGCATGGCTGCGCACTATCAAGGAAAAGATCGAATACAAAGGGATGAAAGATGTGGAAGTGAAATTCCCTCTTATTGAAGACATAACGATGGAAGTTGCTAAAAAATATGGCATGATGATGCCGGGTGAAAGCAACACAAAAGCTGTGCGTGCGGTATTTGTTATTGACCCAAAAGGCATTATCCGCACTATTATCTATTATCCACTAAGCTTGGGCCGTAATTTCGACGAGCTGTTGCGCGTGGTAATTGCGCTTCAAACTGCCGATGCTTTCAGTATTGCAACTCCTGCCGATTGGAGGCCGGGCGACGATGTAATTATTCCCACAGCTGGTTCATGCGGAGTAGCCAAAGAAAGGATGGAAGCCAAAGAGGAAGGCAAAAAATGCTACGATTGGTTCTTCTGCACAAAAGAATTATCGGCAGAAAAAATAATGGAAGAAATTAAAAAGAAATAATTCTTTAAATCGGAAGAATTCGGATTATCATATTTGAACTATTACGGAACAGTCTAAGACTAGATTGTTCCGTAATTTTTGTGTAGGCAAACAAGTTGTGATAAATAAATAGATGCCAATGCAATACCGATAAAAACGCAGTTCAAAAATATTATTATCAAACAAAAATTGATTAATATTTTTTCTTAAGCCTTAACTATAATATTAAGAAAACCCATGCGTGAGGATACGTGCGGTAGTGGAGAAGAAAGAAACAATTTGCGGAAGATATGAACACTAAATACATAGAGATCGAATCACACACATGATCGACCTCTATAAACTAAACCTAGGCATATTTCGTTATTTACAACTCGTTGTAATCTGACTTTTGGGTTAATAAATCGACCAGAATATTGAGGGTTGATTTTAATTCAATCAACTGGTCGACTGTCAACGCTCCTTTTTGCAAAACATTGATCAAAGCATCAGGAATTGTTGATGCTTTAATCTTCATTTCTTTTCCTTTTTCGGTTAACCGAACAACAACTTTTCGTTCATCAACATCAGATCGGTTTCTCGAAATGATATCCATCGACTCCATTCGCTTTAAAAGTGGAGTCAACGTATTGGTGTTAAGTATCAGTTTTGATGAGATTTCGTTTACAGTAATCCCATCGGTTTCCCACAACACCATAAGCACCAGATACTGAGGATAAGTAACACCCAACTTATCCAAATGTGGTTGATATTCCCTTGTAATCAGTCGCGATGCGGCATAAATTGGAAAACAAAGCTGATTGTTTAGTTTTAGTTGTTCAAACTCCATATTGCACTAATTCAGTAATTTACTCAAGTATTTGTCTATTTCCTCGGGTTTTGTGTAAGGAGAAAATCTCTTCAAAGGTTTTCCGTTTTTATCGACAAGAAACTTCGTGAAATTCCATTTAATTGAACTGACAAATAAGCCTTTTAGCTCATGTTTCAAATACTTGTAAATTTCATGGGCATTATCTCCATTTACATCAATCTTGGCAAACATAGGAAAAGTTACACCATAGTTTATTAAGCAACCTTCCGAAATTGTCTTTTCGTCGCCGGGTTCCTGGTTCGCAAATTGATTGCAGGGAAAACCAAGAATAACAAAATCCTTTTCTTTATATTTCTGATAAAGCTTTTCTAAACCCTCAAATTGAGGAGTTAAACCACATTTACTTGCTGTATTTACAATCAAAACAGTCTTTCCTTTGAAGGTATCCATACCAATTTCTTTTCCCTGAAGAGTTTTGGCTTTAAAACTATAAAATGTTGCACTCATTGTATTAAATATTTATCGTCTCAGACAATATCGCCTGCGACACAAATGTAGAAATTAAAATTTATATCGCAAGCGATGTAATAAAAAAAAATACAATTATTTTTTGAAACTAATTTCTAATATTGATTTAATGTCGTAATTGAAACTTTGTATCTCAAAGATAATCTGAGTTTAATGACAATAATAAATAGTCAATTATAAATTACTTACCTTACCGAATCGAGGTATTTTTGAAGGTCGTTGACATACTTTCCAACATGGTAGCCATCGGCAAGTGCGTGGTGTACCTGAACCGAAAATGGCAATAAAACTTTATCGCCATCGGTGAAGTATTTTCCCCACGAAATTTTTGGAACCGAATCGTTGCGGTTTATTGTGATTGTGTGCGACAGGTGTGTAAACGAAATCCATGGAACGCAGGTGATGAAGATAAAATCGTCGCGCCCAATAACCTTATCCATTGGTAAGTATTCAGTTTGATGTTTCGATATCGCTTTTGTTTGCGCAACAAAATCAAAAAGATTGTCGCACATATCAACAGTAACAAACCTGAAAAGATCGTCGCCAGGCTCGATGCTGTTATCGGTAAACGAAGGGTGGAGGCAGTTGTGAAGGACCACTTTCCCATCGCGGATACGATACCTGAAGTTCTCAGATTGATTGGCAACATCCATAACCGCATAAATCATTGCATAGTAAAACGACAAATTGTGCTCACGTGTGAAACGCAGGAAATTTGTAATGTCGATGTTCATGCAAACGTTGTACTGCGGATAATCCATCCGGTAAAAGAAGTTGAAATGCTCTTTGCGCTTCCAGTTATCTATATCAATGTATTCCATCTAATTGATTATTTGAAAATTAAAGATAGCTATTATCTCTAGGAATTACTCTTTTGGTTTAAAACCCATGATGCTGCGAATGTAATCGGCATTCGATTTCGAGGTAAGGAATTCGAGCAACTGCAAAGCTACATCAACCGCAGTAGATGGGTTCCATGAAGTGATAATGTTGCCATCGACAACAATTGGCTGATTGACCACCTCAACGCCAAAGCCACTCAACACATCTGTCCAGTTACCACTGAGGCAGTAAGTTGTTCCTTTACGGCCGGCCAATGCCCCGCTCTTGGCAATGGGTAACGCCCCTACACAAATAGAAGCGATGAACTTTCCTTTGCTGTTGAATTCCCTAATCAGACTGAGAAAACGCTCGTCGTAAGCTTCGCGGTAGAAGTCGAATTCCTTAAAACCTCCAGGTATTGCCAATGCGTCGAAGTTGTCAACATCAATTTCATCGATCACATAATCGGTAATAAACTTTTGGTTGAACGAGGTTTTCACTTCGCGCTGAATGCCGCAAGTAAAAAGTTGAGTTGTACCATCGCCTTCAACCAAGTTCCAACCAATAACATCGATAAAGACACTTGCCTCGAAGGTTTCGAACCCCTCGGCCAAAAATAACAGGACTTTCTTCATTTGTACATATCTTATTAAGTTGCAGTTTATCAGAACTTATACCCCAACGAAATTGCAATAACCCGGTTATTTATTTCGACATAAGAGCTTGGTGAAATATCGGCAAGACCTAACCCATACGATGCGCCAACAGAGATTTTACCAAACTCAACACCGGCACCAAACGTCAAACCATAATCTAACCGTTCAAAATCACCTTCATCGCCCCACTCCACATCCGACTCGCCGGAACCTGAAATACCAAGAACATTCCCATCGGAACTAACTTTTCCCGAAAGGCCAACTCCAACATAAGGGCCAACATTCCCGTATATCTTTATCCCCCCAATTTTATGCGCAGCCTTTACTGTCAACGGAATGTCGAGATAATAAAGGTTTGTTTTTGAAGAGTAATCGGCAAGGAAACCATCTTCTTCAATAGAATAACCTTTGGTCGAAAGAATAAGTCCGGTTTCAAAAGAGATTGATTTCGCAATTGGGTATTCGGCAGTAACCCCAATATGAAAACCTGTATTCATCTCGTAGTTGTCGCTAACAACATTTCCATTGAGTGTAGAATAGATGTTTGCAAGGTTCAATCCAGCTTTAATGCCATACTCTTGGGCATACAATTCAGAAGTCATTCCACACAGGGCAACTACAGCCAATAATTTTGCAATTTTTTTCATTTTAATATTTTGTTTATTTGTTTGATTATCATCTAAATAAAATAGAATATTTAGAACAGATTAAAGACTCACGAAAGAAAAAACAACTCATGATCATAGCTGTTTTGGATGCACAAAAATAAAAAAAAAAGCCCGAAACGGGAATTTAACTTTTTATATCGATTATTAACAATAACACCACAAAGACCAGATCAATAAAGAAACATGACAACCAATTGTAAATAGTTAGCCAATTAGCTAACTTTACGCCATGAATGAAAAATTTGTAAGGGACATTTATTACTACAAAAACTACTATTTGGACTTCTTTGCGACACTAAAACCTGATGTCAAAAGGAAATTCAACTGGACTTTGAAATTAATAGCAACAATTGATAGAGTTCCTGTTAAATATTTTAAACACATAGAAGAAACAACCGGACTCTTCGAAGTTCGAGTTGAAGTTGGCGGTAATATTTTTAGGGTTTTTAGTTTTTTTGACGAAGGACATCTTATAATATTACTGAACGGATTTCAAAAGAAATCTCAGAAAACACCAAAAAATGAAATTGAATTAGCAGAAAAACTAAAAAAACAATATTTCGATGAAAAATCAGAAAAATAACAACTTAACATCCTTTGCAGACCATTTGGATACACAGTATGGCAAAAGAGGAACCCTTGATAGAGAAGAGTTTGAAGAAGGTTTTGAATCTTTTAAAATTGGTGTAATGCTTCAAGAACTTCGTAAAGAGCAAGGAATGACACAGGAACAACTTGCCGCAAAATGCGGTACAACAAAGACATATATTTCACGAATTGAAAATGACGCATCTGACATAAGGCTTACAACATTGATGAGAATAGTTCGACAAGGATTTGGAAAGCACTTAAAAATGAGTGTGGAAATTTGAAACCATAAAGCAAAATATCAATTGACCATTCTATCTGAACATAAAAGTTAAATGCCCGAAACGGGCATTTAACTTTTTATAATGAACAAAATCAACTATAATTCAATAACAAACTCCTCTTTCGGCAACCTAACTTTTTTCATATTTACTAACCAGTCGCCTTCGGTATCGCGATAACCAAGAGGCAACAACGTTACACTTCTCAAACCTTTAGATTTCAGGTCGAGTAATTCATCTAAAGCGGCGTTCGAAAAACCTTCCATTGGAGTGCTGTCAATTTTTAGTTCGGCAGCTTGTGCCATTGCTAGTCCCAACCCAATATAAGACTGCCTCGAAGTATGGTTGAAATTTTGCTCGGCAGTTTGAGGAAGATACGAAGTTTTTAATCTTTCGGTATAAGCAGCAAAACGCCCCCGAGGCAATGCTCTTTCGTCGGTTATGTAATCGTACATCCCTTCAATCCGCTCCTTTGTATAACCATCCCATGCTGCAAAAACCAATAGATGTGAGCAATCGGCAATTTGCTCTTGTCCGCCGGCAATAGGAACAATTTTCTCTTTTAATTCCTGATTAGAAATGAGGATGACCCGAAACTGTTGTAATCCTGAAGAGGTTGGCGCCAAACGAATGGCTTCCAAAATCGTATCTAAATCGTGTTGCGATACTTTCTTTGTTGGATCGTATTTCTTAGTAGCATAACGCCACTGTAAATTATCAATAAGTGCCATAATTCTGAAATGTATTTATATGTTTATTTTTAAATTTAAGAACATGGAACATTGAATGCCTATCAAAAGTTCATTTTAATTCCATTCAAAAAGAAGGTTACCGTAAGGAATAAGCTCAATCAAAACACTGCTAACATTGATTTTCAGAACAATTGTCGAAGTTCTGCAACTAACATTATTTTCATCTGAAGGCAGGTACAATTAATGCTTTCGTAAAGTTGGGGGTGCTACACACGAAGGTGTTCCCGAATATCTTATTTATATCGATCTGATCTCCTCGTCTCACCTCGATACTGAAGACTATCTGCAATTAGCTACCAAATTTAGTCGTGATGAATTGGAATGATGAAATATTGTTCTTCTACCTTAATCGATTGACCATTATTGGTGCTTATCATATATTCCACCACTTATTTTACAACAAACTTCAGTATGCTTTGCTTGTTGGTTTCATTTACATTAAGAATATACACACCTTTTGTGATGCCCGGAACTTGCAACAGATGTTTGCCCAATTGAACTCCTTTTTCCTGAAAAATGATAGCCCCGTTAATGTCATGAATCGTTATGTTTGCATTGTTGTAATCGCTTAATTCAATGGTGAACATCCCGTTATTTGGGTTTGGAAAGATAGACGCATTGCTTTTGCTCTTTTCTATTTTCGGGATAGAAGCAGCATTTTCGTGCCCAAGCCATTTCAACCGAGGGATTTCGTATACAATTGTTCCTCTCGATGGAACAGAAATAGGAATACTGCCAGAGTTGTCACTTATGGACAATGTCGTATTTTCACAGCCATACAAACCACAACACTCGAAAGTGCCATCACCAACGTGGTTAAACATCAGCCTTGCGGTTGCAACGCTCTCCATCGAATTGCTGATCATTACAATAACCGATTCGTTTTGGTCGACAAATGCCAAACAATTAAGGCATTGGTCTTTATTTTGATCAATGTAAACAGGTCCCAAAGGGAACAATGCATTGGCTGCTTCCGAAAATTTCTTTTCTGGATCGACAATTGGAGCCATTGCTTCAAGTTTAGTTCGTTCTGCATCAGGTAAATGTTTTGAATCATAAACAATCCATGCCGAAGGATAATCAACAGGCTTCAGACTGTCTATTCCAACATCGCTCACCCAATAACCATTGCACAATCCCCGCAAATAACCTTGGTGTGTAGCATTTTTAATTGGACTTAACTCCCTGGTAAACTTCTCGGTGCACATATACCAACTGTTCGAATACTTTCCGTTGCCTTTTTCAAAGCTCCGTTCAATAGCAACCGAGTAATAAACTGCCGGACCAAAAGGATGCCTCGGAATATGATTCAGAATTAAATTAAGTTCTTCTTTCGGTGTTTTTCCGGCATCCCAATACGAGCGCATAAACGACATCGGAGCACGCCGAACTACACCATTACGACCAGCAATGTGAGTCCAGCCAACACTTAGCCATTGGTTGATAAGGAGTTTCTTTCCCCAAATAGTATCGCGATTGTCAATCTTTAAAGAGCGGTTAAACATACCTTGTCCTCCAAAAGCATTCATTTGGCCACCTAACTGCATATCGGGTTCGCGGCAGGCCAACATTCCCATTTTTGCAGCAGAAACCCAGTATTCATGGGGAGGTCTGAGGTCGTCGGCTTGCAATTCAACGTTGAAAAACCAATACTTACCAGGGAGCGACATACTCCCGTTGATACCTTGCGTATAGATCCTAAAATCATTGCCCGAGCCACGGTTTTCTCCAAGGGTTTGGCCTCCCAGTAAAGGTATTTTTCCATTATCGAGCAAGTTTTGTCCCATGCTGCAATAGAATTCGGCAAAGCGCACACATTTAAAATCGAACCATTGCGATTTATGATTCAATTGAATAAAGTCGGCGCGCTCTGATATGCTACCCGCAGGAATAGTTATCCCTGCCCAAGCGGCAAAGTCGTCGACAACACGTTTATTATAATCAATGGCATCGCCCCATTCAAGGCCAATTACATAATCGGCACACATCATACCTCGGTTGCCTGTTTTTAATGCCAGTTGAGCCAAACGGATGCCTAACCATTGTCCATAACTGATTTTTGAAACAGGTCTATCGTTTGTCCAGTTTGATGGTGCCACCCAATTTTTCGGAGCCACCCACTCCGATGGCCAATCATTAATTTCCATAGGCATTAAAGGGGTTATGTAACCAGGCTCTGCTACTCCACGCCAGTTGGTTGAATAATACTTTACCCGATTGGTATCTTGCATCCATTCTCCCCATTGTTTCCAGCCTCCTTCTTTACTGAAGTCGGGAAATGAAGCCAAATTTGCAGAATCTCCACCTGTAGCCGATGTGTATTCGTACCCCCAGGCTACACAACCAAGAACGGGAACACATCCGTTTGATTCAACACCAGCTGCTGCGTCTTTCATTTCTTGCAGGTGATGGTTGTTGTTCGCGGCAACATTATTCCAGAACAATTGTTGGGGCCAAGCATTACCAGCAGCCCCCCACGGTTGGCCAAAAACCCCATTCCGTTCGAAAAGCAACACAGGTCTGTCGGCACTAAGTCCGTTAGCCGGAGCTATTGTAATGGAATCTTGTGCTACTAGTTGGGTAATAACAAACAGAGAGATAATGGTAATTGAAAGAAGTTTTTTCATAAGAAAATTACCGTGCTGTATTAATTGAAAAAACAACAATTATTTAGTGACTAAAGCTAAATTTACCTTTGTTTTTTAACTTGTCACGCAAACTAAACGGGAGTCAGCGAATTTGAATGATAAAGATAAACTCTTAATCGAGACATTGAAGTTACTGGCTTATCAATTCTTGAATCTCATTTAAATGCAGTTTAAAATGTTCGGGGAACCCAACAATAATATCTTCGAGCGAAATTGGTGCAATAAACCCATCGCTCCATAAATTGTTAAGGCTCAACTCTTCAACCTGCTGAATAATGAAGGCAATATGCCGACTGTAATATTTCCAAACAAGAATTAACTCCTGCCAGTCTTTCCCTTCGTAATTTTGAATCTGAATCCAAGTATCGTTGTCGGGTTGATAATCGGGGAACGACAATCTTTTTTGGTACTGTAACCTAACAATACGGTGGTGGTTGTTCACCCCGGAATCAATAAGATGCCCCAAGATTTGTTTTATATTCCTGTTCTGACTGTTTCTCTTTTGAGTAATTACTTCGATGGGCAACTTTTCCAGAATTGGTTCCCATTCGTCTATGAGCGATTCAATTGTAGACGCTGCAAGTTTAATTTTTTCAATACGTTCCATTGTGTTTGTGTATTAAAGTTCAATGCAATTACGAAGATAAAATACTTTCGACGTTAAGCATGCTCAATAATTGATTTATAGAAGTAAAATAATATTAATCGTAAAACAAACATTGATAGCCAAGAGATTGACAACTTAAAAGCAAGACTTCAAACCTCTATAAATAAGAAGATTTCAGAAGTTGAGACCTGAAAAAACAGCTAATGAGACCTGAAATGGTTTTAGTGAGACCTCCGAAATTTGTGTTTGTGTTTCCTTTGAACCGAAATTTTAAATACACAAAACCGTGAAAACACAAACAATTTTTTTAGTCGCTTTAATTGCCTTATCAGGATGTGCAAGCAGCCGAAAAGTAACTGAAGCATATCAAAACCGAAAGGTAAGATTTGGAGTAGAAGCCGGAGCAAATAAAGGCGGCATTGTTGAAAACACCGATCTTTCGAAAATTGAAGGAGCGCCAGTCGATGGGTTTACAGGAGCAACAAACATTGGCTTCCATGCAGGAGGACATGCAACAATTCCGCTAGGCAGAAACGATATTCAGGCAGGTATCAATTACATGTTTAGTCCGCAAACATTTACCTACAACGATGCTGTTTACGGGTATTTTGGAACGCGGAAGATTTCGCTTTCGCAACTGATCGTGCCCGTAACGTACAACGTAAATCTGTTCAAACAACGACTCGATCCGGGGACAGTGGCCT
>Ga0209373_10003479_pt1 | contig 14481 bp, 15 predicted proteins | sample Higcelweek5metaG_FD_187173 | JGI IMG/M metagenome (GOLD analysis project Ga0209373, IMG submission 187173) | Freshwater pond sediment microbial communities from the University of Edinburgh, under environmental carbon perturbations - High... | ecosystem: Environmental > Aquatic > Freshwater >...
CACCCGTGGCATGATCGAAGAAGACATGCTGGCCGTGGCCGAGGCCATCACCGCCGCGCTGGAGAACATGGACAACGAGTCCGTGCTCGACGAGATCCGCCTCGAGGTGGAGGACTTCGCCCGCGAGTTCCCGCTCTACGCCTGGTAAATCGTTTTCAAGGCCGCCCGGACCAGCAAAGAAGCCAGGTCCGGGCGGCCCTATCCAAAGGCTTCGGGAGGCCTCAACATGAGCGACCGCGTCCCCTGGCCCACCTATTTCATGCGCATCGCCCATCTCGTGGCCGAACGCTCCACCTGCATACGCCGCCGTGTCGGGGCCGTGGCCGTGCGCGACAAGCGCATGATCGCCACCGGCTACAACGGCACCCCGACCAACGTGCCCCACTGCGGCGAAGTGGGCTGCATCCGCGAGCGCCTGGGCATCCCCTCCGGCCAGCGGCACGAGCTGTGCCGGGGCCTGCATGCCGAGCAGAACGTCATCATCCAGTGCGCGCTGCACGGCCTTTCCCTCGCCGGGGCAGAAATTTACTGCACCACGGAACCCTGTCTCATCTGCACCAAAATGCTCATCAACTGCCAGGTGCGCGCCATTTATTACGCGGAGCAGTACCCGGACGAACTGGCGAACGCCATGCTCAAGGAAGCGGGGGTGGACTATGCCCATATGCCTGGAGACTACCGGTCCTCTTGATCTCTTTATGCGCCGCGCGGCCGAGCTGGCCCTGCGCGGCCGCGGGGCCACGGCCCCGAACCCCTGCGTGGGCGCTGTGCTCGTCAAGGAGGGCCGCGTGGTGGCCGAGGGCTGGCACAAGGTCTGCGGCGGCCCCCATGCGGAGGTCGAATGCCTGGCCGACGCCAAGGCCAAGGGCGTGAACCCGGCCGAATGCACTCTTTTCGTCACCCTTGAGCCCTGCAACCACCAGGGCAAGACCCCGCCCTGCACCAAGGCCATCCTCGCCGCAAAGGTGCCCCGCGTCGTTGTGGGCTGCGGCGACCCCAACCAGGACGTGACCGGCGGCGGCGTGGAAGCCCTGCGCGCGGCCGGGGTCGAAGTCACCGTCGGCATTGAGGAAGCCCTCTGCCGCGACCTCATCGATGAGTTCATCACCTGGAAAACCACCGGGCGCACCTTCAACGTGCTCAAAATGGCCAGCACCCTGGATGGCAAGATCGCCGCGCGCGGCGGCCGGCCCCAGGCCGTCAGCGGGCCCAAGTCCCAGCAGGACGTGCACCGCCTGCGCTCGCAGTCCCAGGCCGTCATCGTGGGCGGCAACACCTTCTACGGCGACAACCCGCAGCTCACCTGCCGCCTGGAAGACGCCCCGCTGCCGCCGGATTTCCGCCAGCCCTACGCGGTCATCGTCACGGGCAAGCTGCCCAAGGCGTACTCCACCTTCAATATTTTGCGCCAGCGGCCGCAGCAGGCCGTGTTCTGGACCACGGAATACTCTGCCAAAACGCCCCTGGCCGACGAACTGCGCGAACGCGGCACGCACATTTGGGGCCTGCCGGAACTGGCCGGTCCCACGGGCGACGGGCTCAACTTCGCCCCGGCCTTTGCGCGCCTGCGCGAGGAGCTGGGCTGCCACCTGACCCTGTGCGAGGGCGGCGGCCACCTGGCCTTGAGCCTGTGCCGCCAGAACCTGGTGGACGAGTTCGTGCTCTATCTTGCGCCGCGCGTGCTGGGCGACGACGAGGGCAAAAGCCTGTTCGCGGGCGAGGCCGTGCAGAGCATGGACCAGGCCCTGCCCTTCCGCTTGGCGCACACAACCTCCTGCGGGGAGGATTTGAAACTCACCTACAAGCCAAGGAGAGCTTGATGTTCACGGGACTTGTCCAGGGCATGGGCCGCATCGAGGCCGTGGAGGCCAAGGGCGGCGAGTCGCGGCTCAAAATCCGCGCCCTGTTCGACTTGCAGAATATCGTCGAGGGCGAATCCATCGCCGTCAACGGGGCCTGCCTCACGGTGGAGACCTTTGGCGCGGGCTGGTACACGGCCTACGCCAGCGGCGAAACATTGCGGCTCACCAACCTGGGCGCGCTCAAGACCGGCAGCGTGGTGAACCTGGAGCGGGCCCTGGCCCTGGGCGACCGCCTGGGCGGGCATCTGGTGAGCGGCCACGTGGACTGCCTGGCCACGGTGGCGGACGTGAAGCCCGCGGGCGAAAGCCGCGTCTACACCCTCACTTTCCCGGCCGAGCACGGCCCCTTCGTCATCTGGAAGGGCTCCGTCACCCTGGACGGCATCAGCCTGACGGTGAACGACTGCGGCGCGGACCACCTCTCCGTGAACATCATCCCCTCCACCCAGCGGGAGACGACCATCGCCAGTTGGAAGCCCGGCGTGAAGGTGAACATGGAGACGGACCTGATCGGCAAATATGTGCGCAACATGCTCAGGCCCTGGAAAGGCGAAGGCCCGGCCGAAGACGCGCAGCCCGCGTCCAAGCTGAGCATGGACTTCTTGAAGGAGCACGGCTTCTAGCCGGCTTGCCTGGCTAAGATTTCATCGCCAAGCGTCACGCAAAAGCGGACGAGGGAGAAGTCTCCCCCGTCCGTTTTTTTTCGCCCCGCGGCGGGAATGCAACCGGCTGGGTCTGAGCCCGTGATTCGGCTACGCCACCTCGGCGCAGGGGCCCGCGGCCTCCCACCCGGCCATGCAGGCGTCCATGCGCGCCAGGGCGGTGCCGTCCGCCTCATAGGCCAGCACCTCCAGCACGTCGTTCAGCTTGCGCACCTGGCGGATCATCTGCCCCAGGCGGTCGTCAGCCTGCACCACGAGCCAGATGCGGCTGGTGCCGCCCCCCTCCTGCGGGGTCACCATGATGCCCTCCACGTTGAAGGCGCGCCGGGCGAAAAGCCCGCACACATGGGTCATGACGCCGGGATGGTTGTTCACCGTGAGCCGCAGGGCCATGAGCGGCGTTTCGTTGTTATGCGGCATGAGATTTTCCTCCCTTCAAGGACTGGGCCTCTGGCGCGTCCTCGCAGATCATGGTCGTATTGCCCGCACCCGGGGGCACCATGGGGTACACGTTGTCCTGGGCCTGCACCTGCACGCGCACCAGGCAGGGGCCTTCGCGCTTAAGGGCGCGCTCCAAGTCCGCCATGGGCGTTTTGCTCTCGGTGATGTCGATGGCGCGCACGCCGAAGCCTTCGGCGATCTTGATGAAATCCACGCGGTGCCGATAGTCGGAGGCGAAGATGCGCCGGCTGTAGAACAGGTCCTGCTGCTGCTGCACCAGGCCGAGCCCGCCGTTGTCCGCCAGGACGATGGTGACGTTGGCGCCGGTTTCCGCGGCTGTGGCCAACTCCTGAATGTTCATCTGCAGCGAGCCGTCGCCCGTGAAGCAGACCACGGGCCGCGCCGGGTTGGCCAGGGCCGCGCCTATGGCCGTGGGCAGGCCGAAGCCCATGGTGCCCAGCCCGCCGGAGGTCAGCCAGGCCCTGGGCTCCAGGTCCGGGTAGGCCTGGGCGGCGCGCATCTGGTGCTGGCCCACGTCCGTGGCCACGATGGCGCCCGCGCCAAGCAGGTTGCCGGTGCAGCGCACCAGGCCGTAAGGCGTCAACGGATCGTCCAGGCCGGGCAGGTCTTGCGGGTTCTCGGCCTTGCAGGCGGCCACGCGGTCAAGCCACGCGGCGCGTTCGCCCGCGGTGGCGGCCCCTTCCGCGCCCTCCGCCAGCATGGGCAGCAGCGCGGCCAGGGTCTCGCCCACGTCGCCGGTGATGGCCAGATGCGTCTGCTTGAGCTTGTCCAGCTCGCTCTGGTCGATGTCCACATGGATGAGCTTGGCCTCGGGGCAGAACTCCTCCAGGCGGCCCGTGGCGCGGTCGTCCAGGCGCGCGCCCGCCACCAGGAGCAGGTCGCACTCGCTCATGAGGATGTTGGCCGCGCGGGTGCCGTGCATGCCGAGCAGCCCCAGGTTCAGCGGGTGCGCGTCGGGCACGATGCCAAGGCCCAGGAGCGTCATGGTCACGGGCATCTGCGCGGCTTCGGCCAATGCGCGGGCCACGGACCCGGCGCCGGAGGCGGCCACGCCGCCGCCCGCCATGAGGATGGGGCGTTTGGACTGGGCCAGCATGCGCGCCGCCTGAGAGAGCGCCTCGTGGTCCGGGGCCTCCACCGGGTCGGCCGCGCCGGGCTCGGGCAGTTCGGCGATGTCGATGCGCCCGGTCTGCACGTCCTTGGGGATGTCGATGAGCACCGGGCCGGGCCGGCCCGAGGCGGCGATGCGGAAGGCCTCCGGGATGACGCGCAGGAGCTCCTCCACGCTGTGCACCAGGAAGTTGTGTTTGGTCACGGGAATGGACATGCCGTAGATGTCCACCTCCTGGAAGGCGTCGGTGCCGATCATGGCGCGGGGCACCTGCCCGGTGATGCAGATGACTGGCACGGAGTCGAGCTTGGCGTCGGCTATGGCGGTGAGGGTGTTGGTGGCGCCGGGACCGGAGGTGGCGAAGAACACGGCGGGCTTGCCCGTGGTGCGGGCCATGCCCTGGGCCATGAAGCCCGCGCCCTGCTCGTGGCGGGCCAGCACGTGCCGGATGACGGTGCTGTGGGAGAGGGCGTCGTACAGGGGCAGGTTGGCCCCGCCGGGTATGCCGGGGATGATGGTGATACCCTGCCGCTCCAACAGGCGGATGGTGAGTTCCGCGCCCGTCATGGTCGTTCTCTGCATGAGACACCTCCAAGTGGGTGCCCCGGGACGCTGTCGGCTTGGCTTGGTTCCCGCCTGGTGTGGCCGGAAAGAAAAACCCCCGCCGACTTGCGCCGACGGGGGTTTGGGTTCGCTACGAAAAAACCTGCCCGCTACGACGCGTTGTCGCCTACGACACCTACTACGACCAATACGTTGAAACGCAGGGCGGCGCGGGTGTCCAGGGCGGCTAGGGCCAGGGCGGAGCAGGCGGCGGTGCGGTTCATGTCGGTTCAGCTCGAAGGTTGCGGGTTTGTTGACTGTTGAAAGGCTTACGCCGAAGTCCGGGAAAAGGTCAAGCCCCTAACCGGCCCGGCGGCTCAAAATCATTTCGCGCACCTGGGTGGTCAGTCCGCCGAAGGCTGGCTTGGTGATCTGCGCGTCCGCGCCGACGCTTTGGCCCTTGTGCAGCAGATTTGGCGAGATGAGCGAGGAGAACAGAACCACGGGCAGCACGCCCAGCTCCTTGTCGCTCTTCACGTGCTTGGTCAGGGTGTAGCCGTCCATGCGCGGCATCTCCACGTCGGAGATCACGGCGTCCAGCAGGCTCGACACCGGCACTTGACGCTCCGCAGCCTCGGCCTTGAGGGCCACGAGGAAGTTCCAGGCGTCCTCGCCGTTGTTCTTGGCCTCGACCGTGAACCCGGCGTTTTCGAAATTACGTTTGAGCAGAAAGCGCACCGAGGTGGAGTCGTCGACCAGCAGCACATGCAGGGGCGTTTCGGCCTCGGGCACGTCCACGTGTTCGGACTCCTTCACGTCCAGGGCGTTCAGCTCCACCAGGGCGCGCTCCAGGTCGAGCAGCAGCGCGAAGTGGTCGTCCAGGCGGACCGTGCCGGTGATGCAATTGCCCGGCAGGTCGGAAAGATAGCGGCTGGGCGGTTCCACTTCGCTCCAGCTCACGCGGTGGATCATGGTCACGCCGGACACGAGAAAGCCCGTGCGCACGCCGTTGAACTCCGTCACCAGGATGGGCTCGTGGCTGTTGGGCGCGCGCTCCACGTTCAGCCACACGGCCAGATCGACCACGGGCAGGACCATGTCGCGCAGGGGAATGACCCCGAGATAGCTGGGATGCTCCGCCGAGGGAGAGGGCTCAAGGGTCGGCGGCGACTCGATGATCTCGAGCACCTTGGCCACGTTGACGCCGAAATAGGAATTCACGCCCTGGCCATCGGCGCCGACCTCCGTGAGGTACAGCTCGATGATCTCCAGTTCGTTGGTGCCGCTCTCCAGGAGGATGTTCGTCTGGTTCATGCCCGACCGTCCTTTCCTGGTCCATACGCGAGCGCGGGCCGCATGGCTAGCCCCCTTTCGGGAGCGGCAAAGCCGATGCCCCTACCCGCGCGTGGAGAGCGAGGCCGCCGAGGCAGCATGGGCCTGCGGCTCGGAAAGGGCGAAATACTCCCATTGCAAGGGTTCCTCATGCTTCACGGAGCGCAAAAGCGCCGCGCCCAGCACCTCGTCCCAGTGCACGGGCGAAATGCCGTCCAAGGGGCTTCTGGTGGTCAGGTCGGCGGAGGTCAGCACGTGCCCGGCGGGCAAATCACGCGAGAAGACCATGCACTTGCGCAGCTTCTTGGCCGCGGCCTGCTCCTCGGGGAAGACCTTCTTGCCCTTGAGGATCATGCAGGACTCCACCTCGCGGATCATGCGCACAAGCAGCGCCAGCTCCGCGGGCTCAAGGCTGGCCTTGTGGTCCGTGCCCACCTGGCTCTTGTCCAGGGTGAAGTGGCGCTCCACGACGCAGGCGCCCAGGGCCACGGAGGCCACGCTGGGGGCCAGGCCGCGCTCGTGCCCGGAATAGCCCACGGGAAGATTGTAGCGTTCGCGCAGGGCGTCCATCACCGGCAGGCCGATCTGTTCCTCGGCGCAGGGATAGGAGCTGTTGCAGTGCAGCAGCACGAGCTTGTCGTGGCGGGCGCGGATGACGGCCACGGCCGCGTCCACTTCCTCCAGGCTGCTCATGCCCGTGCTCATGATGACGGGCAGGCCGCTTTCGGCCACCTTGCGCACCAGGGGCAGGTTGGTCACATCGGCGGAGCAGATCTTAATGACCGGCATGTCGAGGCCCAGCATCTCGTCAAGGCTCACCTCGTCCCAGGCGGAGGCGAAGAACACCAGCCCCAAGGATTCGGAAAGCTCCTTCAGCTCGGCCATCTGCGCGGCGGAAAGCTCCAGCGCCATGCGGTGCGCGCCGTAGGTGGGTCCAAAGCTGTTGGCCCCGGTGTAGGGGGCCTCGCGTCCGGCGCGGGTCAGCAAAGACTCCATGTGCCGCTTTTGAAACTTGACGGCCTGAACTCCGGCCTTGGCCGCTTCCTCGACCATGCGTCGGGCCTGGTCCATGTCGCCCTGGTGGTTGTTGCCCACCTCGGCCACGATGAAACAGGGGCACCCCTGGCCAATTCTCTGGCCGGTGGGAAGCGTAATGGAGGTGACGTGCGCCATGCTCACAACCTCACGGTCTCGAGCCCTCTCCTGACGGAGACGGGCTGCAGTTGCTGGAAAATTTCGTCCTGGCGGCCAAACGAAGTTATGACCACGGCCTGGCAATCCACGTGTTCCAGCACCACGGGCGACGAAATGACATAGCCGTGGAACAAAGCGCCGTGCTTCTCCACGTCGTTATCCACAACGACGACCACCTGGAAGGCGGTGTCGCGCAGGGCGGAAAGAACGACCTCGCACGTTTCGGAGGCTCCGAAAAGCGCGATCTTCTTGCTTCCGCGAAGCTCCAGGCTGCGCAGCTTGGAGAGGATGAAATCCTTGATGTTGGTGTACAGCCGGATGGTCTCGCTCGAGTAGTCGCTGAACATCTGGCGGCGGCTTTTTTCGCCCCCGCTGGTGAGCACGTAACGGTAGCTTTTGCCGTTCACCGGGCGGAACTCGATGAGGTCCTTCTCCTGCAACAGCTTGAGGTACTGGTTGACCATGGCTCCGCTGAGCTTGAGCCGGCGGCCCAATTCGAACTGCGACAGCGCCGAGTCCTGCGACAGGGAGTCCAGAATGGCGAGCACTCTGGTTTCCTTGCTGGGCTTGATGTATTTTCCGTCTGCGAGCAGCATGTTCATTCACCCGGTGGTTGGTGCCTGGTCCAAAAATCTTTTGTGGCTGCGCATCCGCAAGGCGGAAGCGTCTGCCGCCTCAAGATCCTGCGTGACTTTATGCAAATTACGGGCAAACCATCCCCGAATCGTTCACTTGGTCAATGATATTTTTTCGCATCTTGTGTGCAATCAAGTCTCATATAATCCCACAAAACATGGACTGTCAACGTTTCTACCGTATTTTCGGCATAATCAAAAAAGTTCTTTAGCCTGTAATTAAAACGCCCGATCATTCATAGATGCAATAAATCATCACCGCCACAAATATGACGATCCGTCGTGCCGCGCCATTTTTCCGCGCGGATTTCCATGAGCGTTTTCCCCTTGCCACCTTTCGTGCGCCAAACTATAGTCCCCCGGCCTTTCATGCCCCACGACTGCCCCGCGAGGATGGACCATGCCCGAGATTGACCGCCCCTGGCTCAAGCATTACGACCAAAATGTTCCGCATTCACCGCAGCTTGCCCTGAAGCCTGTGCACGAGCTGCTTTTCGAGGCCGCCGACCGCTGGCCGGAGCGGCCCGCCGTCGTGTTCCAGAACACCAGCATCACCTACTCCAAACTGCGCAAACTCGCGGGCCTTGTGGCCGCCAACCTCCGCAAGCACGGGCTCAAGCGCGGCGACCGCGTGGCCGTCATGCTGCCCAACACCCCGCAAACCATCATCGCTTACTGGGGCGTGCTGCGCGCGGGCGGTACGGTCGTCTTCACCAATCCGCTGTACATGGAGACGGAGATCGTCCACCAGTTTTCCGACTCGGGCGCGCGCTTCCTCATCACCCTCGACTTGCTGTGGAACAAGATCGAGCCCCTGCGCGCACAGCTGCCCATCGAAAAATATTTCGTCACCAGCATCGCCGACAGCCTGCGCTTTCCCATGAACATGCTCTACAAGCTGCGCGCCTGGCGCGACGGCCACAACCGCAAGGTGCCCTTCGACGGCCACACCGTGTTCACCTGGGGCGCGCTCATGGGCGGCATGTCCACCTACACGGCCGAGGGGCTCATTCCGCAAAAGGACCTGGCGCTTCTGCAATACACCGGCGGCACCACGGGCCTGGCCAAGGGCTGCATGATCACCCACGCCAACCTCTGCGCCAACGTGCAGCAGTGCACGGCCATGCTGCCCGGCATGGGCGCCGACCGCGAGACCTTCCTCGGCGTGCTGCCCTACTTCCACATCTACGGCCTCACGGTTTCGCTCAACCTGTGCACCGCCGTGGGCGCCACGCAGATTCCCTTCCCGCGCTATGTTCCCGGCGACGTGCTGAAGACCATCCACAAGGACAAGCCCACGGTGTTTCCGGGCGCGCCCTCGGTATACATTTCGCTTTTGCAGCAAAAGAACGTCGGCTCCTACGACCTCTCGTCCATCCGCTACTGCGTGTCCGGCTCGGCCCCCATGCCGGTGGAATGGTTCGACCAGTTCCGCAAGGCGACGGGAGCGCGCATCTGTGAAGGCTACGGCCTTTCCGAAGCCTCGCCCGTGACGCACATCAACCCCCTGCACGGCGAGGCCAAGCACGGGGCCATCGGCCTGCCCGTGCCCGGCACCGAGGCCAAGATCGTGGACATGGACCTGGGCGGGCCTCCCCTGCCCTCGGGCAAGCTGGGCGAGCTGGCCGTGCGCGGCCCGCAGGTCATGGCCGGGTATTACGGCCGCCCGGACGAGACCGCCGACGTGCTCAGAAACGGCTGGCTCTACACCGGCGACATCGCCTACATGGACGAGGAAGGCTACTTCTTCATCGTCGACCGCAAAAAAGACCTCATCATCAGCGCGGGCTACAACATCTACCCGCGCGAGATCGACGAGATTCTGCACCAGCACCCCAAGGTGCAGGAGGCCGTGGCCGTGGGCATTCCGTGCGATGCGCGCGGCGAGGTGGTGAAAGTCTTTGTGGTGCCCAAGGCGGGCGAAAAGCCCACCAAGTCCGAGATCATCGCCTTTTGCCGGCAGAAGCTGGCCGGCTACAAGGTGCCGCGGCACGTGGAGTTCCGCGAGAGCCTGCCCAAGACCATGGTGGGCAAGGTGCTGCGCCGGGCCCTGCGCGCGGAGGAAGCCGAACGCGCCCGCGCCTGCGGCGTGCCGCCCGTGCAGGACAACGCCAGCGGCGGCGCCTGAGCCCTTCGCCCTTTGCAGCAAAAAGCCCCGCCGCGAGACGGGGCTTTTTTGTTGCCATCGTGCCTGGATATTTCAGCGCTTATTGGCAGCAGCCATGCCGTTTTTTGGCCTTGACCGTGTAATCCGCGAGATGCCCGTTGGCGTCGAACTCCAGCTGGCAACAGTCCTCAATCATCCGCCGGATGCGCCCTCTTCCCCGCAGAATCCTCGACTTGGCCGCCGGCAGGGAAATGCCCAAACGCCGCGCCACCTCGCCCTGCCGCAGCCCTTCAAGATCGGCCAGAATCAAGGCCACGCGCACCTTCTCCGGCAGGGCGTCAAGCATCAGCCTCAATGACGGCCCAATGTCCTTGAACAGCCCCTCGTCCGGCTCCTGGCTGGCGAAGACCTCCTCGTCCAGCACGTCCGTGCGCCGCCTGCTGCGGAAGTAATCCGCCACGGCGTTGCGCGCCACGGCGAACAACCAGGCCCGCATGTGGTCAATGCGCTTCACGCTCTTGATGTTCGCGAGCATTTTGAGGAACACGTCGTGGAGAATGTCTTCCGCCTCGGCCGGGGAGCGCACCCGCTTGAGAAGAAACCCCTTGAGCTCACTTCTGTGCTCTCGCCAAATGACTTCCACTTGGTCGTCCATGCGCCCATTCCCTCATCAGCGTCTATGGTTTGACGGCTTCGATCACCGCTGAAACCACAATGCTCCCCAGCCCGAGTCCTGGAAACATTTCGTCCAGCATCTTCCCGCTCTCCGGATTGGGGCGGACGGAGACGCGCGTAAAGCCCGCGTCGCGCATCATGGCTTCCAGAACATGCGCCTGTAGCGCTCCGGCCACGCATCCGGCGTGGAGCAGCACATCCCGCCGCACGGCCTCGGGCATCTCGGCCACGGCAATGGTATCCGAGATGGCGAGCCTGCCGCCTGGTTTAAGCACCCGGAACGCCTCCCGGAACACTTGGGCTTTGTCCGGGCTCAGATTGACGACGCAGTTCGATAGAATGACATCCACCTGCCCATCCGCCACAGGCAAGTGCTCTATCTCGCCAAGCCTGAAGGAGACATTATTCCACGCGCCGCCCAAGGCGTTGTTTCTCGCTTTTTCCACCATCTCCGGCGTCATGTCCACGCCGATGACGCGACCGGTCCCGCCCACCTGCCGCGCGGCGAGGAAACAGTCAAAACCTCCGCCGCACCCAAGGTCCAGCACGACCTCGCCAAGCTTGAGCGCGGCCAGCGCCTGCGGGTTGCCGCAACCAAGGCCCATGTTCGCACCAGCGGGCGCGCTCCGGATCTCCTGGGTCGAGTACCCCGCTTTGCGGGCCATGTCCCCGGCCGATATCTCCTGGCGGCCACCACAGCACCCGCCAGAACAGCCGCAGCCCTGTGTCAGTCCACGGGCCGTTTCGGAATACTTGGTCTGGATGGCTTTCTTGATTGCATTTCCGTTCGTCGCGCTCATGTTTCAATCTCCTGTCGCCGCTCTGTGCGGGTTTTCAGGAAGACGGACGAAGCGAGAAAAGGATGCATTCCAGCAATGACGACGAGACTGGAACTGTCTGTCTGCGTGAATCGCTGCAAAGAGGAGTGCTCGCAAGACCGGGCGGCCGCGCCCGTGCGCGGCTGCGCAAACATTCGCCTGGAGCAATCGGCAATATGCCCGGCAAGCCACCCGGCAAGCTCGCCGGCGCCCCGTTCCAGGCGGCCTGAACCGCTGCCTCCCAGGCGCGGGGCGCAAAAAAAGGCGGCCCCCCGCCACTGCGAAAGGCCGCCCAAAGGGTGCAAAAAACGTTTGCGCTACTGCGAAACGATGCTGGCCTTCTTGATGACCACGGGCTGCAGGGGCACGTCGTCGAACATGCCGCGGCGTCCGGTCTGCACGCCCTTGATGGCGTCCACCACGCGCTTGCCGTCCACCACCTCGCCGAACACGGCATAGCCCCAGCCCTCGTCGCTGCGGGTGCGGAAGTCCAGGGAGCGGTTGTTCTTCACGTTGATGAAGAACTGGGCCGAGGCGGACTGCGGGTCGGAGGTGCGCGCCATGGCGATGGTGTACAGCTCATTTTTGAGTCCGTTGTCGGCCTCGTTCTTGATGGTCTTGCCCGTGGGCTTCTCCTTCATGCTCAGGTCGAAGCCGCCGCCCTGAATCATGAAGCCGTTGATGACGCGGTGGAAGATGGTGCCGTCGTAGTGGCCACTCTTCACGTAGCGCAAAAAGTTGGCCACGGTCACCGGGGCTTTCTCTTTGTTGAGTTCGAGAACGATGTCGCCCTGGGTGGTTTCAAACTTCACCAGGACCTTGCCGGGCGTGGCGCTCTGGGCCAGGCAGGGCGCGGCCAGGGCGAACACAAGGGCGGTCGCCAGGATCAAGCGAAAAAAGCGCTGCATCTTCGAATCTCCTTGGTTGCGTGTGGTTGCGTGGGTTGCTTTCGTGATGGAGAAGAATGGCGTGCCGTGCGCCAACGCATCCGGCTTTAGCAGACGCGCCCGCCCAGGGCAATGCGCCTGCAAACGGATGCGGCGCGCCTAGCGCCCCTGGCGGAAGGCCTGGGCCGCGCGCACGAACGCGGGCGCCCAATGGGGCGCTCCCAGAGCGTGGATATGCGAATACGCGGCGAAGGTGCGCCCCGCGAGCAGGCCGTCCTGTCCATCCATCATGCCGTGGCCGCGCAGCATCTTAAGGGCGAAGGCGGGCATGGACGCGGGGTGGCTGGGCTCGGTGCAGGCCGAGTAGTGGAATTCGTGCCCGGTGATGTGCGCGCCAAGGGGATGGAAGGGGTTTTCCGCCAGCACCTCCGCCTCGATGTACCCCAGCCCCTGGGGCCGGGCGCACAGCCGCGTGGACACCGGGAACACCCCGGCCAGCGGATGCCACTGGTCAACGCCCTGCACGGTCAGGTGCAGGCCCTCGCACAGGTACATGAACCCGCCGCACTCCGCGTAGATGGGCATGCCCTCGGCCGCGAGGCTGCGCACGCGCGCGCGCGCGGCCACATTGGCGGAAAGCTGCGCCGCCTGGGTTTCCGGAAAGCCGCCGCCAAGGTACAGGGCGTCGAGCTTGGGCCAGGGTTCGTCGCTCAGCAGCGACAACCGGGCCAGCCTCGCTCCGGCGCGCTCCAGGGCTTCCAGATTCTCCGGGTAATAGAACCACAGGGCGGCGTCGAAAACATAGCCGATGACCGGTCCCTCGCCTTCGACGGCGCGTTGCGGCCAGGGCACTGCGCCAGCGGGCGCGGGCGCGGGCGCGCTCTTGGCCACGGCGGCGATGCGCTCCACGTCCAGCCAGCGCTCAACCACCTCGGCAATGGCGTCCAGGGCGGCCTCGCGCCCGGCGTGCTCCTGGTCGGAAACCAGGCCCATGTGCCGCTCGGGGATGGGATTGTCGGCCATTTTGGGCAGGCAGCCCAGCACGGGCACGCCCGCAAGGCCTTCGATGCAGTCCTTGAGGATATGGCGGTGGCGCTCGCCCGCGGTGCGGTTCAAAATCACCCCGGCCAGGTTCATGCCCGGCTCGAAGGAGCGGCACCCGGCCACGATGGCGGCTGCGGTGCGCGTCATTTTTGTGGCGTCCAGCACGAGAATGACCGGGGCATCCAGCTGGCGCGCCAATTCCGCCGTGGAGCACGTGCCCTCGCGGTCCTTGCCGTCAAACAGGCCGCGATTGCCTTCGATAATGGAAATGTCGGCCTCAAGGGCCTTTTCTTGAAACAGCGCGGCGATGGTCTCGCGCGGGAGGAGGAAGGGGTCGAGGTTGCAGGCCGTGTGGCGCGCGGCGTGGCTGAGCCAGGAGGCGTCGATGTAGTCCGGGCCCTTTTTGAAGGGCGCCACGGCGAGCCCCCGGCGGGACAACGCCCGGCAAAGGCCGACGGAGACGAAGGTCTTGCCGGAGCCGCCGGAGAGTCCGGCCAGGATGATGCGGGGGAAATGGGTCATGGGTACGGCGTCACTTTCCACCCGGAACGAGAAAAGCCCTGCCCATGCTGGGCAAGGCCCTCTCGAAACAATCGGGAAACGAAGGAGTTTAGTCTTCGCCCTCGGCGTGCTTGCCCATTCCGGCCAAGCCATACATGGAGGTGCTGCCGCTGGACCAGAAAACCAGCACTTCTTCATTGATCATCTGGGTCAAGATCTTCTTCACGTCGCGGCCCTTCTCGTCCGGGAACAGGGCGGTGAAGTCGTTGAAGTAGAACTTGCTCTTGCTCTTGGCCTTGGAGTTGATGAACTCAACAATTTTGGCTTTGGCTTCTTCGTAAACGAGCGCCATGTTGATGCCCCTTTTTGTTGTGAGGGGCGCGAAGGTTGCCCTCCGCGCCCCGTTGTAAGCGTGTGCTTAGAACTTGAACTGGGTGGTCTGGCGCCAGGTGTAGTACGCCGGATCACGGAAGTCGTCGATCAGGTGGTGCGAGAACTCGAGCTCACACTTCTCGAAGAAACGCTCCCAGCCGATGCGGTTGGCCCAGTCGCCAAGGCGCTCGTACTTGTGGGCGTCGCCGGCGTAGGCATCAAGAATTTTCTTGATGACCTTGGTCATGGTCGGCCAGCGGGGCGGCTCGTTCGGGA
>Ga0209373_10003481_pt1 | contig 14477 bp, 15 predicted proteins | sample Higcelweek5metaG_FD_187173 | JGI IMG/M metagenome (GOLD analysis project Ga0209373, IMG submission 187173) | Freshwater pond sediment microbial communities from the University of Edinburgh, under environmental carbon perturbations - High... | ecosystem: Environmental > Aquatic > Freshwater >...
TTACTGTTTTTTATCTGTATTATACTAAATATGGATTTTTAGTTGTGATATAAATTTGGTATTTTTATAATTTTTTGTAATATACTTTTACAAAAAAATACCATTAATCCTTAACTTAATGGCATTGGGACTTGCCCTCTGAGGAGGATTTCAAAACTTTGCTCTCAAATGAGGGAAACTAGATGCACCCAAGACATGTCCAACTGGATTTATAGCAGTGCCATGAAATGCTGAGTTTCTGCAACCGTGATTTTGTGTGGCAAAGTATGAGATGAGTTATGAAAATGTGATATCTCCAAATACTGATCATGAAGGGGTTGATTGGAATACAGTGAAATACTCGTCAACAGGAGTGTTGGTATCAAAATCATGACTCTATCCAATAGCAGAAATTAGTCAAACTCAAGCGATATCAGAATGTCAGAGAATATGAAAACACTTAATCAGCAATAATGAATGGATGACGATAGCGAGAAATATTGAAGCAAATGGAGACAATTGGAATAGTGGACAAGTATGAGTTGGTTGAATATTTAGAGGAATTATTTGAGAGAATCCTGAAATCTTATGATGTCAAACTGTACATAGTAGTGGAAGTGGAGCAAGACCTTATGCTTCAAGATCATTGACTACTGATACTACCAAATGGGGAGCAAGTAAATGAAACGATTGTGATAGTAAAAGGCAAATGAAGTTGTCCAATGGCGTAGTCATATGGGATATTGCAGGAAATTTGTGGGAACATGTGAATGGTAAAAATACTATAAATTGAGAAAATAATGCTACGATGAATGCGAATGTATGTGGAACAGAGGGGAGTGTTGGTTGGAATCGGTATAGCTTTACGAATAATGTTACTACTGATGCTGTACTTCAATGTAATTTTACCAACTGATATAGTTATGCGAATATATGACCAAAAACACCAAATATGAATTTGGAGAATGGAATTGGAAGGATAGTGTCATACAATACAAATAACACTACTACAGATAGAGTCTCCATCCGTGGAGGGTGTGATGGTGATAGTGGTACTTCTGGTTTGTATGCGATGTTTTTACCTTGGGATACGTTCTATCAAAATCGCCATGTTGGCTTTCGCTGTGCTCAGTAATTAACCACTTTTTGTATAGATAATTCATGAATTCCCTCTACGGTCTCGATATTGACTAAAACCTCCAAAATATTTTTTGGAGGTTTTGTTTTTTTTTGTATAATATAGGAAATGAACTATCTCTTTTGCTTGCTTCTAAAATTTTATGAAACTAATGTGTTGAAATATATGACCTCACAAATCGAATCTTCTACTTTTTCAGAAGTCGAGAAAATACTCTCGGCTCAGGAACCATCGCAAGGCTATCATACCTGACCAACTCTTGAAGAAAAGATAGACTTCCTTTATCGTCATCTCAAGTGGCAACAGAGGTTTTTTATGCTCAGATGGGGGTTTAAGATTTTTCTTTTTCTTATGGGAGTGTATTTTTTCCTTTTTTATCTGCCATCACTTCCTGACCGAATCGTTGAACGTCTCAAAGACTCTACCAAAGAAAATGTCTCAAGTAGCATCGAGAGTGTAACCAAACGAGTAAAAAGCTTGTGGAAAGAGTAAGGAAATCATAACTCCTCCCAGCCACTTTCCTGGAAGTACGCAAATTGGAGGAGTTTTATGAAGAAAGAAGTTTTCTTTTACACAGATCCTTCCCTAATATTGTGGAAGGTGCCCGTAGGACGGAAGGGTTATGAGAGAGATGCTACTGTTAAGTCTATTTGTTATTTAACCGATATGATTGTTGTAAAAATTTTTTATGCTATTCTCTTGGTATTATCATGATACTATCTCATCAAATTTAGGAGAGTGGTCAAATCTTGGACTGGGACTTTTTTTTGGGCAGAAAAATACCTTTGAAATGGAGGTACGTACGTAGTACTGATTTTCGTTGGGCTTTTTTTGATGTTTTGGGGAGTATTGTATCCCTTTGGAGGGCTGAACCTGATCTTTGGGACTCCCCCAAAAGACTCAGAAGAAATACATGATATGCAAAAACAGAATTATATTGAGCAACCAAATTAGTATTTCCAAGAAAATGAAAGAACTTTTTTGATTTTTTTCTAAAAACGCTACAATAACACGAGACGAACTTTTGTTTTGTTTTTTGTATTATTTATTTACCTATTTAGTATTATGAAAAGATGGAAAATCCTCTTGGTTTTGAGCTTGCTTTTCTCTTGGATTTCATTTCCAGCATTTGCTTCGCAAACAAGTAGTCTAGAATCCATTGACACCTCCGAACCTGTGTCACGTGAGATAGTGTATCGTTATTTAGCAGAATATTTGATTTCATCATTACCGAAATCGTATCATTCTATTGCACTGAAATTTGATGATGTCACTCCTGATACCAAACTCTATGAAGCCTTGCAAAAATTGGTCTATGTAGATGTTATAGAAAATGAAGAAACTCAGATTTCTCCAAAAAAATCGTTCAATGCGTATGATTTTTATGCTGATGCGAGCGAAATTATTGATGAGGATATTTTAGATGATACAACGTTGGAGGCTACTAAGGCACGTATCGTGACCGTGAAAGACCTCATGGTCGTACAGACCTTTATAAAACAACTCAAAAAACAAATCTCAGACAAATCTAATATTCAAGAAATTTCTATTCAAAATATTACTGCAACTGGTGGAGAATTTTCTTCACTCACACCAGAAGAATATAAAAAATTTCGTATGCTCTTGGATGTTTATGATACCCTTCAAACGGAGCATTATGATAGTGCCAATTTGACTCAAACTGGACTTTTATATGGAGCTATGTGAGGGATGGCTGATTCTACCAAAGATAAATTTACTACTTTCTTTCCACCAGCTCAAAGTCAAAATTTCAATGAATCTCTTTCATGAGAATTTGAAGGAATCGGGGCATATGTAGAGATGCCAAAACCATGAGTACTTACGATTATTTCTCCTATCAATGATTCACCTGCACAACTTTCAGGACTCAAAGGAGGAGATATTATTACGACTATTGATGGTAAAAAAGTAATTGATACTATGACCGTGACGGACTGTGTTGCTCTTATCAAAGGACCATCTGGAACCAAAGTAAAGATTGAAATACTAAGAGGTGATCAAACTTTAAGTTTTGAAGTTACTCGTGCCAAAATTACTATCAATGATGTATCGAGTAAAGTACTCAACGATTCTTACTACTACATTCAAATCAGTATGTTTGGGGATAAAGTGAGCGAGCAATTTTCTAAAGCAGTAGATGATTTTCAATTATCTGGAAAGAAAAAGCTCATCATAGATCTCAGAGACAATCCAGGAGGATATCTTGATCGTGTCACTGATATGCTTTCACTCTTTGTGCCAAATTGAGAACCAACCGCAGTAGTAAAATACAAAAACGGAGAACTTCCGTATCTCTCAAAAAACCAAAAGTCGATTCCACTTGCTGACTATCAAGTCTATATTCTCATCAATTCTGGAACCGCATCTGCTTCTGAAATCTTTACCGGAACGCTCAAAGATTATTTCAGTGGAATTGTGGTACTTGGGGAACAATCATATGGAAAAGGATCGGTTCAAACGGTTCGTAGCTATTACGATGGAAGTAGTCTTAAGTATACGATTGCAAAATGGTACACTGGGAAGACACAAAAAACCATTGATAAAGTTGGAATTACTCCTGATGTCAAGCTCACGTCTGATCCTAAAGCACCAAAAGCAATCGATACACTTTCAGACCCACGGATTCAATATATTCTCTCAAACTACGGAGGATAATCTAAAAACACCAAGCTCGCTTGGTGTTTTTTTTTTGATTATACTAAATCTCTTTTGGTCTTTGGAATCCTTCATCGAAGCCTTTTTGACTACCAGTCAAGCATCTGGAGTAGTCATATTGAAAAAAAGGAAATTTTGATTGTGAGTATGCATGAAGGGGATTTATTGATAAGAAAAATGGCTGGTGGCGAGAAGTGGATTTTTTTTGAGGATTTCTTGGAGGAAATGGTTGTCTTTTTTATATTTTTCAGGAAGGTATACTGTTTTGAGTGGAGTCTGAAAATCGGCAAGGATATCGGGGATTTTGAGAGATTGTGTTCATGTCTTAAAGAGAATCAATTCCGAGAGGTCAAGGGTGTTTAGGTTGGGGAATTGATTTGGAAAATCCTTATTCCAAGTGTTGGGGACTATGGTTGAGAGATGAAGGTAGGTGATTGATCGAAATCCGTGAAGTGCTTGGAGTTGGTCATCACTCCGATTGGCATGCGAGTTTCCCAAGGAAAGATATTCAAGATGTGGCATGCTAGAGGCGATGATTTTGATCTTCTCAGCACTATACTCTGCGGAAATTTCACCTTCAAAGGCTCTAAGATTGGTAAGGTGAGAAAAAATTGCTTGTACGGTTTCATCGTCCCTTTCGTGAAGAGAAGACCAATTCAAGGAGAGCGAAGAAAGGTTTTTGAGTCGAGAAAAGATTTTTACGAGGGTTTCTTTGGAAAAATATTTCAAAGGAATAAAATCAAACTTGAGTGTTTGGAGATGCGGAAGATGGTCAAAGAGTTTGTCAATGATGGCTTCATCAGCTCCTCATAAAAATGTATAACTCAGGTCTAGAGAACGAAGAGAGTGGCTATGTGCAGTCAGGATGGAGAGATTTTCATCAGAGAGACGATAGAGGTCGACGTGACTGAGGTTGAGACTTTCAAGGGAAGGAAGGTACCCAAAGAGGATTTCCCAAGATGCTGTCTCTATCTGTGGGGCATCATAGTGAACCAAAACAAGCTCTTTGAGGTTTGGGAAATGGGAAAGCGTGTGTTTCAGTTCGCTGTGTGGGACTTTGAATACGTAGTCTTGTGGAAAGTAAATACTCCTTGCATGTGAAATCTTTGAGAGACAGGCTTGGATCTTTTCGGAGGCAATTCCTTGTTGGTCAAGTGCCATCAAAAAAAATGCAGAGAATTGTTTTGGATTGAATGTCTTGAAGGGAGAAAAAAGGACACGAAGTCATTGAGGATCTATGTCTTCTTTGCGGACTTCTCACCACTCTAACGGAACAATGGGCAATAAAGTGGTTTCAAAGAGAAGGTTAGTAAGTTCTGCTTGGAGATGCTCACCAACGTTTTGGGGCCCCCAAAGAGGATGATTGAGCAAAGTATTATATATGTGAGTCAAAGAGGGATATTTTTCTTGCAAGACTTGGAGGGCTTGATTTTTGATGTCATCAGGGAGCGTGAGACGAGCACGGAAGTCTTTGGGGACAAAGGCTTGGGCATTTTCCTTTTTTATCAGCTCGATTTGAGAGAAAAAATCTTCTATGTGTGACAGAAAGTGGGAATGGACTCAATACCATTGGGTTTGAAGATCATTACTCAAACATGCTAATACCTCATTGGTGACTGAGGATATGTGGGCTTGGGGAGCAGAATGTGAGTGGAGGGAGGGGGAACGCTTGAGTTCAAGCATACACAGCAAGTTAGGGGATACGCAAGCAACAAGAGCAAGCAGGATGACAAAGAAGTGGAAGAATTCTTTCATAGATTTCTTCCTACGCAGGAATGAAAAAAGAGTTATTTCCATCACTATTCACTTTTATACGTTTCTCCGAAAGATTCGGCAGTCAAGCTGAGAAAGATATAGGTGGAGGTTCAGAATGACAAATGAAAGATTTCTCCTTCACTTTTCGTTTTTCACGAATCACTGTCTCGTAGTGGATGTCTCTCGCTTCACTTTCTGTCTTGCTCTTGTAGTTTTGGGGTTTTCCTAGTTTTTTACCTTGTCTTTGAGATGGGGGAATAACTGATGAATCCTGTCAAGCATGTCCCCACTACAGGAAACTATGGCATCTTGAAGCATGGGGAGTGAGTCAAAGAGTGCCGAGAGATGAGCATCGCTCATATCAATCAAATTGCACTTTCTCAGACGCAAGAATTTGAGGTTTTTGAGTGGAGAAAAAATAGCATGGATAGCTTCTACTGACATAAAAGCAAAGCCTACGTTTATGAGGTCGAGGTGCACGAGGTTGGTGAGGGGAGAGAAAATGTTTTGATAAAATTCAGGAGGATATAGGTCTAATGAGTGGGTGAGTGAGAGATAGGTGAGTGAAGGGAGTCACTGAAAAAAGTCTTTGATGTTGTCTTTTTACCCCAACAAAGAAGGAAGATAGAGGCTTTTGAGGTGTGGAAGAGAGGGGAAATCGTGAAGGTTGGCATAGAGATAAACGTCAATCGTAAGGTCAAGGAGATTTTGAATCTCTTCTAAGAATTCGATACGTTGTTGCTCTGGTATGAGTTTCCAGTTGGTATTGAGCGATTTTATCGAGAAATGATGCGATTTCAGCGACTGAGAGTTTGTCCCAATAGGTTCTATGAAAAGACACGAGAGTATTTTCCCAAGAGGGAAAGTGAAATTTCCCCGCAGCGATTTTTTTGACCTTGTCACCATCAAGCTTCATCTTTTTTGGAGCATCACTCAGCTCTTTTGGCATTATTTCAAGCATATGAGGGTATCCAAAATCCTTGAAAAAAAGGGATCTGATGATTGGCTGGCATTCAAAAAGAGGTTGGAGCGTGTGATGATAGCGGTTGTGAAAGTATTTTTCGACGGCTTGTATGCTGACGTTGAGATTTTGTTGGAAGGTATATTTGTTGATGGGGGCTTTTTTCTCTGCTTCCAAGGTCTTGAGGATGCGGTCGATGAGAGCGTTCTGGAGTTGGATTTGTTGCTCGACAGATTTTTTGAGATTATTGGGGAGCGTTTGTGTGATGGATTGGCTCAGAGATCCGATTTGTTCGACTTTCATAGGGGTCTTTTTTTAAATAACATTTTGATTATAGAGAAAAAGAATTGGTTGTCAACGGGGGTGTTTGACTTTTGAATGTAAATGAGGCTTATGATTTAGGAGCATAAAGATTCACATTTTGCTAATACGTTCTCTTCTTATTCACATCTAGACCTTTTTTAGTAATTGTATGGTACTTGATACACTTCTCCACGTGAGTAGAGTGTCGTTCCATCTTTGGAGGTGATAGCGGGGAAGATGACATCACATTTTCTGATTTCATTGACGAAATTGAGAGAATAGTTGCTGTTACATTCCAACACATTTCAAAACGTAGAAGATCCATCGCTTGGATAAACACAACCGAGCTTTTTAGAAGCAGTTCTTTTCACTACGCAGATACCTTTTGTACTACATTCAAAACCATTTCCACACGTATCGAGTTCGCTATCAACCAAACAGGTTTCGTCGAGTATGGGACAGCCGAGATTTTCTTTCTCTCATGGGATTTCTGGACAACGGTCTTCAATAACACCGTCTCAGTCGGTATCATCAACCCCAATAGTGGCAGCGATTCCGTATCAAAGGACTCCAATCATGATTATACAAGCAATTATTCACCAATACAAGCGTCATAACATACCATACGAAAATTAGAAATTATTTCAAAGAGGATTCCACGAGTGCGTACATGACAATTCCTGCAGCAACCGAGACATTGAGGGAATTTTTCTTCCCAACCATCGGTATTATAACATGTTTGTCGCAAAAATCCAAAACTTTTTCACTTACCCCATTGACTTCGTTTCCCATAATCAGGCAAACCTTTTCGGGTTTGGAGTAAAAAAGGCTTTTGTAATCAATTGCTTCAGGGGTGAGCTCTACGGCAATAATCTCAAATCCGTCATTTCTCAGGTTGACCAACACTTCCATAATCTCCTCATAATACTCCCAATCAATGGTTTGTTCGGCTCAAAGTGCTGTCTTTGAAAGGTCCGACCTTGGGGGAGTCGGGGTATGTCAGGTGAGAATGAGTTTTTCAAATCCAGAGCCGTCTGCATTACGAAAGATAGCTCACACATTTTGGAGAGAACGAATGGATTCAAGGACGATAACTTTTTTCATAATTATTTTTAATAATATTCTATTTCTTTGACAATACGGTAATCAAGCGATTTGTCAGGTTTTTCCCATTCGAGGAACAGTATGGTAGAATTAGTGGCTCAGAGGCTTTGGAAAATTGAGTTGAGATTGGTGTCATCGATAATATAAAACTGGATTGCTTTAATCTTTCTCGTATATCCGTCCTTGTCAGTAAATTGGTAGCCACTTACATGATAGGGGGTCATATGTTTTTTAAGTGTTTCAATGGTAAGGAGTTCGTCATAGGATATGCCAATTGATTTTCTCAAACGGACATCTCACATCAGTCCATAGTTTGGAAACTGATTGTAGAGATCATATTTATTTTTCAAGACAAGTGCTATTCTTTGATCAACGGTAAGGCTTTTGATGCTCTCTGGTATATCAGTCCCATCAAAACGATCAGTATACATCAAGGACTTAGGAATCTTAAAATACAGATGTTTTGGACTGTATTTATCTCATCAAATTGGGTCATCAAAGGTTGGGTCATAATAATCATTTCCAACCTTTACCCAAGCATGTCAAAATTTGGGAAAGGTGGCATCAGCGTAAGCCATTCATTGTTTGATCTCCACGTCAGGGATATTGGCATAAGAAAGCATATAGAAGAAGATCTTTGTGTACCCATCACAAACTCCTAATCGGTTTTTAAAAGTTTCTAATCATGAAAAAGGAGCTTCTCCTTGATTTTGAAAATCTGAGTTATAGGTGATATTATCGATGATCCAATCATAAATAATTGCAATTTTTTCGTCATTTGATTTTGCATTTTTTGTTATATTGAGAGTAACACCACGAAGATCTGAAAGTATTTGGTCTGTGTCGCTAGTAGCAAAGGTATCACGATCATCGAGGATTTGCTTGATGAATTCATCACGGTTTGAGACTCCAGTGAGAGAGCTTTCGTTAGCAATCGAGATTATTTCATAGCTTTGCACAAACAAATATTTTTTTCCATCCATGACCAAGAGTGCAGTATTTGGGTCAATGCCATTTTCTTTGAGCTCTGAGAGATAGATGCCTTCACTTTCGTCAAAAGATTTATATTCTTTGTATTTGTATCCAATGAGTTTATGATCTTGGATGAAATAGGGATTTTTCGTATCATAATTTTTAGTGAAGATTTTTTTAAGGTCTTCAAAACTATATTTTTTTTCATAGGTATAGTCTTCAACCACCGCAAGTGAATGGTCTTCAAAAATGACTAAGATTCCATTGGGAACGGGCTTTTTTATGAGTCAAGTGATATTGAGGGAATTGACAGGGTAGTATTTTTCAAATTTGATACGATTTTTTTCATTTCCTTTGAAGAATTCAAAGTTTTCATTGACTGCGAGGGGCATATAAATGTTAGTGAGCTTTTGAAAATCAGGGTTATCAACTACTACTTGCGGGAAGGCTTTTGCCAAAGATTTCAATTTGAGGTCTTTGAGATGGGCATCGTTGAGAGATTGAATTTGAGAAATAGCCAGCATCACTTCTGGTTTTTGCTTGGTTGCTCGCATGGATTTGAGTTTCTTTTGGAGTGCTCCATAAAAAGAAATCTGACGATCAAGATCGGGGTATTTCGTTTCGATTTTTGTGATAAAACCATCAAATCTTGCGCCCATTTCACCAGAATCAACTGCGAAAATGGGTGATACTAATGCCAAACAAGCCACGAGAATAAGGAGTATTTTTGTCATCATAGATTCAATAGTTAGTAAACTAAATTCAGCTCAAAGTATACCTTGATTTCGATAAAAGTAAAAGTATTTTTCGTTTTTTAGAATTCTAGTGAGCATTTAATTATACACGGGGAGTGTAAGTTTTTAAATATATTTTCATTCTTCGGTGGGATGAGGGGATTTCTGAATAGTAATAGTAAACATTACCTTAAAAACCTTGACAGAATGTAAAAAGGCTTTATAAAACATATGCTTTGTCATCAAAAATGAGGAACAGCACATGTACGCCTTTTGGTCCAGCTTGGGACTTATCAAGCAGATTCTTCTCGTGGTGTCGGTTTTGACTACCATTCGGTTCTCAATTCATATCCTCACTACCATTCTGCACGAATCAAATTCTTTGCATCTCACCCATCACTTCGGTGACACCTCGGTGGAGAAGCACTGGTTGTTCACCCAGAACCATCTTACGGCAATCATTTCCATCGTTGGCTGGGGTGGGCTCTATCTTCTGGAGATAGTCTCTCCGACTATAGTGGCAATTTCTAGTTAAAAAGGAGAGAATCAAGCCCCCAAGTACGGGGGCTTTTTTTTTTGAGAGTTTTTTTCTCCACAAAATATTTACTTTTCGCTCAATTTGGCTATTATGTGGGCAAGGAACGCTTCTTTTATTATTTTTTAAAAATACTTGTATGCTTGAAAACCTCTTATTCCCAAACTCAACCAAGACCCCAGAGGATATTTTTGCTCTCTATCCAAGAAGAACTACGACTTGAGAAGTCACAAGAATTGCTCCAAGTCCGACTGGATTTTTTCATCTTGGAACGCTCTATACCACCATGCTCGATGATATTATTGCCAAACAAACTGGAGGAGTTGTGTATTTAAGAGCCGAAGATACCGACCAAAAAAGGGAAGTAGAAGGAGCTATTAACGTATATAATACTATTCTCAATACTTTTGGGATTTCCTTTGATGAAGGATCCATCGGTCCAAACGGAACTGATATTGGGGCATACGGTCCCTATACTCAAAGCCAAAGAGAAGAAATCTATTTGGTGTTTCTCAAAGATTTGCTCAAAAGAAAGCTTGCCTACCCGTGTTTTATGACCGAAGAAGAACTCGAAGAAACCCGTCGTATCCAAGAAGCCTCCAAAGTACCTACGGGAATCTATGGAGAATTTTCTTTCTGGAGAGATGCCAGTGAGGCACAGGTGCAACAGGCACTCGATGCAGGAAAGCCGTTTGTCATTCGTTTTCGTAGCAAGGGAAATATTCTTGGGAAAATACACGTACAAGATACCATCAAGGGGGATGTCGTGATGGGAGAAAACTATCAAGATATTGTCATCTTAAAAACCCAATGACTCCCAACGTATCACTTTGCTCACATCGTGGATGATTATTTGATGGGGACGACTCTGGTGATTCGTGGAGACGAGTGGTTTGCTTCTTTGCCACTCCATCTTGAAATGTTTGCGTCGATGGGGTGGTCTGCTCCAAAGTACGCTCATATCTCTCCTTTGGTGAAACTCGATGGAGGAAGCAAGAGAAAACTTTCCAAGAGAAAAGACACTGAAGCCAATGTGCTCTATTACCTCGAAGCGGGGTTTTTGGTAGAAGGAGTGATCGATTATTTGTGTAATTTGATGAATGCAGGATTTGAAGATTGGAGAAAAATGCATCTTGATGAAGACTATCGCGCGTACCCTTTTTCACTTCAAAAAATGAGTTCCTCAGGAGCTTTGGTCGATTTGGATAAGCTCAAATGGGTCAATGCAACGACGATCAAGCATCTCAGTTTAGAAATCCTTTCCCAAAAAATCTTTGCGTATTTAGAACTCTATGATCCTGCTTATGCTCAGGTGATGAAGGATGCAAACCCAATCTATGTACAAAAAATTATCAAAGAACTCCAAAATCGTTTGGTGCTTTTGAGTGAATGGAAATCATTAACGACGTTCTTTTTTGCAGACTTTGAGGTGAATGAAGCGATTGCGACTTTGCTTCTCAATCCAAAAATGAAAATAGAAGATCTGGAAATGGCAAAAAAATGATTGGAGATTTGACTCAGCCTTCTCACTTCGATGGAAAGAGATTTTCAGAGTGTCGATGAGGCAAAAGAAGCTTTTATACAAGCTATTTCTGCTGCTGGAATGAAAAACGGTCAGGTGCTCTGGCCTGTGAGAGTGGCACTGAGTGGAGAAGAGTTTTCTCCGTGAGCTTTAGAACTTTGTTATATATTAGGAAATCAAAAGTCAAGAGAAAGATTGAAAAATGTTTTGCAGTTTTTCTCATAACATGCTATAATTTCCTTGAACTCAATATTCACTAATAGGAAAATTATGAACTACCAAATGTTGAAATCAATTCTTGATACGTTGATCATGAATTTTCGTTGCCCTGTATGTGAGGCAGCGGTAGCAGAGAACAATCTTGAAATCATCGGTGCCGCAGGGGCAACCCTCAATCTCGACATTACCTGCCCGAGCTGTGCCAAGCATACCTTTGTCAAAGCTGAAATCTCACACCTCAATATTCCAAATATTTCGGCACTCGATGCAGAAGGATTGAAAGATTTGAGAAATAAGCTCAAGGAAACGATTCAAGGTCAAATACGAGAAAAACAAGAATTTCAAATCTCAGAAAAAGAGATTACAGATTTGAGGAAAGTCCTCAAACGTCAGCACCTCAATGTTGAGGATTTGCTCAATTAATTATTAATATTTTAGTATGAAAAAGGTTTTTATAGGAATTTTAGCAGTAGTGGTATTTTATGTTTTGTGTTCGTTTGCATTTCCTGATAGAATGCGTGAAGTTGGCTCAAAAATAGGACTGACCAAGTTTCACGACATGATTTCCAAGATGAAGACAGGAGTCAATGAAACCGTTGACCAAACAGATCCTTTCAAACAGATTCGTGATGCCAAACAAAATGCCCTTGAGGTAAAACAAAATTTTGACAATACTATTATCCAAAAACAACAACAGTTGAAAGATGCAGCTATGAATTGAGACTCAGCAGTTCAATCAGTACAAGAAACCAAGACCTCACTTGATAATACAGTGAACTCACTCCAAGAACTTAAAGGAAGTGCACAGTCGCTGGTGGATATGTCTGGTGCGACTATTGACCAAAAACAACAACAGTTAAATGATACTATCAACAAAGGAAAAACGACGGTAAAATCCGTTCAAGAAACTAAAACTTCCGTAGATAAAACAACTCAATCTTTCCAAAAGCTCAAAGGCAGTGCTCAAACAGTAGTTGGAGTCTCAACAGGGACAACCTCACAATAAGATCTCAAGGAATGGTAACATTCCTTTTTTTCTGTCAGGTTTATTTGACTTTCTCTGGGCTTTGGATACAGTACGGAGGATATTCTTAACTAACCAAATATGATACTTTCTGATAGTGAAATGAAACGATACCTTACCGAAGGAAAACTGGTGATTGAGTCTTTGTGAGACTATGATATTATGGCTCAAATCGGTCCTGCAAGTATCGATTTTCGTCTTGGAAAGACATTTCGTTTTTACAAAAGAGATTCTCTCATCCTTATCGACCCGAGAGAGTGAGTGCATTCTGAACATATCGAAACCGTAGAACTTGATGAAAATACTCCATTTATTCTCCATCCTCGTCAGTTTGTTTTAGGGGTGACTTTGGAAAAGATCAAAGTTCCCGTTGACTTGGTGGCACGTTGTGAGGGGAGAAGTTCTATTGGAAGATTGGGGATTGTGATTCATTCTACTGCGGGCTATATTGATCCATGATTTGAGGGAACTATTACTCTTGAAATTACCAATATCAACGAGATTCCGGTAGCACTCTATCCATGAATGCGTATTGGACAATTTGCCTTTGAAAAAATTGAAGGAAAGGTGGAAATCCCGTACAACGAGAGAAAGGGAAGCAAGTATATGGGGCAGATGGCTCCAACGATTTCACGCATCCAAACAGATCTATAAAACACACAAGTCATAACCCATCCAACCTGCGGTCACCTTCCCTAACATTCGGGAAGGAAAACAAACAAGAGACGCGATATATCGCGTCTCTTGTTTGTGGGGATTACTTCTCTTTTATGGGAGCCACGAGCTTGGTTTCATCGACCCAGAGATCTTCTTGGGCTTCACGATCTTTGGATGCTTGTGACCAGTCTTGGTATGGTTTGATTCATACGGTTCTGAGGGGATAGTATTTGGTTGTACCATTTCTCAAAAAAACTTCCTCCCAACCAATTTGTATGGTCTTGCCTTTGAGTGGATCGCTTACATAGATTCATTTTTCATCATAGCTATACGCAACCGAAACATGTCTGACCTGTTTGCCAGATTCGGTGACGATGAGGGTACTTACTAGGACGGGTTCTCCATTTGAAAGGAGCCTTTTGAGGTCGGATTTGTGACGATAGAGTGCAATTTTGACGTGAGTAAGATTGGAGAATTTCCTTTTGAATGCTTCATTGGTAAGACTACTTCCATCAAATCATATATTCTCAAGTACTTTTTCCATCTTAAAAGTGGTTCCGTACTTGGCTTGAAGCGCTATATTGACCGAATAATAATAGCATGCATTTTTTGATTGGTTTGCAATAGGAAAAGGAGATGATGACTCCAAAGCAGGAGAGGCAAAGCTCGTAGGTATCAATAGGATTCATCAAAGAATCAGTGAAAGTATTTTTTGTGCTGACATAGAAAAAAGTTTAGAAAATATTGCCCCTATGATAGCTTTTTTTGCAAAGAAATCAACGAGAAAAATCTTTTTGTAGAATTTGTAATCTCAAATATTCTCCATAAACTTGGTCAATTTTGTTTCTTACAGAAAAACGAAAAAATGATTTAAATTTGGGGCTCTTTTGTAAGAAAA
>Ga0209373_10003482_pt1 | contig 14477 bp, 10 predicted proteins | sample Higcelweek5metaG_FD_187173 | JGI IMG/M metagenome (GOLD analysis project Ga0209373, IMG submission 187173) | Freshwater pond sediment microbial communities from the University of Edinburgh, under environmental carbon perturbations - High... | ecosystem: Environmental > Aquatic > Freshwater >...
AAACCTTTAAGAATAGCTTGACCACTTTACCTATGGGCGGAGGGAAAGGAGGATCGGACTTCAGTACTAAAGGAAAATCGGACAATGAGATCATGCATTTTTGTCAAAGCTTTATGTCTGAACTTTATCGCCACATTGGTCCCAATACCGATGTTCCAGCTGGTGATATTGGTGTTGGAGGTAGGGAAATTGGCTACCTTTTTGGTCAATATAAACGTCTGAAAAATGAATTTACCGGAGTTTTAACAGGAAAAGGAATTCAATGGGGCGGTAGTTTAATTCGCCCCGAAGCAACTGGCTTTGGATCGGTATATTTTACACAGCACATGTTATCCGAAATAAAAAAGGATTTAGAAGGCCATACAGTTGCAGTTTCTGGCTTTGGCAATGTTGCATGGGGCGCCGTTGCGAAAATGGCCGAACTTGGCGGAAAAGTTGTCACAATCTCAGGCCCCGACGGCTACATCTATGATAAAGATGGAATCTCAGGCGATAAAATAAGTTACCTTCTCGAATTGCGATCTTCAAATAACGACATTGTTGCTCCCTATGCGAAGGAATTTGGTGCCGAATTTTTTGCCGGAAGAAAACCTTGGGAAAGACCTGTTGACATTGCAATTCCTTGTGCTACTGAAAATGAACTGAATTTAGACGATGCAAAAATGCTTGTAAAAAATGGTTGTTTCATGGTCACCGAAACATCAAATATGGGCTGTACTGCCGATGCAGCAGAATATTTGAATAACAATTTAATATTTGCACCTGGAAAAGCAGCCAATGCTGGCGGTGTTGCAGTTTCGGGTCTTGAAATGACTCAAAACTCAATGAGATTAAACTGGAACAAAGATGAAGTTGATCAAAAGCTACATCAAATTATGGGGCAAATACATGAAACATGTAAAACTTACGGAAAATCGAACGGAAGAATAAACTATTTGGCAGGGGCAAATATCGGAGGATTTGTCAAGATTGCAGATGCAATGCTAGCTCAAGGGGTCGTATAATTATGTTGCAAAAACCCAATCTTCCTTTAAATTTTAAATGGGGCATCACTTTAGAGTAATGCTCCATTTAAATTTACCAAACATTTCATTCACTACAATCTTTTGTTTTTCAATCCTTTATAAGCATTCCGTCACAATCCTTTATCCGTTGATCACAGTTTAAAATGCGTTCATAAAAAACACCTAAAAGTCCGCTATTTAAACTGTGCATTCCATTTCTAATTGCTGTAAATTTGATAAAGCATTAAAAATCACTTTAACCCATAACTTGGGTTCCCTGACAATAATTCCATAACTTCTTTTTACTATGAAACGTTTGTACTTAATATTGATTTGTTTAGTGTTTGTTTTAAACTGGCTCAAAGCCAATGAAAATGAAAACATTAAGACAGCGAGGGTGACATACGTTGCTAATAGTGGGTTCATTGTAAAAGTCGCTGATAGCAAAATAATGTTTGACGGTTTATTCCAAAACGGGATGAACAAATACCTCGAACCCGATGAACTTACCGTATCTCTTATCAAAAATGGGTTACATCCGTTTGACGATGTTGAAATAGTATTTATTTCAAATATTCAAGCTGATCATTTTGATCCTTATTTAGCAACACAATTCATGCTTCATAATCAAAGTGTAAAATTGATCTGCCCACAGCAAGTTATGAATAAAATGAAAATTTTCACTTCCGATTTTGAAACAATAAAAAACAGGATAATTGAAACAACACCATCGGTAAACAATTACGATCGTTTTATTATTGATGGCATTGAAATTATTGCCTGCCATCTGAAACATGAAAAAATTTATAACGACCATTTAGAAAACATGGCTTATGTTGTGAAAATGGATGGTGTGAAAATTTTCCATTCGGGCGATTCATCGGTAGAAACATTAGACGATTTGAAGGGATTACAATTGTCTGATTTAAATATTGACATTGCTTTTTTAAGCGATAAATATGCCATTGGCCGGTCTGCACTTCAAACAAATCAAATTGTAGATGCCAGATATAATCTTTTAATGCATTTTGAAAAATTCATTACAGAGAAAACTCTGCAGTCTTTTTGTGAAAGATCAAAACTTCAACCTAGACCTCATGTGTTTTACATCAGAAATGAATATCAAGATTTTTACATTAATGATTTTTACGAACGTAAAATTGATGAGGATTTAAGTCTTACTATTTTAAACAAATAAATGTTGAGTACAACTTTTTACAGCCCCGTGTGATATTTTTTCACTCGGGGTTTTTTATATCCTAAGCTCAATCGATCATCCTATCCTATTTCATCAAAAACACAAGCCCCATTTATATTAGAATTCAAAAGGTTAACAGTATTAAAAAAGATTATTCAAGCAATCTCAATAAAAACGGGAAACTTTCTTTACTTCTATTAAATTTGTTAATGTTATTGAATCTTTCTTTTATTGCATTAAAAAAGAATATATGCCTTCGTCTTTTAAACAATTAGAATTTGAAAAGCAACTTGATTTAACCAGAATCAGAGAATTTAGAAAACTTGGAAACATAGAAATACTTGAAGAGCTTTACGAAAAGTATTTCTTTTTAGTATTTGGGCTAGGTTTAAAATATTTCAAAAATAGAGATCAGGCTAAAGAAATGGCTTCTCTCATTTTTGAAAAATTCACAATTGAAGCTGTCAAAAACGAAATCCCAAATCTCCGTGGTTGGCTTTATGTCAATTCAAAAAACTACTGTTTAACCGAGTTGCAAAAATCCGAGAATGGCAACAATTTAACATCGAAAAAAGACTTAGTTTCACTTGACGATTACATTTATCAACATCCACTTGATTTAGACAAACGTATACCCGAACCAATCAAATCGGCAATTTCAAAACTTGAAATAAAACAGAAAGACTGCCTAAACTCATTCTATGTTAAGAAACTGAACTATAGGCAAATATCAGAAAACTTCAACATTGAAATTGAAGAAGTTATTTCATTAATTCAAAAAGGTAAAAAAAATCTGGAACTCATTTAGAGCACAAAAATGAATGATCATAATTCTATAGCTAACGATCTCGAAGAGATTAAAAGATATCTAAATCAGAAAATGGATGATGAAGAATGCTATAATTTTGAACGGATACTTCAACAAGATCCATTTTTAACTGAAGCATTAGAGGGCATTAAACCATTCAAATTTTCAGAAATTGAAAAGGACATATTTGGAAGCAAACATCTAAAATCAAAAAGGAAAATAAATTTAAAACCCCTATTCTACACCTTTATTTCTCTTCTTTTTATTGGTTTAATTGTTTTAGTAATAATGAATGTCAAAAAACCAGAACCCAAAAACAAAGAAAAAGGGCAACAAGAGAATATTGAAGAAAAATTAGTGTTTGACAGAGAATGGCAACATCAAGATTCAATAAAAGACACAATATTGAATTCAAACATTGACTCAACATCTGCAAATGATGATCGGCTAAAAGAAGACATTAAACGTGAATTTTTAGAATTAGAAAAAAACATGCCGGCCACAACTCAAAAACAATTAAATACTCCAAAAGAAGTTACAACCCAAAAAAAAGATAAAACTGAACTTGAAACAAACAAAACGCAGCCTCTTTCTGATTCAAACACTCAATCAAATTCTGTTCAATTAACAGAAGAGCCTAAAATGGAGACCAAGCAACCGCAGATACTGGCTACCACCGAAGATCAACCAATAAGCAATAAAACCTTGTCTGCCGCACCAATTGGTGGGAACTCAAATTACCGATCGTACATTGATAATAACATCAAATATCCTGATGAGATTGTCAATAAAACAAGAGAAACCGTTAAAATCAAGTTCATAGTATCACCGACTGGCGAAATAAAAAATTTTGATCTAATAAAAGGCCCTGAAAATGTGGCATTTACCAATGAGGCGATTCGCATTATAAGAAGTGGCCCAAAATGGCAACCAGCATTAAAGAATGGCAAACCTGTTGAAGAAGAGATAACGCTGAAAATAAATTTCAAACCTTAAATGGGAGATAAATAAAAAAGGGATAATTATATTACCCCTTTTTTATTTATCTAATAGTAAAGATTATTCATTACCAATTTCTGAATCGACCAAAATACGACCACAATATTCGCAAACAATTACTTTTTTACGCGAAGCAATGTCTAGCTGGCGCTGTGGTGGAATTTTATTGAAGCATCCCCCGCAAGCATCGCGTTCAACTGTAACAACAGCAAGACCATTGCGCGCATTTTTACGAATACGGCGGAAAGCTGTAATCAATCGTTCTTCGATTTTCACTTCAATAACTGAAGCCTTTTCATTTAGCCTATCAGTTTCGATCTGAGTTTCAGAAGTAATTTCTTCAAGCTCGCGCTGTTTACTGTTCAGGTCGTTCTCCCGTTCAGTTAACAATACTTGTGAAGCATCAATAGCTTCCTTTTTCTTGTTCAACTCAACAGTATGCTCTTTGATCCTTTTTTCAGAAAGTTCAATTTCGAGATTCTGAAACTCAATTTCTTTCGAAAGAGAATCAAATTCACGATTATTCCGCACATTGTTTTGTTGTTCGGTATACTTTGCAATCAAGGCTTTCGACTCAGTGATTGCCGCTTTACGGTTATTAACCGCAGTTTCCAAGTTTTTTATATCATCTTGAAAATTGTTAATACGCGTTTTTAAACCCGCAATTTCATCTTCAAGGTCTTGTACTTCAAGCGGTAATTCACCACGAAGTGTCTTCAATTTGTCTTTTTCTGATGCTACTAGCTGAAGTTCATACAATAACTTCAACTTTTCTTCAATTGACATCTCGCTAGCTTTGACGTTCTGATCTTTTCCAGTCATGTTGCTTAAAAATTATTAATCGTTTCAGAACAAATATTTTACAGGATTGGTTTGTACTTTCGACAAACGGAGGGCAAATTTAGAAAATTTATTTGTAACAATCTCATAAAATAGTTCTTTCGTAAATTGCTCACTCTCATAATGGCCAATATCGGCAATTAAGATTTTATTTTCGGCATCGAAAAACTGATGGTATTTGAAATCTCCAGTTACAAATACATCGGCGTTACAATGGATGGCATTTTTAAGGAAAGAGCTACCTGCTCCGCCAACCAGCGCCACTTTACTGACCTTTTCTTTTATCACAGATGTGTGCCTTATTGCATCACAATGAAAGGTTGTTTTAAGTTTTTGTAAAAACTCAATGGTCGGAATTTCTTCCGAAAGATTCCCCACAACTCCTAAACCAACCTGCTGATGTATATTTTCGAGAGGATAAATATCATAGGCAACCTCTTCATATGGATGAACATCAATCATTTTACGAATAATTGATGGTTGCAGATAAGAGGGAAAAATAGTTTCAATCCTGATTTCATCTTCAAAATGAAGATTTTCTGGATCACCAACAAAAGGATTTGTGGTTTCATCACCTCGGAAACTTCCATTCCCTTTCAACGAGAAACTACAGGAATCATAATTGCCAATGTGTCCGGCACCAGCTTCAAACAAAGCATTACGCACAGCATCAGAATAACTAACAGGAACAAAAACGACCAATTTTTTCAACAATCCTTGCTGTGGTACAAGCGTTTCTAAATTCTGAAGATCGAGTTTCTTAGCCATACGCCAGCTCACCCCATTCCTCACCACATCGATGTTGGTATGAGCCGAAAAAATCGCAATGTTATTTCTGATCGCTTTAATAAGTATACGTTCCGTTTCGTTGCTCCCGTTAATCCTTTTCAATCCACTAAAAATGGGAGGATGGTGCGAAATGATTAACCCATCGCCATGAGAAATGGCATCGTCGACAACTGCTTCGGTTACATCAATTGTAATTACTGCCGAATTGATTTCTGTTTCACGATCACCCACAAGCAACCCTGAGTTATCCCATGATTCTTGCAATGCAACAGGCGCAAACTCCTCAATAGCAGCTACAATTTCTTTGATTTTCAATACAAGGTTCATTACAATTCGTCCCTTATCTCAAGCAACAACTCACGAACATTTTTCAGCTTCATCACAATCTGATGCTCCTGAACAATTTCGTCTTTGTTCTCTTTAATTTTTTGCTGAGCACCTTTTAGCGTCAGACCTCGCTCTTTTACCAAATGATAGACCAACTGAACTTCATCAATAGCTTCTTTGGTGAAAAGTCTGTTCCCCTTTTTATTTTTATGGGGCTTAATGCTGTCGAACTCGTTTTCCCAGAAACGAATCAACGAAACATTTACTCCAAACATTTCGGCAACTTCGCCAATGGAGTAAAAATGCTTTTCTATTTTGGGTGGTTGATATGGCACGAAATAAAATAATTAATCGAAACTAATTCCTGATTTTGTAGAATTGGCAACCAACTGTTCAAATTCAGAAGGGGTTAAATCTTTAAAACAATAGTATTTGGGATCGACCTCTTTGCCGTTTTTGTGTACTTCGTAGTGTAAATGCGGAGCAGTTGAAGTCCCTGTATTACCAACAAATCCTATCAATTGTCCTCTTTCTATTTTCTGACCAGGTTTTACATCAAACTTACTTAAATGGGCATACAATGTACTGTATCCAAATCCATGGTCAATAATAATATGTTTTCCATGTCCCGAACGTTGATTTTCTGTTGCAACAACAGTACCCTCACCTGTAGCATATACTTTTGTCCCTGTTCGAGCTACAAAATCAAGTCCATAATGAAATCGCTTTACCTTAAAAATAGGATGAATACGCATTCCCCATCCCGAAGAATATTTTGAAATGTCTTTCGTTTTCAACGGTATGATTGCAGGAGTTGAAGCCAGCTCCTTCTCTTTACTCTTAGCCAAATCGAGCACTTCCTCATACGATTTTGCCTGAATATAGGCTTGTTTTGAAAGAATATCGATTTTCTTGCTGGTACTTTTTACGATCTCGTTATTATTGAACGATTCAAGTTTTGCATATCGGTCAACACCTCCAAAACCGGCTTTTCGAACCGAACTTGGAATGGGATCACTCGATAATATAACACGGTAAATATTGTCATCACGAACCTGAAGCTCATCCAAAACTGTTGCAATTTGCGTTAATTTAACGTTCATCGATTTGTATTCGCTAAGCAATTGCTGATTCTCTTTTCGCAAAGATTTTACCTCGGGCGAATCAAAAAGTGAAAAGATTGACGATGAGAAAACGATTACAACAACCATTACAACCGAAAACACCCCAAAGATGATCAATGCCTTTTTTGATAGCTTTTGTTCAACTTTTTCAAAAGCTAATGTCTTGGGATTAAATCGGTATTTTAGTCCGCTCATCATTGAAAAAATATTTGATTTTTAATCGTTCTAAGAGTACAATTTCTATTTTTGCAAATCTCAAATGAATAGGTTATTGTGCTTGTAACAAAACTAGTATAATTTTTAAAGAATCCTAATGGTTTTTGATGGCCACAAAAATGTTTGATAATAGTACTCTATGACATCACAAGAAATAAGAAAGGCATTTTTAGATTTTTTTGAAAGTAAAAATCACAAGATTGTTGAATCGGCCCCGATGGTGGTCAAGAACGACCCAACCCTGATGTTTACCAACGCAGGAATGAATCAGTTTAAAGATATATTCCTTGGGAATGATCCCGTTAAGTATGCACGGATTGCCGACACTCAAAAATGTCTTCGCGTTTCAGGGAAGCACAACGACCTTGAAGAGGTGGGCCACGATACCTACCATCATACGATGTTCGAAATGCTTGGAAACTGGTCGTTTGGCGACTATTTCAAAAAAGAAGCCATCAATTGGGCATGGGAATTCTTGGTTGGCAAAATGGGTATTTCGCCCGATAGGATGTATGCGACCATATTTGAAGGTGACCAAACCGATGGCGTAGCAAGAGATACCGAAGCATACGAATTATGGAAGCAATATTTACCTGAAGATCGAATCATTAACGGAAACAAAAAAGATAATTTCTGGGAAATGGGAGATTCTGGTCCCTGTGGCCCTTGCTCCGAAATTCATGTCGACATTAGAAACGACGATGATCGTGCAAAGATTCCAGGAGTACAATTGGTAAATAACGACCACCCACAAGTGATCGAAATCTGGAACCTCGTTTTTATTCAATATAACCGTAAAGCGAACGGCAAACTGGAAGAGTTGCCTGCAAAACACGTCGATACCGGAATGGGTTTCGAGCGATTAAACATGGTCGTTCAAGGAAAACAATCGAATTACGACACAGATGTATTCCAACCTATCATTGCCGAAATAGGCAACCTCTCGGGTAAGAAATATGGTGCAAATGAAAAGCAAGACATTGCCATGCGTGTGATTGCCGACCACTTGCGCGCCATTTCGTTTGCCATTGCCGACGGTCAATTGCCTTCGAACAATAAAGGAGGCTACGTAATTCGCCGAATATTGAGAAGAGCTGTCCGCTACGGATATACCTTCCTCGATTTCCGCGAAGCCTTCATTTTCCGTTTAGTAAAAGTGTTGAAAAACCAAATGGGCAATGCTTTCCCCGAATTGAAAGCACAAGAAGACCTCATTTCGAAAGTGATCAAGGAAGAAGAAGAATCGTTCCTGCGCACCCTCGAAACCGGTTTAAAATTGCTCGATGGCATTATTGACAAAGCCAATCAATCGAAAATAACTGAAGTAAACGGCAAAGATGCGTTCACCCTTTACGATACGTTCGGTTTCCCGCTCGATTTGACCGAACTGATCTTGAAAGAAAAAGGACTTTCAGTGAATCTGGTTGAATTTAACGACGAAATGGAGCAACAAAAAAGCCGTTCGCGAAATGCAGCTGCACAAGAAGCAGGCGACTGGGAAATTGTTCGTTCCGAAGAAAAAGAGGAATTTATTGGTTACGATCAACTCGAAGCCGAAGTGTACATTACCCGCTACCGCAAAGTAAAAACGCAGAAGAAAGAGCTTTACCATTTGGCGTTTAATTTCACTCCATTCTATGCTGAATCAGGGGGTCAAGTGGGTGACAAAGGCTACATTGAAGCCAATGGGGAGAAAATCTCCATTATCGACACCGTAAAAGAAAACAACCTTATTATACACATTGCTGACAAACTTCCGAAGGATCTAAAAACTGCATTTAAAGCGGTAGTTCCAGAAAAAACCCGTCGTGCAACGGCCAATAACCACTCGGCTACCCACCTGCTCGACCATGCGTTGCGTCAGGTTTTGGGAACTCATGTTGAACAGAAAGGTTCGCTGGTTTCGCCCGATGGTTTGCGTTTCGACTTTTCGCACTTTCAGAAAGTAACTGAAGAAGAATTGCAAAAAATTCAGCGTATTGCAAACGAGATGATCCGCCAAAACTTGTCAGGCGAAATATTCCAGAATGTTCCCATGGCAGATGCCCGCGAAATGGGTGCTATTGCACTGTTTGGTGAAAAATACGGCGATGTAGTACGCGTGGTCAAATTTGGCAACTCGGTTGAGCTTTGCGGTGGAACACACGCAAAATCGACTGGCCAAATTGGGATGATCCAGATTATTTCTGAAAGCGCTATTTCTGCCGGTGTACGTCGTATCGAAGCAATAACTTCAGAAAAAGCTGAAGAGAGTTTCGAAAATGCGGTACAAACGGTGAAACAAGTAAAACAGCTGCTCAACAATCCACAAAACGTAGTGGCTTCAGTGCAAGAACTATTGGAGGCAAATGCACAACTGAACAAACAACTCGAAGTTTTTGCACGCCAAGAAGTTGCGGCGTTGAAGAACGAATTGAAAGCTAAAGTGCAGAAAATTGGCGATATAAATTACTTGGCCGAGATTGTTCCGCTTACCGACGCACAGCACATTAAAGATCTTGCGTTCCAGTTAAAAAATGAAATTGAAAGCCTCTATTTGGTGTTGGGTGCCAATTTCGATGGGAAGCCAAATCTTTCGATTATGATTTCTGACAACTTAGTTGCCGATCGGAAGCTTAATGCGGGTCAAATTATTCGCGAAGCAGCCAAAGCCATTCAGGGCGGCGGCGGCGGACAACCTTTTTACGCTACCGCTGGCGGAAAAAAAGCCGACGGGTTAAAAGAAGCGTTTGAAATTGCGAAGAAAATGATATTGTAACGATCAAAAAATCTATAATATAGAGCGCAGCGTAAACTTAGTTTTACGCTGCGTTTTTTATTCCACATCTATATCATTCGTAATCGATCATTTGGTTTCTCTTTATGCATTATATTTGAATATTTTCAAATCAACAGTTGAATTATTAATTAATGACAAGACATCCAAATCGTTACTTGCAATATAGGCTGATTGTAGTTTGCTTATTCTTGGGCTTGACAATAAACACCCCTGCCTTTTCGCAGCCTACGACCAACATTGGTAGTGGGGTAAAACTATTATCACCCTCAGAATGTATGCTTTGGTTACATACAACTGATTTCAGAACCACCTTAGCCGAAGATGTTTCCAAGGACAACGAAGATCACATCACAAGTAATTCTTCAAATACAAATGGTAGAACAGATAAGAAGAGTAGCAAAAAAGTTGTCCTCTGGCTAATTGGCATTGCCTTGTTCGATTTAATCATTCTCATTGTCTTCATTATTGGCAAACGCAAAGCAAAATCTCGTATAGATCCGAATGTTGATAAAGAAGAAGCATATCAACAAGTTTACCGAACTGCTGACAACTACAATACCGAAAAAGAAAACATTAAGACAGAAAATGCCATCTATCTCTTTGGCGAATTCAGATTTCTCAATTCTGACGGTGAGGAATGTTCTTCAAGATTTTCGCCTCTTCTAAAAGAGCTATTCCTTGCAATAATCATTCATTCCTTGCACAATAAGAAAGGCATATCAACATCAGCTTTATCAACCCTTTTATGGCCCGATATGGAATTGAAGAATGCCCGCAACAATCTATCAGTAAACATTGGTAAACTCCGCAATTTACTTGGCACTGAAAACCAAACTCTACTAATAAACGATTCAGGCTACATTTCGTTTAACTGCGTACAAAACGATGATTTTTATTGCGATTTAAGTGAATGTATCAACATCCTTTCTCACACCAGTTTTTTCAACGAAGATATTAAGAGACTACTCAGTATTATTCAAGAAGGTGGCTTGTTACAAAAAATCCAATACGAATGGCTCGACGATTTTAAATCGAAAATTTCGAACCATATTATCGATTGGCTTACGGTGTTTTCAGAAAGTAATAGCAGCTTACTTACCCCTAACCTTCAAATTCAAATTGCCAATGCGCTTTTCAATTTTGATATGACCAACGAAAAGGCAATGGAGCTCAAATGTAGAGCTTTGACCTGTTTGGGTAAGCATAGCTTAGCAAAAGAAACATATACGAAATTCATAAAAGAGTATAAAACACTTTATGACATTGATTTCGAACGTAGTTTCAAATCAATAACCGAATAAAATTCAGGTGCAAATGACGTTAATTGGCTTTATTGTTTGTATCCATTTTATCGTGATGGTTGTTTTTTTGTTGTATAAGAAATATAACCCTCAGTTTGTGTTGCTTTTTGCTGGAATTGCCATGCTTACACTTGCGTGGTTTATGGGGAACAAATTGCCTACAACCGAGCCAGACACAGGCTTTATGATTTTTAACCTTTTTGCCTATGTAAAAGATTCGTTTATATCGGTATTTTCGGGCCCAGGGGTCATGTTGATGGTTGTTGGAGGGTTTGTAAATTACATGCGTAAAATAGGTGCAAACAATGCCCTCGTTTATATGTCGTTGCAGCCATTGTCAATTTTTAAACGTCATCCATATTTAGCTGCAATATTGGTAATACCAATTGGCCAACTGTTGTTTATGGCTATTCCGTCAGCTACCGGATTAGGAGTACTGCTTGTTGCAACCATATTTCCAGTACTGGTAAGCATTGGGATAAGTCGGATCTCGGCCGTATCGGTAATTACAGCTTGCACTGTATTCGATATGGGGCCAGCATCAATAAATACGGGCAGGGCATCGGAACTGCTGGGGAAGCATAGCCTGAACTATTTTATTGAAGATCAACTTCCACTTACAATACCGCTTACAATCGTTTTGATGGCATTGCTATACCTTACCAATAAATATTTCGACAAGAAAGAAGGATATATAAAAGAGGTTGTTGTACAACAAGAATTAAAAGTTGATGCGCCATTGGTATATGCCATTCTGCCCCTACTACCCTTTGTTTTTTTATTGTTGCTTTCGTCGGTGTTTAGCAATGGCCTATTGCCCAATAAAGTAGACACAACCACAGCAATGATTGCCACCGTTTTTATTTCAATGGTGTTTGAAATGATCAGAGGGCAAAAGCTTCGCGATATTGCAGCTTCACTAATGTCATTCTGGAACGGAATGGGGAAAATGTTTATCTCGGTGATCACACTGATTGTTGCTGCCGACATATTTACAAAAGGGCTTATCAGTGCTGGTTTTATCGACAGCTTAGTTGCCTTTATTCAACTGGTAGGGTTTGGGCGGCATGAATTAGGTGCTGCTATGACTGTTTTGGTTTTCACATCGGCAGTACTTACTGGTAGCGGCAGTGCATCATTCAATGCCTTTGCTCCGTTGATTGGTGGCTTGGAAATTAATGCAGGTGCAATTTCGGCAATACTTCCCATGCAGTTTGCAAGCAGCTTAGGGCGAGCAGTATCACCTATCTCAGGAGTAGTTGTTGCATCGTCAGAAATAGCCAAAATTAATCCGCTAAGCCTTGCCAAAAGAAATGCAATTCCTCTTTCAGCAATCTTGATTATTATTCTGATCTATTATTCAGTAACGTAAAAAAACCGAGAACTTTTTACATCCTCGGCTTTCGACTTTGAAAAATTAATTCAACTTACTTTTTAATTATCTTTTCTGAAAAAAGTTGATCGTCTATTTTTATTTGAACAACATAAGTACTGGGTTGTAAACCACTTATGTCGCAAACATTCATCTTAGATGCAAGCACTCCATTTTTTACCACTTGGCCCGACAGATTGAAGATAGAAAAACTTCCTGCCCCAAAGGAATCGTCCATTTCAATATTAAGGACAGTTTCTGCCGGATTAGGAAAAAATGTGAAAGGTCGTTTCATTTGAGAGAAACTTTCAATTCCAATTGTCGATTTTTTCTCAACATAGAAGTTAACCCTTTGGAAGTTAACACCCCCATCACTACTTACGACTTTCACAATCAAACTATTATAACCACTCAACGCAGAGGTGAGAGCAATTTGATAGGGTCCCTCAGTTTTAGTACCCACATTGGTACCGTTTAGGAAAAACATTACCTCGCTTATTGTGCCTTTCGATGTACTAATATTTGCTTCAGCAGTAAACGTTTCAGATATAGTTATCGTATCGGTGTTTAACGGGGAATTAATGATTACCGATATGGTAGAATCGGCACTGGGAGCATAGGTATTCCAATTGTTCAGAGAATCAAATACAACTGTTTTAACCGATTCTTTAATTATTTTGGCAATGCTTTCACCTATTGAAAAATTGTAGGTTGTAAGCATTGGATCTTTTTTGAACATGGCAGTATAAAAAGTTACTGCTGAAACAAATGATCCGGCAGGTGAAGGATGGCTATTGTCCGATTCATACAATTCAATTTCTGGGTGGTTCTTGCGTAAATAATTTCGCACTGCACCAACAGGAGAAATAAGAGCTCCAGTTTTTTCTTGGGCTATTCGGTAGCGCAAGTTCAACAAACTATCCATCCCTTCGTAAGTACATACTTCGGGTAAAGTTGAACAATTGTTTGAGTCACCGGATTTGCGTCCCCAAGTCATGTAATACATTGTTTGTCCGCAAGGGCTATAAATATTCCGAATACTATCGAGCATTAAAGCGTATTTAAAGAAACTTGAAGAATCGGTTGCCGGACGTTGGCTTTGCTCTTGTAACACAACATAGTCGTAGTTTTTAGCTTTAAGTGCAGTTTGTGTTGCAGGTAAAGCACAATGCTGTTGAAGGGTGTAGCCACCAGGAAAACTCTCGCTATGTTTCAACGTGTCGCCAACCGTATTTGCCAATCTGTCAATAAGTATTGGAAGGTCGTTGTAATAAGTATAACTGTTGCCAATAAAAAGAGCCGACAATTTTAGCTTCTTCATTTCGGTTGGAGGAACCGTTGTGGTATCGGGCATTTCAACTCCGTTACACAGGCATGTATGTTGGTTAATATTCGAGATGTCGTTTTGAGGAAATACAATCCATTGCGAATTATCAGCCGTGGTTCCAGCCGATAGGTTCCAATCGGTAGTTGGTCCACATGCAGTTGGTTTTCGAACAATTGTGCGATTTTGTGTTCCATTGGCTTCACCAGCAACACTCCAATATTCACCGGGGTCCACTGTTTCACTTCCAATGAGATCAATCAATACAAAGGTACCTGTGCCATCGTCCTTGGCAAGACCAACTGCATCGTCGCCACTAATATTTAAAAAACTCCACGATTGGGCAGAATCTGCGGCAATAGAAATTGGTGCAGCGCTGGTATTTGGACGTGTAAT
>Ga0209373_10003485_pt1 | contig 14457 bp, 10 predicted proteins | sample Higcelweek5metaG_FD_187173 | JGI IMG/M metagenome (GOLD analysis project Ga0209373, IMG submission 187173) | Freshwater pond sediment microbial communities from the University of Edinburgh, under environmental carbon perturbations - High... | ecosystem: Environmental > Aquatic > Freshwater >...
CCACGGTGCAGACCAGAGCCAGATGAGCCCAGCGGGTCGGCGCCGCCAGCACCATCGGGATCAACATCACATCGGGCGGGATCGGGAACACCGAGCTTTCGATGAAAGAGACGGCCGCCAGCCACCACAGGGCGTGACGATGACCGGCTTTAGCCATCATCCAGTTGTAGATCGCTTTCACCGTAGACTCCTCGTCGCTGGTTGCAGGCTCGGCGAGGGTGTATCAGCCGCTCCGGGGAGGAGCAACCGCGATACCGGCGCAGGCTTGTGTTTTCCATCCTGCCTCGTCAGGCTCGACCCGGAATGATCACGAGGGACAGGCGGATGCGCACGACGATCGTGGCGGGAGTGGCCATGCTGACAATGGCTGGAACGACGATGATGGCCGATGCGCCCCCGCTGACGCTTCTGTCGGGACTCGATCCGTTGTCGCTGGCGCTGGGCGCAACCCTGGCCCTGGTGCCGCTCGGCGGGCTGGGCTGGATGCGCTGGCGGCTGGCGGCCGCCGGGGAGACGGTCGCAGCGGCGGCGGGACGAACCGAGCGGCTGCGCCATGCTCTTGATGCCGCTCCGGATGGCTTTTTTGCCTGGATCGGTGAGGAGGCGCTGTGTTCGCGCCGATTGGCGGTGCTGTTGGCCCTCAACAATGGCACCCGCTCTGATTTTGCCGACGTGCTCCAGACCTTCGAAACCGGGGATGCCGTCCTGCTCGATCGGGCCACCACCCGCCTGCGCGCCGATGGCGAAGGATTCTCGTTTGATCTCGGCCTGCGCGACGGAATGCGGCGGGTGCGGGCGATCGGAATCCGCGCCGGAGGCACGGAAGAGGCCGGAAGCGGGGTCGATCTGGTCTGGCTCCAGGATGTGACCGAGGCCACGGCGGCCATTGATGATCTGGGCAGCCAGCTTACGGCCGCCGAAACGGCGCGGCAGCGGCTCGACGGTCTGCTTGATGCCCAACCGATGCCGGTCTGGATGCGCGACGATGATCTGTCGCTGGTCAAGGTCAATCGCGCTTATGCCCGGGCCGTCGAGGCCGGATCGGACAATGAGGCGGTCAGCGGTCAGGTTGAACTGGCCTCTGATGCGGCGATCCGGCGAACCCGCGCCCTCGCGGCTCGGGCCAGAGCGGCCGGCGAGCCCCGGGCCGAGACCTTCCATCTGGTGCTGGAAGGGCAACGGCGCCTGGTCGAGATCACCGAGACCCCGTTTGCCGCCGGATCCCAATTGCTGACCGCCGGGGTTTGCGTTGACCTGACCCGGATCGAGGAATTGGAGGCGGAACTCGAACGCCATGTCGGCGCCCAGGCCGAAGTCCTGGAACGCCTCGCCACCGCGATTGCGATTTACACCCCGGACACCCGGCTGGCCTTCTTCAATACCGCTTTTACCCGGCTATGGCGGCTGGATAGTGCCTGGCTCGCCGGGCAACCGACCTATGGCGCGGTCCTTGATGCCCTGCGCGAACGGCGGCTGCTGCCCGAGGTGGCAGATTACCGGGCCTTCAAGGATGGGGAATTACGCCGCTTCGTCTCGCTGATCGATGCCGCCGAAACCCTGCTCCATCTCCCCGACGGCCGCACGTTGCGGCAGATGATTGCCGCCCATCCTCATGGCGGGCTGATTTTCACCATTGAGGATGTGACCGATACCCTGGCCCTGGAACGCTCATTCAATACCGTGCTGGCGGTGCAGCGCGAGACGCTGGATCACCTCCATGAAGGGGTGGCGGTGTTCCGGGCCGATGGTCGGCTCGGCCTGTCCAACCCGGCGTTTGCCCGGATTTGGGGGCTGGCACCGGAATGGCTGGGCGGGGAACCCCATCTGACCGAGGTGATCGGCGCTCTGGGCGGATTTTTCGAGGGACGGCCCGACCGCGCCTCGGACTGGCCGGTGTTGCGCGAACGTCTGCTCGCCCTGTTCCGCGACCGGGTTCCGCGCGGGGGCCGGTTGGAACGGCAGGATGATACGGTGGTCGATTATGCTTCGGTGCCGCTGCCGGATGGGGCGATGCTGCTGACGTGGCTTGATGTCACGGATTCGGTGCGGGTCGAACGGGCCTTGCGCGAACGCAATGAGGCGCTGGCCGCCGCCGATCTGTTGAAAAGCGAGTTTATTGCCAGCGTCTCGGCCGAAATTCGCAAGCCGCTGACCACGGTGATTGGATTTTCGGAAATGCTCGCGGCGGAATTCGTCGGGCCGCTGACTCCGCGACAGCTTGACTATGCCCGGGGCATTCTTGAAGCCAGTCACGGCCTGGAAGGGCTGATTGCCGATATTCTCGATCTGGCCGCGATCGAGGCCGGGCAGATGACCCTCGAACTCGATACCGTCGATATTCATCCGCTGTTGACTGCGGCCCTCGGACTGGCGCGGGAACGATTGCGGGAGAAAAAACTCAGTCTGACCTTCGATTGTCCGCTGGATATCGGCTGGCTGGTCGCCGATGAACGTCGGCTCAAACAGGTGTTGTTCACCCTGATCGGAACCGCGATCAAGCGGGCGCCGATCGGGGGACGGATCTGGGTCCAGGCCGAACGGCGCCGCAGCGAAATTGCCTTTATCATCGCCGATGGTGCCTTTGGAGCGCCGCCGGAGACCGGCCCTGGCCCCGCCCTGGTCGAGCGTTTCGTCGAGCGCCATGGCGGCCGGGTCGAGATTGAAAGCCGGCGCGAAAGGGGATCGATTGTCACGGTCCGCTTGCCCGCCGGCACGGCCACCAGCTAAATCGGGCTTCCGCCCGAACCCGATTGGGGCAGAGCCCCAAACCCCCTTTATTTTTGAAAAAAAGGGCAGCGGGGACTGGGACGGCAGCCCCGCATCAAACCAGGACATCCATCCCTTGACGCGGGACGGAACTCCTGGCGGGGTATAGGCAGACCATAAAAGGCCAGGGCGTTTTCTCCCATCCGGCACTGCCGGCCCGGCCATCAAAAGGGAACGAAACCATGACGCATTTGGCGCGCTGGTTGGGGATTCTGGGGCTGTGTCTGACCGTTTGGCTGTGGCTGCCGTCCGGGGCCGCCGCTGCCGAGGTGGTCACCGAAGATTTCTTCGTCCCCTCGGAACAGCAGGGTCTTTCCCTCTATCTCCACAACAAGCATCGGGACGATTACGGCGAACCCCGCCCGGAGCGGACGGTGCTGTTCCTGCATGGCGCTTCTTATCCGGCCCATGCCTCGTTCGACCTGCCGGTCGAGGGGCAGAGCTGGATGGATTGGATGGCGGCCGCCGGCTATGACGTCTACAGCCTGGATCTGCGCGGATATGGCCGGTCTGGTCGTCCGGCCGAGATGAGCCAGCCGGCCGAAGCCCATGCCCCGGTGATCGATACCGCCGATGCGGTGGCTGATGTCACCCGGGCGGTGGATTTCATCCTGTCGCGGCGCGGCGTGTCCCGGGTGATGTTGATCGGCTGGTCATGGGGCGCGACTGTCGCCGGCTCTTATGCCACCCAAGTGTCAGGCCGGGTCGAGCGACTGGTACTCTATGCCCCGCAATGGCTGCGTGACGGCCCGGTGCCGGGGGCGGAGGATCTGGCCCGGGTTCCGGCCTGGCGCCAGATCGATCCGAACGATGCCCGCGACATCTGGCTGCGGTCGGTGCCGGCCGAACGCCGTGAGAGCGTGTTGCCGAAAAAAATATTCTTTGAATGGCTCAAGGCAACCCTGGCCACCGATCCTGCCCCCTCCGCGCCCGGAACGGTTCGTGCCCCCAACGGGGTGGTGCTGGATACGATGCGCTTCTGGGCGTCCGGGAAACCGCGCTGGTCTCCCGAACAGATCTCCGTCCCGACCTTGGTGATCCAGGGCGAATGGGATGCCGAGGCCCCGCCGGCGATGGGGATGGCTCTGTTCAACCATCTGACCCATGCGCCGTTCAAACGCTATGTGATGGTCGGCGACACCACCCATGCCGCCCTGATCGAGGCCAATCGCCGCCAGCTTTATTCGGCCGTGCGGCAGTTCCTGGAAGAACGCATTCCGTGAGTACACAGGTTACGGGTTATCTCGCCGCTCCGGGATTCGAAGCGGATCTGGCAGCCGAACTGGGAGAGGTGATCGCCCAGCACGGCCGTTTAGTGCTGGCACCGGGGCCGGCCCGGCCCGCAGCCTGGGCGATCAATGTCTGGCATGAGCCGCTTGATCTCGCCGTCCCCTCGATCGGGGCGGCGGCCCGAGCCTTGCGCGCGATCCAGCGCAATTGGTGGCCTTATGCCTTTCAGCTCCACCGCCGGACCGGTCTTCTGGCCGAGGCCCTGCCCAAGGTGTCGGCCAAGCCGCTGACCTTCGGGGATCCGGTGCCAACGGCGCCACTCGGCTCGTTTGTCTGGCTGGAGACCGGGCGGCTGCTCGCGGCCGCCCATTGTTCCAGTCCGTTTCCCAATGGCGAAGCCGCGTTTGTCGAAGATCGGGTGGTGCCCCCCAACCGGGCCTATCTCAAATTATGGGAGGCGCTGACCCTGGCGGGCTGTCGCCCCGGGCCCGGCCAACGCTGTCTCGATCTCGGTGCCAGTCCAGGCGGCTGGAGTTGGGTTCTGGCCTCGGCCGGGGCCGAGGTGATCGCGGTGGACAAGGCACCGCTGGCACCCAGTATCGCCGCGCTCGACCGGGTCTCCTGGCATCAGGGCAGCGCGTTCGCCCTGGAGCCGGCCGAGATCGGTCCGGTTGATTGGTTGTGCTGTGATGTGATCTGCTATCCTGAAAGGTTGTGGCGCCTGATCGAACGCTGGCGGGGGAGCGGGTTGGTCCGTAATTTCGTCTGCACCCTGAAATTTCAGGGAGAGACCGATCATGAGTGGGCGGCCCGTTTTGCTGCTTTGCCGGGATCGCGCCTGTGCCATCTGTGGCACAATAAGCACGAATTGACCTGGATTTCGCTGGCCTCTCCGGCGGACTCGGGGGGAAACGGGTCTCTTTGAGCAACCGTCTTGCCAGGGCCAAACCAACGGAGTAAAGCTGGGGAAGCTGGCAACAGGCTCGGGTGTCTCATGGCCGTCGCAACACTTCCGCCCCCGGTCGATCTCGATGCCCAGACCAAAAAGGCCGTGATCGGCGGAGTCAAAGCTGTCCTCGCTCTGTTTCATCAGGCTGGATTGCTTGAGCCCGAGATTCCCTACTCCGCTCTGATTTCTCAGCCGGAGTCTCTCGGTCGTTTTGTCGAGATTTTCCGCGCCCGGCGGGAAATCGCGGATTCGGTGGTTAAGGATGCCTCCGGTCAGCCGGTCCGCGACGATTACACCGAACTGGCCTGTCCGGTGACGTTGGCCCAGATCGAACATCTGCTGGTCCGCACCTGTGCCCGCAAGCTGTTTGAAGCCACCCGGACGATGGAAACGGTCACGGAAACGGTGACCCGCAAGAGCATGTTCGGTCTGATCAAACGGACCGAGCAGGTTGAGCGTCAGAACGTTGATCCGATCGAAGAGCGGAAGGATCGCCAGTTGCTGGCCCTGATCGCCTTTGCTTGGCAATTGCCGTTGCTTGATGCCTATCGTCGTCACCTCAGCTACAGCCATATCATGGAGTTGGGCGAGGATCTGCTGGCCCTGCCGGATGAAGCGCGGATCATAACGATTGGTCAGCTTGATCCGGCGATGATCCGCAAGGTGAAGGCCGCGACTGGGGCGGCCTTTGGGTCGATTCTGGCCGACCGTCCTCAGGCAATTGTCGGGATCTCGGTGTGGAACCGGGATATGTACGAGTTCTATCACAAGACGCTGGGGGATCTGGCCTGGACCTTCTTCTCCCGGGACAGCGCCTTTTTCAATGCCTGTGCTTCGCTCGACAAGGCAGCAGTGCGGATTTATGGCGATGTGCTCTGTTACATTTCGGTCGAGAATCTGATTGAGATCCAGCGTCTTAATCTGGATAAGACCGAGGTTCTGATTAATGCGATGACCTCGGCCTTCGGCCCGCGCTTGCGTCAGATTCTGACCGAGCCGTCCTGCGCCAAGGACATTCTGCGCAAGGTGGTTGATCATCTGCTCCATAATAACCAGGAAAAAGACAAGCTGATGGTCGCTTTTGCCATCAGCTTCAAGGCGATGGAGCCCAATATCGAGGAATGGCTCGCCACCCTTCAGACGAATTAAGGCGGCGGCTTTTGTTGGGCTGCCGCCCAAACCCGCCTGGGGCGAACCCCAGACCCCCCTTTTATTTAAAGCTTCTGGTATTCTCGTCTCTCTCCGGCCTAGAGTGAGGCGGGGACGTCTGGTGGGGGGATCTTCGGATGGTACAGAGTCTCGCCGGCCTGATCGGGCTGGTGTTGATTGCGTGTCTGCTGTCGGAAAACCGGCGGCGGCTGTCGTGGCGGGTCATTGTTGCCGGTCTCGGTGTTCAGATCGGGCTCGCGGCGCTGTTGCTCAAGGTCCCGGGCACGCAGACCCTCTTTCTGATCCTCGATCGCGCCGTTGAGACCCTTCAGGCCGCCAGTCAGACCGGGACGGCTTTCGTGTTTGGCTATCTCGGCGGCGGGCCGGCGCCCTGGACCGCCAGCGATCCGACCGCCGGATTTGTGCTCGCTTTTCAGGCCTTGCCGCTGGTTTTGGTGATCAGTGCGTTATCGGCTCTGCTCTATCACTGGCGGATTCTGCCGTTGGTAGTGCGGGCGGTGTCGCGTCTGCTGGAGCGGGCGATGGGGGTTGGGGGGGCTGTTGGGGTGTCCGCCTCGGCCACCGCGTTCCTCGGGATGATTGAGGCCCCGCTGCTGATCCGTCCCTATCTCACCACTCTGTCACGCGGCGAATTGTTTCTGGTGATGACCACCGGGATGTCCACCATCGCCGGTACGGTGATGGTGTTGTATGCCACCTTTCTGAAGGGGGTCATTCCCGATCCGATCGGGCATCTGTTGACCGCGTCCCTGATCTCGGTGCCGGCGGCTCTGATGGTCGGGCGGCTGATGGTCCCGGACGAGGCCCGCACCGGGGCGGCTCAGCTCGATCTCGCCCATTCCTATGGGGGGGCGATGGATGCCGTGGTCCAGGGCACCTTTGACGGGGTGCGGATGCTGGTCGGGATCTGCGCCATGCTGCTGGTGTTGGTGGCCCTGGTCAGTCTGGTCAATGCCGGGCTCGGCCTCATGCCGGCGGTGGCGGGCGAACCGTTGTCGCTTCAGCGCGGTCTCGGGTGGGTGATGGCGCCGGTGGCCTGGTTGATGGGGATTCCCGCCAGTGAGATGGTCACCGCCGGGGCGTTGATGGGGACCAAGACGGTTCTGAATGAATTGCTGGCCTATCTCCAGCTCGCCCATCTGCCGCCCGAGGCTTTGTCTGACCGGTCGCGGCTGATTATGACCTATGGTTTGTGCGGCTTCGCCAATCTCGGCTCGCTCGGCATTCTGATCGCGGGCCTGTCGGCGATCGCCCCGGAGCGGCGCAGCGAGATCGTCGCCCTGGGGGGACGGGCGGTGGTGGGCGGAACTCTGGCCAGCTGCTTGTCCGGAGCCGTGGTGGGATTACTGCTGTGATCGGCCGGGCCGGAGCCGGGTCTTTCGGGCGGCAGTCCGGCCGATTGTGGCGAATATTTACAAATTGCGATGAATCCGTCATCTTTCCCGAGCCATGAGCGCCGCTTCCGACCAGCTGCATCTGCTGATCATCGAAGACAACCCCGGTGATCGGCGGTTGATTGAACTGGCCCTGGCCGAGGCGCAGCCGGGCTGGTCAACCACCGGCCGGGCCACTTTGCGCGAGGCGCTGGCGCTTTCTCCCTTTGATGATTTTGCCTGTGTGCTGGCGGATCTTGGTCTGCCGGATGCCCAGGGGATCGATACGGTGCTGGCGTTGCGGACCCGCGTCCCCGCCAAGGCGCTGGTGGTGCTGACCGGGCTTGATGATGAGCGGGTCGCGCAGGAGGCCATCCGCGCCGGAGCGCAGGATTACGTCGTCAAATCCGACGCCGGCTTGGCCATGCTGCCCCGGGTGATCCGTCACGCGATCGAGCGCCAGCAATCGCAAGGGGCGCTGGAAGCGTCGCACCGGACTCTTCAGGCCCTGCTTGATGCCAGTCACGATGTGGCGATGTTGCTGGATACGCAGGGGCAGATCATCACCCTCAATGCCGTGGCCGAACGCTATCTCGGTCGGGGGCTCGATCAGGTGATTGGCGCCTCGTTGTTTGACCTGTTGCCCGACAGTCTGGTGGCCCATCGCCGGGCCTATCTCGCTGAGGCGCTGCAAAGCGGGCGGACGATCGAATTCGAGGATACCGACGGGTTGCACTGGTTTGCCAACCGGCTGCGGGCGGTCGCGGGGGAAACCGCCGATCAGCATCGTTGTGCCCTGTTCTCGCACGACAGCACCGCCGAGCGTGCTGCCGCGGCCAAACTGGCGGAGGCCAAGGACGAGGCCGATCTCGCCAACCGGGCCAAGACCGATTTCATGGGGCGGATGAGCCGCGATATCCGGACTCCCCTTAATGATGTGGTCGGTTTCGCCGAGATGATCGCCAATGAGATGCTCGGCCCGCTCGGCCAACCCGGCTATCGCGATTATGCCGAAACGATCTACCGGTCCGGGACCCAGATCCTCAAATTGATCGACCGCATCACCGATGTGTCGATGCTGGAAACCGCCTTGCTGAAGGATCAGGCCTCCTATCGCGATCTAGTCGAATTATCGCCTGATCTGATTTGTGTCTGCGTGGATGGAATCATCCGTCGGATCAATGCTGCCGGCCTCGGCATGTTGCGGGCTCCGGCGCCCTCATCCTGCGAGGGGCGACGGTTTATCGAGTTCGTTCACACCGATTACCGGGCGATGTTCGAAACCGGCCTCGACATGTTGTGCGAGGAAGGGCATCCGATGCCGGTCAAGATCGTCACCTTTGCCGGTCGGGTGCGCGATGTCGAATTGTCGGCCGTCCCGCTCAAGCGCGAAGGGCGGCTGGCGGTGCTGCTGGTCGGTCGCGATACCACCGAGGTGACGGCGGCAATGCGGGCGGTAGCGGCGCGGGAGCATCGGATCCGCGCCATCATGGATACGGTGATGGATGGGATCGTCACCATCGATGAGGAAGGCACTCTGCTGAATGCCAATCTCTCGGTCGAACGGATCTTCGGCTATTCCCTGACCGAGGTGGTTGGGTCTCCGGTCTCGCTGTTGCTGCCGGAACTGGAAGCGACCCGGTTGAATGTGGCGTTGCACGATTATCTCGCCACCAGCTTCGGCGCCGTGGTCGGGGCCGAGGCGGTCGGCCGGCGCAAGGATGGCACGGCGTTCCCGCTTCATCTGTCGGTCTCGGAATTGCGGGTCGAGAAACGGCGCTTGTTTACCGGGACGCTGCGCGACCTGTCCGAGAACAAGCAACTGGCCCAGCGGGTCGATTATCTCGCCAACCACGATCCTCTGACCGATCTGCCGAACCGGACCGGCCTGACCCAGCGGCTGGCTCTGGCGCTGACCCTAGCCCGCGAGAGCAGCGGCGCGCGGCAGGTCGGGGTGATCACGGTTGATCTCGACGGCTTCACCACCATCAATGATTCCCTCGGCCATGAAACCGGCAATCTGGTCCTGCGCGAGACGGCGCGGCGTCTGGCCCAGGCGACCGGGCCGGATGGCACCGCTGCCCGGCTGGCCGGCGACGAATTCGCGCTGGTGCTGCCGCATTTGCAGGACATGGCCGAACTGACCGGAGCGGTCGACCGACTGGCCGAGGCGCTGAACCGGCCCTATCTGTTGCAGGGCAGCGAACTCAGCATTGCTGCCGATATGGGGGTGGCGGTGTTCCCGCGTGATGGCGACGATGCGCTGGAATTGTTGCGTAAAGCCGAAGTGGCCCTGCATTCGGTCAAGCGGCTGCCCGACAGCCGGGTTGGCTTCTTCAACAGCGCGATGTCATCGGCGGTGGCGGAACGACTGACCTTGGAACGCTCGATCAAGGCGGCTCTGAAGGCCGATCAGTTCGAATTGTTCTTCCAGCCCCAGGTCCGGTTGCGCGATTTCCGTCTGGTCGGGGCCGAGGCGCTGATTCGTTGGCGTCATCCCGAACTGGGGATCATCACCCCCGATAAATTCATTCCGGTGGCGGAAGAAACCGGGCTGATCGTCCCCCTGGGCACCTGGGTTTTGCAGAGTGCCTGCCGTCATCTCCGGCACTGGAGCGAATCCGGCCTGGGCGGATTGCGGATGGGGGTTAATATCTCCGGCCGTCAGTTCCGCGAGGCGGATCTGGCGGAACTGGTCGCCGAGGCGATTACCGAAACCGGAATTGATCCGGTCCATCTTGATCTCGAATTGACCGAAAGCATGTTGATGGCCGATGGCGAGGCGACGCTGCGGATTCTGCGCGCCCTGGCCCGATTGGGGGTGACTCTCTCGATCGATGATTTCGGTACCGGCTATTCCTCGCTGGCCTATCTCAAGCGCTTCCCGGTCAATACCGTCAAGATTGACCGGGCTTTCGTCCGCGACCTCGACCAGGATGAAGACGGGCGGGTGATCGCCAATGCGATTATCTCCTTGGCCCATTCCCTGTCGATGAAGACGATCGCGGAAGGGGTTGAAACCGAGGCTCAGGCGACGATGCTGGCCCGCCACGGCTGCGATGAGATCCAGGGCTATCTGATTGAACGCCCTCTTCCAGCCGAGGATTTCGCCGCCTTCGTCCTCCGTTATGGCGCCAATGGGGGCCGCGCCCCGTTCCCGTTGCGGGAAGGAGAATGACCATGCCGGGCACTGTGATCATCGTTGAAGATAATGCGATGAACATGAAGCTGCTGGAACAGGCGCTCGGCATTGCCGGCTTCACCACCGTCAAATCCTCCGATGGCGAAGGGCTGGTTGATCTGGCCGCCGCCTGCGGTGCCGATCTGATTTTGATGGATATCCAGTTGCCCCATCATTCCGGGGTTGATCTGTTACGGCAATTACGCGAGAATCCGGGAACACAGACGTTGCCGGTGGTAGCCGTCACGGCTTTTGCCGATCCAGATTCGATCGCCGGTTTTCTCGATGAGGGTTTTGATCAGGTGATTACAAAGCCGATCTCGATCCGCAAATTGCTTGACGAGGTGTCGCGTTATTGCCGTAGCGACGGAGGATAAAACCGGGTTAGCCGGGCTGCCGCCCGGACCCGCTTGGGGGCCAGCCCCCAAACCCCCCTTTTTTTCAAAAACAAAGGGGGTCCGGGGCCTCGCCCCGGCCGGGTGCGGGCGGGAGCCCGCCTGTCTCAGCCCCGCAGATCCGCTCCGACCGCCTCACTCAGCGTGGCGAAACCATCCCGGCGCAGCAGGTCAAGCAAATCGTGCTTGATCCGGGTCACCAGGGCTGGGCCACCATAAATCAGAGCGGTGTAAAGCTGGACCAGCGACGCCCCCGCGCGGATCTTGGCATAGGCTTCCGAGCCGGAGCCAACGCCCCCGACGCCGATCAGCGGCAAGCGACCCTGGGTCAGTTCGGCGACGCGGCGGAGCATCGCCGTCGAGGCGGCAAACAGCGGTGCCCCGGACAGGCCGCCGCTCTCGCTGGCCTGGGCCGAGCGCAGGCTGGCCGGACGGGCGATGGTGGTGTTGGAAACAATCAAGCCGTCAAGCTGACCGGCCAAAGCCACGTCGGCAATATCCGCCAGATCCTCCCAGCCCAGATCCGGGGCGATCTTCAACAGCAGCGGCGGCGCCTTCTCCGGCATCGCCCGGGTCAGAGCGTCACGGGTCCGCCGGACCAGTTCGTCCAATTGTTCCCGTCCCTGCAACGCCCGCAGGCCGGGGGTATTGGGGGAAGAGACATTAATCACCAGATAATCCACCAGCGGCCCCAGCCGGGCCGCCCCGATCTCATAATCGGCCGCCGGATCGGACGTATCCTTGTTCTTGCCGAGATTGGCCCCGATCAGACCGGGGTGGCGACGGCCCTGGCTCGCCAAGCGAGCCGCAATCGCCTCAAGGCCTTGATTGTTGAAACCCATCCGGTTGATCACCGCCGCATCCTCGGTCAGGCGGAACAGACGGGGACGGGGATTGCCGGGTTGGGGACGGGGGGTGACCGCGCCGATTTCGACAAAGCCGAAGCCCTGGCCCAGCATGGCGTCGGCGACCTCGGCGTTCTTGTCAAAGCCGGCGGCGAGGCCAAGCGGATTAGGGAACACCCGGTCCCACAATCGCACCGTCAGTTCCGGCGGATTATAGACCGGTTGGGGCGGAATCAAGCCGGCGGCCAACAGCCGCAGCGTCAGGCCATGGGCTGTTTCAGGATCAAGCCGGCGCAGCAGCGGGCCAGCCAAATGGTATGGATCGGGCATCAAAACCTCGGACGGGGGGCGGTACGAAAGGGGGATAAGCGGGACCATAGCCGATGGCGCGGCCAAAGGCCAGTCGGGCGGACGGCCGAACCGCAGGGGACTTCTGCCCCGCGCCTAATGCGAATGCCCTATGCTTCGCGTGTTTTTTGTGGCGCAGACCGCAGAGGTTTGACACCATGGGGTCGGGAGGACGGGCCTGTCGACGACCGAAAAGACGGACGGAATATACAATGAAAATTCTTATCGCCGATGACCACGAACTGTTTCGCGACGGGTTGCGGCATGTTCTCAGCCAATTCGAAGGCCCTCCGGAAATCATCGAAGCCAGTGATTTTCCGCAGGCAATCGCCGCCGCTGAACATGATCCCGAGATTGGGATCGTTTTGCTCGACCTCGCCATGCCGGGAATGAGCTGGTCGGACGGTTTGACCAAACTGCGGGAGATGCTGCCGAACGAAGTGCCGGTGATCGTTTTGTCGGCTTCTGACGACCGGCGTCATGTGTTGCAAGCGGTCAATATGGGCGCCGCCGGTTTCATCCCCAAGACCTCGTCAAGTCGGGTGATGCTGTCGGCTCTCAAGCTGGTGCTGTCAGGCGGGGTTTACTTGCCGCCGGCTCTGCTGGATCAGGGACCGTCGGGCAGCGATGGTGCCGGATTGCCGGTGGCGGGAGAAACGGCCCTGGCCGCTTTGACCCCGCGACAGCGCGAGGTGCTGACCTTGCTCGGACAGGGCAAGTCCAACAAGGAAATCGCCCGCGTGCTTGAACTGGCCGAAGGCACGGTCAAGTTGCATGTCACGGCCATTCTGAAGGCGCTCAACGTCAATAACCGGACGCGGGCGGTCGTGGCTGCGTCGCATCTGGGGCTGAATAGCCCCGATCTCAATAGCTGACCTATCCCGGAAGCCGATGAGAGAAACTCGTCGGTATCCGCTTCTCACTCCTCCGCATCGTCGGACGGACGGCGGCGGTGCATGGTCAAGCCGACCTCATCGAGAAAGGCCTGTTCCTTGCGGTCGCGCTCTTGCTGCGCCCGTTTCTGCCGCTCGCGCTCGGTGACCTCATAGGTTTTCAACACCCCGAACGCTTCAGCAAGATCGTCCCGGGCCTGCTGGATCTCGTCGCGCAGGGCCGCCAGGCTGGCCTCCCGCTGGGCGCGCAGATCGAGCCAAGCCCGGGCGTAAGCGCCATAATAAGCGCCAATCCCCGTTGAATCCGTGGCGGCAAGACGCTGCTCCTCAAGCAATTGCGCCTCCGCCGCCCGGATCTCGGCCAGCCTTTGCTCCTCCCGCGCCTGCAAGGCGACCAGCACCCGGCGCTTTTCATCGACAGTCCATTTCGCCAGCCGGATCAGGGTGGCCAACCCCTTGGTGCCGGCCATCGCCTAGCGCCGTCCCATCCCGTCGCCACTGAAGGGCATCCCCAGCACCTGGGCCAATCGGGCATAGCAATCGGGCAGGGTGGTCGCGTCGCTTTTCAACTGGGCGAGAAATTGTTCGAGCGCGGGATAATAATGGATCGCCTCATCCACCGCCGGATCAGTGCCGCGCCGGTAAGCGCCAAGGCGGATCAGTTCGGCCATATCCTCATAGGTGGCGAGCAGAGACCGCGCCCGGCGGACCAGGGCATTTTCTTCCTCATTATTGCAGGCCGGCATCGTTCGCGACACGCTGCGCAGGATATTGACCGCCGGATAGCGGCCCCGGTCGGCAATCGCCCGGTCGAGCACGATATGACCGTCGAGGATGCCTCGCACCGCATCGGCAATCGGTTCATTGTGATCATCGGCATCGACCAGCACGGTGAACAGGCCGGTGATTGACCCCTTGCCGGTTCCCGGGCCAGCGCGTTCGAGCAGACGGGGCAATTCCGCAAAGACCGTTGGTGTATAGCCTTTCGAGGCGGGCGGTTCCCCGGCCGACAGGGAAATCTCGCGCTGGGCCATCGCGAAGCGGGTGACCGAATCCATCATGCAGAGGACGTCGAGTCCCTGATCGCGGAAAAATTCGGCCACCGTCAGAGTGACATAGGCGGCCTGACGTCGCAGCAGCGGGCTTTCGTCCGAGGTCGAGACCACCACCACCGAGCGTTTCATGCCCTCTTCACCGAGATCATCCTCGATGAATTCGCGCGCCTCACGGCCCCGCTCGCCGATCAGGCCGATCACCGAGACGTCGGCGGAGGTATTGCGCGCCATCATCGACAGCAGGGAGGATTT
>Ga0209373_10003486_pt1 | contig 14451 bp, 10 predicted proteins | sample Higcelweek5metaG_FD_187173 | JGI IMG/M metagenome (GOLD analysis project Ga0209373, IMG submission 187173) | Freshwater pond sediment microbial communities from the University of Edinburgh, under environmental carbon perturbations - High... | ecosystem: Environmental > Aquatic > Freshwater >...
CCTTTCGGGCCCTATTACAGGTACGAGTTTGTCAGGCCCTTGTTTCCTGATTATCCAAGGCCTGCCGTGTGGCCCGATGGCTACTATGTATCTTCAAGTACCGGAGATAATGTAATCCAGAAACATGCATGCATTGTTGAGCGCCCGGAAATGCTTAAGGGAAACCCTGCCAAGGAGATATGTTTCATAATAGATGGCGTCAACTTTCTTGTCAATGCAGACATTGACGGACTCCAGGTTCCGGCTGATGGCTCCCCGAATATAATGTTAGCTGCAGGCGGAACACAGTTGAAGAATGTTTACACTGATAATGGAATCTATACCTGGAAAATCAAACCCGACTGGGAAAATCCTGAGAAAAGTCTTCTCGAAGGCCCCGAAAAAATTGAAGTTGCTGAATACAGTTACCAGGGTGATGGGCAGTTAAAAGCCGCGGCCACTCAGCCTGGCACAAGCCAGAAGCTTGACACACAAGGTGATAAGCTCATGTCCAGGGTAGTATATCGCAGAATTGGTAACCAGCAGTCGATAATTGCTGTTCACTCGGTTAAACCATTATCGACTGGTACCGGAGGAGTACGCTGGTATGAATTCAGGATAGACCCGAAAAACAATGTATCCCTTTTCCAACAGGGTACTTATGCGCCCGACAGCCTGTTCAGGTATTTGCCGAGTCCTGCAATGGATAAAAGAGGCAATATTGGCATAGGATATACAGTGAGCGGACCTGAGGTTTATCCGGGTCAGAGGTTTACAGGAAGACATGCAGGTGACCCTAAGGGTATTATGACAATGAGGGAGACTATTCTTGTTGAAGGGGAGGCCTCCCAGATAAACAATCTCAGGTGGGAGGATTACGTCCAGACAGCCATTGACCCGTCTGATGACATGACTGTATGGTATGTAGGTGATTATCTGAGGAAAGACGCGAAATCATACTCAACGCGAATCGGGGCTTTCAGGCTGGACACAAGGAGCAAATGAACTAACCTGTTCTGAACAATGCTTTTGCTTACTTGTTTAATACAAGTAACCAAAAAAAACTATTGTTATGAAAAAGGTATTTTTTGTTCTGATGTTGATTATGGCAGTGGTGGTGGTAAATGGACAAGAAACCAAGACTACTGTAGTGAAAGAGACACCGGTCCGCACTTCTATTATGGTATCGGATCTCCAGAAAGCTATAACTGATAATATTGCAAAGGATTTTGTCGGTTATACTGTTAAGGAAGCAACGAAAGTTGTCAAAGGTGACATTGTTAAGTATGAGGTAGTTGTTGTCAAAGGGACCACTACTGAGACACTTGTTTACGACAAAGATGGAAAATTCGTTAAAAAGTTGGTGCCGGATGCAGAGAAGAAGAAAGATCATATGAATTAGGCAACCGGCCTTGTTTCAAGAAAATCCCTCCTGCCAGAACATAATTGAACTGGAGGAGGGATTTTGTTGAGGTCGGTGGCGGATTCGAACCGCCGTACCCGGTTTTGCAGACCGATGCCTAGCCACTCGGCCAACCGACCCTGTTTTTCTGTCGATGCCTATCCGCCAGTTGGCGGACAACCGACCCTGTTTTTCTGTCGATGCCTATCCGCCAGTTGGCGGACAACCGACCAATTCTTCTGGTCAATGCCTATCAGCCAGCTGGCGGACAAACGACCATTGCGGGTGCAAATTTAATAAAAAATGTGATTATCAAATATCCAGGAGATACATTACTTCGGATGCTTTTTTGATGACTAACACCAATGATCAAAATCAAGTTGGTCCTGTACTGAACTGTTTATTATTTGATAAACAAGATCACGCTCTGTTTCACCTGATTTTACAATTTATGTTATATAATACATTTAATTGTATAATATTTCTGCATCTTTGATACACATCTGAATTTGAGCTGCCTAATTTCAAAATCTTTTGTCATTAGTATCCGGCGAATTGTTTTCTTTTTGTTGTAGTTTTTGGCGTTACTGTCTGCCTGACAAAAAAATGAGAACTTGTGAAGATATGAGACTGATCTGGCTTGCATCTGCCCTTAGAAACCCATTTATTGAAAAGAGTTCTGCTATTTTTTGGGTATTAGCGTTTCTCCTTATCCTATCATGTAGTAATAATAAAGTCACGAATTTAACCTATGACCTGAAGCGAACTGATTTTGTAGAAAAAATATACGTGACAGGTACAATAGAGGCTGTTAATAATCTCCTTATTACTACTCCAAGATCAAATTACGGGTTGATGAACGTCTTACATCTTGCGGAAGACGGTTCGTATGTAAAAAAAGGTGATACAATTTGCATCCTGTCTTCACCCTCTCTTTTCACATCCTATGAATCCGCCATCACCAGTCTTGAAATTACTGAGGGAGCACTGAAAAAACTGGAGGCTGATAATGCTTTGAACCTGTCATTACTTATGGCACAGTTGGAGACAACAAATGCAAATCTGAAAATCTCCGCCCTTGATTCAGTCCAGATGAAGTTTGCACCGCCCGTCAAACAAAAACTCCTTACCCTGGAGATGGAAAAAACAACCTTAGAAAAACAAAAACTTGAACGGAAATTTGCTGCACAGAAAATGATTGATGAGTCAGAGTTAAGCCAGATGAAATCAAGGATCCTGCGGCAACAGATGCAAGTCCAAACGATGCAAAGCCAGATTAATGACCTGACTGTCATCGCCACACGTGATGGCTTTGTCATGCATACGGAAGCACCAACGCTTAGAATTATGGGCTCCAGCGGGTCGGGCACCCTGGGCGGAAAAATTGAGGAAGGCAGTAATGTGTTTTCAAATATGGCATTGCTTAAGTTTCCTGATATGAGCACCATGCAGGTCTCGGCAATGTTAACAGAAGCGGATTACAAGAGGATAGAAAAGGGCCAGAAGGTTAATGTAACTGTTGATGCTGCCCGAAATCTTCATACTACTGGACTTATAAACCGGAAAATGCTAATGGGGATATCCCAACAGTCAGATTCCAAAGTCAAAACCTATGAAGTGATTATCGATGTTGACAGCTGTCATTCAGAGATGAAGCCGGGATTAAGTGCTAACTGTGAGATAACTATTGAGGAAGTGAAAGATACCGTAGTAGTCCCTACTTTGGCCATTTTTGAAACTGATAGTCTTAAAATAATCTATGTATTGGAAGATGATAAGTTTATCCCTGTTAATATTGAGACTGGTAGTTCAAACAGTTCTCATACAATAGTAACTAAAGGATTAACAGGCAATGAAACAATTGCCCTGTCAGAACCTTCTCATAACCTGGTTAAACGAAAAATAATGCCGACCCCTGGAAAGAATCCTGATAATGCAAATATCCGGGATTTATGATTTAATGACTGACTTTATAAAGATCTGATGGAAATAAAATACAGATTCTGAAAATCAATTTCTAACAAATGATAAAGAAAATTATTCCCCTTTTGTGTTTCGGCTTTGCAGCCTGTCATAATGGTAATGTGGCCGAAGTACAAACTACACTTGTTAAATATGGCACCTTTTCGGAAGAGCTCACGGAACAGGGAACCATCCAGGCTGTAAATTCAATTGCCATATCTGCGCCTACAATCTCATACCGTTACGGATCACTAAAAATAACCAGTATAGTTGAGGATGGTAAAGAGGTGAACAGGGGTGATACCATTGTAGTCTTTGATCCCGCTGAAGTCAAGCGAGCAATAATTACTTCACAACAGCAATTGGAGATAGCAAACGCTGAATTTGAGAAATTAAAGGCTATCCAGGAATCAGAAATTGAGGATCTGGAGGCTGAACTCAACATAACGCGGATTTCACAGGAAATTGCAAAGATTAATTTTGAACAGGCTGTTTATGAATCTGAGGTAACAAAGAAGGAGATAAATTTAAAACTTGAATCTTCAAATATTGCTCTTGTAAGAGCACAGGAACAAATTGATAACAAGAAGAAAATCCAGAAAGAAGAGCTTTTCCAGAAAACCCTGAGTATCAGGCAGCTTAAGACGGCTCTCCTGGATGCTACCAATTCAATTAACAGCCTGTTTATAATCAGTCCTGTTCAGGGAATAGCAATTAGAAAAGAAAACTGGATGTCAGGTCAGAAATGGAATATAGGCGATCAACCCTATTCCGGATCAAATATTATTGATCTCCCCGACTTGAGCGTAATGAGGGTCGAAGTGAAAATAAATGAGGTTGATGTTTCCAAAATTATACCCGGACAGAAAGTGGAAATAAAACCAGATGCATATTCAGATTCAACCTATTCGGGTAAAATTACATCTGTTGCTAACCTTGCCCAGAATAAAGATTCTAAGTCTAAAATTAAAGTGTTTCCCGTACAGATTATTGTGGAAGGTAAAAGTAAAAAGCTGATGCCCGGTCTTTCCGTCAGTTGTAAAATAGTTATAAGAGAGACTCCTGATGTGCTGTATATCCCTCTGGATGCCGTGTTTGAAGACCAGGGGACAGAATTCGTCTTTATTAAATATGGTAAAGGATTTAAACGCCGTGATATAAAGATAGGGGCTACAAATACCGACTTTGCAATTGTAACCCAGGGGGTGAATGAAAACGATGAACTTGCACTGACAGACCCCTTTCTGAATAAAGAAGAGAATAGCGGCACTGACCCGGTTATAAATAGGACCTCTTTGAATTGATCAAACATAAACAAGGTTGAAGTCAATGAAAAAACAACTTCACATTCAAAAAGCAATTCTTTTAAAAGTAAGCCCGATAGCCCTCTGCCTTACTCTGTTAATGACATCTCCCTCATGCACAAAAAACAATTCAGGAGAATATACTGTCATGAAAGGATCATTCAGACAAACAATAACTGAAACCGGTGAACTCGAAGCAGTAAACGCATCATATATTTCAATGCCTAAAATCAGCTATGTCTATGGTTATTCATTTAAAATAGTAGGACTTGTTGAACATGGTAAAAATGTCCACCGGGGAGATTCCATTGTCAAAATTGATCCATCATCAATTTATAAATATATTATCGAAAAAGAAGAGTCTTTGGAAAATGAATTGGCAGCAGCAAATAAGCAAAAGGTCCAGAAGGAAAATAACATGCAGGATCTGGAAGCACAATTGAAAAATGAAAAGGCTGCTTTTGACCTCAAGAAACTTGAAGTTGAAAGGTACAGTTTTGAATCAGAACATAAGAGGAAAATTAAAGAGTTGGAGTTTCAACAAGCTGAAATAAAGCTGAATACAATAAAACGAAACCTTATGCTAAGACCTAAAATTGACAGCCTTGATTCTAAGATTCAGAATATTAGAGTGATACAAAGAGAGAGTGAAGTAAAGTCAGCCAAAGAAACCCTGAAACTAATGTTGATCACCAGCCCTTTAGACGGCATCTTACAGATTAAACAGAATATGAGCACCGGGCAGACAATAAAATTGGGTGAGGAGGTTTACCTAGGCTCATTGATAGCAAGTATCCCTGATATTTCGAAAATGAAGGCTCTGACTTTTGTAAACGAAACTGACATTAGAAAGATATATCCCGGAATGAAAGTCATTGTCAGACTTGATGCCCTTCCTACTGTTGCATTTCATGGAGAAATCTCCGAGATCAGCAAGATATGCACAGAACGAGACAATGAGAAAGTATTTAAATTACAGGTTATTATTCTTGAATCGGATATACGTCTGAAACCCGGAATGACAGTAAGTTGCGAATACATTTGCTATGAGAGTGACACCGACCTGTTTGTACCAAACAAATGCCTCTCAACTGAGAATGGCCATTCTTACATTTTTCTTACGAGAAGAGGATCTATACAAAAGGTTGAAGTTGAGAAGGGAGCTTCAAATACAAATTATACGATCATAAAAGGCGACTTCAGACCTGGGCAGAGACTTGAACTACCTGAAACAATTTTGACCAAAGTAAAAAATTAGATTATGCAACTTGCTGAAAATGTTCGCGTGGCAGTATTTGGCCTTCTCGATCATAAATTCCGTTCCTTACTAACCATGCTGGGAATCATTTTTGGTACGGCATCCGTAATTGCAATGGTATCTATAGGAGAAGGCGCCAAGAAACAGGCGTTGGCTAAATACCAGGATCTTGGGGTCAGCAATATTATTATTCGAGATAAAGACCTGACCGACACCGAACTTGAACAGGTCAGGATGAAATTCTCACAGGGATTATCGATCAGTGACTTAAGTGTAATAAGTGAAATTGTCCCCGGAGTAGAAGGTATTGCTCCACAGGCAGAAGCAAAACTCGATGCACAGTTTGAAGATAAATCAGCAAAAGCCAATGTCATTGGTATAACTCCTTCCGTCATCCAGATTTTAAATTACAGTCTGGATGAAGGAGAATTTATTAATGATGATCATTATTCCAGGCAACTGAAAGTATGCATCCTCGGAGCAAGTATTGCTCATGAGCTATTCAGTTACGAAAATCCTGTTGGAAAGAGTCTCAAGCTTGAAGATCAGTGGTTTGAGGTGGTCGGAGTGATGCAGACAAAGGCTCTGTTTACTGAAACGGTCGGAGAACTTGCAGCACGCGATCTAAATAATGATGTTTATATCCCGCTTTCAACATTTTTTAAGCGTATCGGAAAACCCAATATGCTTTCAAGTGAAATCAAGCAGGCGACAGTAAAGCTGGGAAACTCCGCTCAGCTCGTCCAGTCGGCCTCGTTAGTGCGTAGCATTTTAAACCGACGTCACTTTAACAATGATGATTTCAGCATAATTATTCCCTATGAATTGATGGAACAGGAAAAAAAAGAGAGCAGGATATACAACCTTCTTTTAGCTTCAATAGCTGCAATCTCCCTTATTGTAGGAGGTATAGGCATCATGAATATCATGCTTGCCTCAGTACTTGAAAGAACAAGTGAAATAGGCATTAGAAGGGCCATCGGGGCCAGAAAATCAGATTTAATGAGTCAGTTTGTGACCGAGGCTATGGCTATAAGTATCACCGGTGGAATAATAGGTGTCATCTTTGGAATTGGCCTGTCTCTGGGTATTGCTTGGGTTACAGATGTCTCCACAAACCTGACACTCTATTCTGTGCTTATTGCCTTCAGCTTTTCAGTCCTGGTCGGTATTACATTCGGATACCTTCCGGCAAGGAGAGCCGCAGATCTTAAACCGATAGAGTCAATCAGGCATGAATAAAGCAGGGCAGACATCTTTAAAACCAATAAACATGATCTCTACTAACTTCAAATCAATAGCTTTCTTCCTCTTTCTTTTCTCAACACCGGTATGGTCACAGGAAATCTATAACCTCGACCTTGAAAGCAGCATTGCGCTTGCTAAGGAGAAAAGCAGAACAATGCTTATACTCAAGCAAAGGATGGAAGGAGCTTCTTACAGTCTCAAAGCAGCTACAAGCCAGTTCAAGACGCATGTCGATCTCGCTATGACTGTGCCTCAGTATACTGAAACCATCAGGCAATGGGAAGACAGTTCCGGAATTTCATTTTACCCTGTACGACAAAACCTGGTCGGTGCCAATCTCATTGTCACCCAGCCTCTTCCTACGGATGGAAGTCTCTTCATCAGATCCGGCATTCAATATCTTGCCGACTACAACGAGAATAACTTGAGTTCCCAGCTCACATCAAGTATTGGACTACGTCAGCCAATTGAAGCCATTTTTGGATACAACAATCTTAAACTGGGATACAATCAAGCAAGACTGGCTTATGATCTTTCAAATAAGCAATTGAAGCGTGAGGAACTTAACCTGGTTTATAATATAAGCCAGGATTTCTTCACACTGGTATCGTACCGTGAAAGGATGAATATTGCGCAAATAAGTCTCGATAAGCAGAAGGAGGCCTATGAGATTGCTAAGAACAAATTCGCTGCCGGGCTGATACGCGAGGTGGAGGCGCTTCAGATGGAAGTCGATCTGAGTGCTTCAGTCAACAACCTTGACATTGCCACAGTTGATTATCTCGCGCAGATAAGGCTCTTTAAAGAAAACCTGGGGGTGAATTTGAATGACAGCCTGATCATTAGAAATACTCTTGACTACAGTCCGGTAAATGTCGAAGTTGAAAAGGCAGTATCTCTGGCATTGGAAAACCGGCTGGAAATAAAAGAAAACGAGATACAGATAGAACTCCAACAGATGGAAATAAAAAGAAGAAAAGCTGAAGGCATGATAAACGGAATTGTCCAGGTGAATTATAATTTCATTGGAGTTAATACAGACAACCTGTCAATTCCGCTTCAGTCATCAATAAACAATACATGGCAAAATCTGATGGACCGGCCAGGTAGTTTTGGAGTCGGTCTTACGTTGAATATCCCTATCATAGACTGGGGTGAAAACAAAGCTAGAGTACGTTCTGCCCAAGCAATCCTCAAACAGAATCAGTATCAGCGTGATGCCGAAATAGTCAGCATTGAGCGTGATATCAGAACAACTGTCGATAGATTACAAAGCAGCCTGAGACGCTTACAGTTATTGGAGAAGAATGTTGCGGTTGCAGAAAAGAGTTTTGAAATCTCACGTCAGCGATACGCTAATGGCGATATTGACAGTCAGGCAATGGCACTTGAAAGAGAAAGACTGAATAGTGCATATATCTCCAGACTTGAATCATATATAAACTATAAACTTCTGCTTTCAGATCTTATGCGCAAAACGTTTTTCGATTTTGAAAAGGACAAATCAGTAGTCGATTCGTAAAGCATAAAACTGCTCAGATAAATAACATTGAATTGCTTTTTCATGTCTCTAATATATTAATAATGAGACATATAAGCAAGTGTTGAACATACTAATAATTAGGTATTTATTAACAAACTCAGGAAAATATTCCTGGATTTACTCACTTAGGTTATGCCAGGTGAAAATGGTCCTAACTAAACGATTGGATAAAAAAATGTGAGGCTGCCCCTTTTGAGACAGCCTCTTAATTCCAAAACATTGTAATGAATTCACTATTTCTTACCCAACGGCATCACCCCCGCCATATCTCCTATCACATTCACCAGGTCACTGCCACCCGGAACAACAATCTTTGTATTGTTCTGCAATGAAGTCTCCAGCGCCTGCAGCTTCCTGAGCAACTGTGCATTGCCGATAAAATACTTCTCGGCAGACTCATTCACCAGCCTGATAAACTCAGCCTCACCCTCGGCCTGCAGTATCTTGGCCTGCTTGGCTCCTTCAGCTTCCTTGATCTTCGCCCTCTTTACACCGTCAGCCACTGTCTCAGCCGCAGAAGCCATATCTATTGCAGCGATCTTCTCATTCTCGGCCTTCACAACCTTGTTCATAGTCTCCTGTACGTCCTTCGGGGGATCAATCTGCTTCAGTTCCGTACGCACAATCTCTATACCCCAGCCCTGCGTCTCGGTATGAAGCGTGCCGTAAAGCTCCGCGTTAATCTTGCCGCGCTCACTGTTGGCCGACTTCAGTGTCATGGTACCTATGATGTTACGTAGTGTGGTCCGGGCAAGGTTAACAATCTGGTACTTGAAGTTCTGTACATTATAAATCGAACCCTTGACGCTCTCCTCATCAGACTTGACCCTGAAATAAACCTGGGCATCAACACTGGCATTAAGATTATCATTTGTGATGATCTCCTGAGGCTCGGCATCAACCATCTGCTCAGTGACGTTTACCTGGTACATCTTGTCGATGACAGGTATTATCCAGTGAAATCCGGGATTGGCAAAATGATAGTATTTTCCAAGTCTCTCGATTAGCCCCCTGTGTGTAGGCCTTACAATTCTTATTCCCGCAAAGAAAATAATTACAACAAAAAAGATGATTACTCCGTAAGTCATGGCTGTTATGTTTAGTTGATATTTGTGTTTAACGCTCTAAGTTATGAAATATACTTGATATTCCGAAAAAACAGGGGCCTGCCGTAGCAAGCCCCTGCAACCCTCAACACCAATCTATGAAAACCAACAAAAAAAATCCTTCAATCGTTCTGTGCTCCGTGCTCCATGCTCCGTGCCAATATCTCCAGGCACATCCTGCTGTTGTGATAGGGGCACTTCCAGAATCCTGCCCTGTCATCAACAGTATTAACAGTGCCGTCAGCCTTAATACTCCAGTACCATTCACCGCCAGCCCTGTCAATCAGATTATTTTTAATATAGTCAAAGCATCCCGAGGACTTCTGCAGGAAGCTTTCATCTCCTGTCATTTCAAATGCATTCAGGAATCCCACCACCGCCTCAGCCTGTACCCACCAGTGACGGTCGCGGTCTAAAAGCCCCGCTGCATCATCCCTCTCGTAGATCAGACTCCCGTCTGGCTGCATACCCTCACATGCAGCCGTCAGTATCTTAAGCGCCGTCTCTTTTGCCAGTGCAATAAGATTATCGTCATTAAGCACAAATGCGGCCTCGTATAACAGCCATGAGGCTTCAATGTCATGACCGTATGAAACGAGGCTCGATCTGCAACTCCATTTCTCATCGAAGAAGAGTTTCAGATGCCCGCTGTTGCGGTCAACTATTTTTTCGGTAAACAGGAGCACCAGATTTCTGAGCTGCCTCTCCAGAGACCCGTCAGGCCAGATCCGGTACAGGTTCGTATACGCCTCGAGGATATGAAGATGGGTATTCATTGTCTTCTTCTCGTTCGCATCCTTATCACTCAGACGCAGATCAGCAATTTCACCCCATTGACAGTCAAAGGCTTCGAAATATCCATTCAGTTCACTGTCAAAGCTATGATTTTCAATAATATGAAAAAGTCCGACAGCCTTGTTCAGGCACTCCGGGTCACCCGTAGCCATAAAATACTCACTCAGTGCATATATGAAAAATGCCTGGGAATAAATTTGCTTTTTCGTATCCAGCGGCTTACCGTCGCTTTTCAGGCACCAGTAAGTCCCTCCATGTTCCTCATCGAAAAAATGGCTTAAAATATAATTCTTCGCTCTCAGCGCTGTCTCAAGATAAAGAGGATCCTTCACTGCACTGTAAGCAGCTGAGAATGTCCATAATATCCGGGCATTAAGTATTGCACCCTTCGGAGCACCGGCTATAACATTGTTCTCTCCGTCTATCCTTCCGTAAAAACCCGAATTAACATCATCGGGCATCCTGTTGATCCAGAAAGGCAGAATTCCGCTGATCAGCTCATATCGCGCATCACCTGTCAGCCGGGACATTATCTGATCAGGAGTCTGTATCATTTCTTCGAAAGGTATTCAAGGTTACGGGTTATTAGTTCATTCAGTTTATCAACTGAGGTGGCTGATCTGAACCCGTCAGGAGGGGTATTGAGGCAATAATCTGTCAGTTTTTCGATGGATGACAGCGCCACGTGCATCCTGCTGTCTGACGAGGCATAGTAAATGTAAACAGTCCCGTCGTCATCCGTAATCCATCCGCTGGAGAAGAGAACGTTTGAAACGTCACCGATGCGTTCCTTCTTCACCGGGGCCATAAAATATCCTGCCGGTTCGGCAATGACCTTTGTGGGATCCTGAAGATCAGTCATATATAGGTAAAGTACATACCTGAGCCCTGCCGCACAGCCCCGTACTCCGTGAGCAAGGTGCAGCCATCCGCCCGGTGTCTTTATCGGATGCGGTCCCTCACCGTTCTTTAGTTCCTTGATTGTATGGTAATGCCTGAAATTGATAATTTTCTCATCGTCAGCCTTAACCTCAGCCTTGGTAATGTCATCAACCAGTGCCCATCCAATGCCGCCGCCGCTTCCGGCATCGATGAAGCCGTCCTGCGGACGTGTGTAAAATGCATATTTCCCGTTTACGAACTCAGGATGAAGCACCACATTTCGCTGCTGGCTTGATGATTTAAGATCCGGAAGCCTTTCCCATTTCTGAAGGTCATGTGTGCGTGCTATACCTGCGGCCGCAACAGCTGCCGAGAGGTCACCCGCCGGTGCTTTAGGATCTTTTCTTTCTGTGCAGAACACTCCGTAGATCCAGCCGTCTTCATGACGGGTGAGGCGCATATCATAAACATTTGTATCAGGGTCAGCCGTCTCCGGCATCGTTACCGGATAATCGCGGAAGCGGAAATTGTCAATCCCATTGGGGCTTTCAGCTATCGCGAAGAAGGATTTCCGGTCATTTCCCTCCACCCGGGCCACGAGGATGTATTTTCCGTCGAACTTCATAGCACCGGCATTGAATGCTGCATTGATACCGATACGCTCCATGAAGAACGGGTTAGTCTGAGGGTTCATGTCATAACGCCACGTCAGGGGCGTGTGTGCTGCTGTCAGTACCGGTTTCTTGAACCTGAAGAAGATCCCGTTGCCGGGCTCTGTCTTCTCATTTTTTCGGGTGATAAGTTCTTCATATTCCTTACTCACCTTTTTCAGCCTGTCATTATAAATGCTCATACTACCTTCTGAATGAATAATTCCTACCTGTAAAGTGCAAGCGCCGTTGCGTCCTTCTGAAAAAACGTTCCCGGCAGGTCGTGAAATTCAATAAAATCCTTTTCGCTGACATGCCCCGGATAAGGTGCATAAAAATGGTTGGGTTTGTTGTGGGCGTTACGCCAGACAAGAGCATAGGATATCTTATGATCTTTCATTGCCGGCCAGAACGTTCCTGTCCACCAGGCAGGATCCGGAACTGCTTCATATCCTGCTTCGGTCAGCGCCGGCACCTTGTTGTGTTCGGCTGCAACATCTTCAATTATTGCCAGCACCCGGCTGACATCACTGATGAACGCGCGGTTTCCGCCGTCACCCATCTGATAATAGTCAAACCCGATCAGATCAACATAATTATCTCCCGGGTACCGCTCCAGATACTGTGCCTTATTTGCAATGTCTCCCGAACTGGAATAGGCAAAAAGCAGGTTGTGAATATTTTTTTCCTTGCACAGGTAGTCAACGGTAAACCTCCATAATCCGATGTATTCATCCGTTGTACAAAGTTTCTGTCCCCACCAGAACCAGCTTCCGGTATGTTCGTGGTATGGTCTGAAGATCACCGGTATGGCGGTACCATTTTCATCCTTTAGGGAGTTTAAAAATGCAGCGATGTTATCGAGCCATTTTCGGTATTTTTCATTATTCTCTCCGCCGGGCAAAACGGAAGCCACAACTTTGTCGGAGGTTATGTCCCACGCATTTCCTCCTGTTAGAGGATTGTCACCATGCCAGCTAATTGTGATTACTCCTCCGCGGGCATATATTTCCCGCGCAAAGACCCTCATATTTTCAAAAGGTACCGAGTCAAGGTTTTCGGTGGCTTCAAGTTCGATATGTCCCAGGTCCATGCCATAAACAGCCGGAAAGTCGGAGCATACTCTCTTTACGTCCGACTCACCGTTGGGATATACCCATCCGATGCCGTAGGAAAGGTCATCCTGGTGACCGAACATAATGCCCTTATCTGTGGCGGCTTTAAGCCCTGCCAGCAGGTTCTTCGTTTCAGCCGTAGCCAGCGGATCAGCAGTTTCGGACTTCCCGGACTGCCCCGATGAACAGCCGGATAGAACAAATGCGACCAGTGCGATAAATATTACCGGATTCATATATGTTTTATTTCAATATCTCATTCAGCTTTTTGTTGAAGCTTTCAATCAGTTTGACAGTTGAGTCAGTGTCGAATACCGAGTTAAGGCCCTGTTCCTCCACCGGGGGGTCACCAAGGTAATTATCTCCCAGCTTCCAGTACGTCTGATCTTTTACGGGCCGTCCCTCACCCGACCAGGTCCATATGTTTGCACCTGCCAGCACGCCTCGCTTACCCGCAAAATCGACCACCTGGTCAAAGGCGTTGCCATAATACCTGTCGCGGTAAACCGTTGATTCATCCGGTAAATAGCCGTGACGGTCGCGCGGAAGTCCGAATTCTTCAAGTACCAGCGGCTTGTTAAGCTTTTCTGCAATCTCTATATGCTCCTGCATGTACAGATTGGTTTTTTCTATACTCACATCTATGGTGCTGCCTATGTCCTTTATATCAAGCCACCCCCAGTTCTTGGGCCAGATGTGCATTGTGAGGTAGTCAATGTTCGGATCGGCATGGATCCGCTCAAAAACATCCATCTGCTGTTCACAGCCGTGTTTCCCCTCAGTGCCGGTGGTAACCAGGTGGTTGGAGTCAATGCTTTTTATCAGGGCAGCCACCTCGCCGATCCATTTTTCAAAAGCAGGAATATTTTCATTTGAAAATGCTCTCGGCTCATTCCCTATCTCCCATGTCATCACTGTCGGATCTTCAGTGTAATTTATTCCCGTATAGGCATTTGTACGTCCGAGCATGAACCGCACGTGATCAGCATATTGCTGCATACATTTTTCACAACCGTGAAACTGCCCTGCGTAAGCCATAAACTGCTGCCAGGTGTTTGGTTGAACCGAGGGATAGGGAATCGGTCCGTATCCGTTCCAGTTAAGATACTGGGAATAGCCGCCTGACCAGTCCCAACTGTTGGTCAGATACAGTATTGCATACTGCCCTCTCTTCTTCATTTCGGCGAGGAGAAAATCGAGGCCGTCA
>Ga0209373_10003488_pt1 | contig 14447 bp, 10 predicted proteins | sample Higcelweek5metaG_FD_187173 | JGI IMG/M metagenome (GOLD analysis project Ga0209373, IMG submission 187173) | Freshwater pond sediment microbial communities from the University of Edinburgh, under environmental carbon perturbations - High... | ecosystem: Environmental > Aquatic > Freshwater >...
TCTTCCCAGCGTGCGGCCACTGCCATATCACGTTTTTGGCGAGCTTCTTCCAAATCTGCTTTAGCCGCATTGAGTTCTGCTCGTTTCTTAACTAAATCTTCCCCTGAGTTCGATTGCTGAGCAAAAGACACAGAAACGGAAATTAACGCAATAATGAAACCGTAATGGAATTTTTTCATTTGGTTATCTCCTTCTGAGCAGGGGTCATCGGTTTAGAACTACCTGCAATGGGGATTTCTACAATGTGGGGAGCCCCTTTTCCTTCAGCGACCTTCATGGCATCCTTGATGTTTGTGCGAAGCATCAACGACTCTCCAACATCGTTCCATGTATATCCTTTTTCAGATTTAGAGAGCCAGAAAATGTCGTTGTCATCGGCACTTACGAAAATTGCTGCTACGGCGCCGTATCTAAAGTACTTGCCACCGATGGAACGTCCATCGGGTGCTTTAAGGAATCCGTCCCAAGTTTCTGTAGTGTAGCCCATACGAATGCGTTCTCCGAGAACCTCTAGTACTCGTCCCAACGCATCATCAGCAGATATGATGCCTTTGCGTAATTGAGAGGCCGTTTCCCTAATGTTTTCTGCCGATTCCGTGGCTCTATACGGAAAATCAGATTCTAGGAGGGGCGCCAAGGAGTCGATGGTGTTTGCTAGAGACTCTTGGTATTTTATCTTGCGACTTTCATACCAGCGAGTGGTTCCTACGGCTTTATTGCGTGCAATGGAAAGTCGCGCAATTTCTGCGTGCATGGAATCCAATTCCGCTTTCAATGCCTGGTTCTGTGAATTTAGAGCAATGACTTTTTTACGGCTAGTTTCAACAAATTCAGCGTGTCGTTTCTTTTCTGCCTCATTAAGACTTTTTTCACGAGCTGTTTCTGCTTCCACCGCCTTGATTTGGCGATGTATCCCCTCTACGGTTTCTTGAGCGTATAAAAGGGAGAAAGAAAGACAAAGAATACATAAAAACAAGTTTCTCATGTACGCAAAAATACAAAGAACCTCTAAGAAAAACTTAGAGGCTCCTCGCTAATTTTGCAAAAATTGAGTAGAAACTTAAGATCGCTTAGTGACCAAACTCTTTTGTGTATGCAGCAGTATTTCTTGCACCATGTTTCTTGAGTAGAGTAATGATTCGAGTGTAACCTTCGTTCTTAGCCCAATCCAAAACGGAGTAGCCTTGACCGCAAGTCACATTCAGATCAACGTTTTTAGAAATGAGATAGTTCACCACATCGTAGTGTCCACCCTTGACCGCAAGATGAATCGGATAGTAGGTATCTGCACCTCTAATTTCGAGAGGGGCGCCCGCATCGCCGAGAATTTGGATGATCTCAAGATTGCCAAATTTGGCGGCAAGATTTACGGAGGAAGATGCTTTTTCGAGAATTCCTTTTTCTTGCATCTTCGCAACGAGGAACTTCACAATATCTTTGTGTCCCATAGCGATGGCATCGTCCAAAGGCGTCTCTCCCTTGCTATTTGCTAAATCAATTTTAGCACCATGATTTACAAGGTACTCCAGCATGTTCAGTTTTCCCTTGTTCACTACAATGGCAACGGCATTGTTGCCGTTAGCATCTGGGGAATCAATTTCGAAAGTCGCTTGGAGGAACAAAGATACCTTGGCGGTATCTTCTGCCAAGACATAAGAGATAAACTGATTAGGGGTAAATGCAATTTTTTGGTTGGTGATATACTTACGAACAGACGCAGGGTCATTGGGGTCCATTTTTTCGGAACAGCCAGAAAATATCAAGGCTAATGCGCAAAATCCAACGCATAATGAAAGTTTCTTCATTCTGATGATCTCCATTTGAAGGTTCTTTAGCAGGAAAGATAAACTTTTTTGTTAGGTTTTTCCCAGTAAAAAGTCTATTTACACAGAAATTATGGTAGTTTATGTCCATGAAGAGCCTAATTTTATTTCTCGCTCTGCCAATTGTATGTTTTGCCAACGCCGATACCTCTATGGCTGCTCCCGTGAACAGTTCTAATCGCAAGTACGAAGAACAGGTTTCAGTAGGTCCCTATTACGAACGTGGACATCTCTGTAAGTCTCATTTAACCTATGAATATCGTGTTATGGGTCGCAGTTATAACATTGATGTCGATGTGGCCCCCTTGTATGGAATTCAAGGAAATCTTCCATTCAATGAATGGATTTCAGGCTATATGGTTGCAGGGTACCAGCATTTGGGTATTCGTTATGCGGATAGAAATCTTGCAGAAGCCTATAAAAATCTAGATAAACTTAAAGAAGAAAATTTCATAGAGATTCCAATAGATTCTTCTGATATTGCAGGACGTATGCATGCTCATAATATTTTGGTTCAATTAGGTATTGAAGCTGGTTTGCCCCTTATTGCAAGCTATGACTATCAATTTATGTTCAAAGTCGTCGCTCTGGGTGGATTACTTGCGGGGAGAAGCTTTTTTAGTGAAACGCAATTTTTAAATCCTGCTATTTGGGGACACGTTTGGGGTGTTGGCGTGAGACTTTCTTGGTACCGAGTTTCTGTAATTGGTGGAGTTCGAAATACTCATGTCTATTGGCATACTTATTTTGAGAAAAAAACAGGAACATTGAAGGATGAAGATTCCTTCATGCTTGATTATGATTCTATGGCACAATCGTTTTTTTCCATAAATTTTGCGCTATAAGATTTATGGAAAACACAATTTAGTTTACGCAGACCAATAGCTCTGATAGCCTAGATTTTAATCTTTTAGATTCAATTCCCTGCACTTGTACAGATTTGGTTTCTATCGTGTTTCAATGAGCAAATAGGAGAGGAACTAGGATTGTGAAAAGGAAGGGACTTCTATATTTTATTGAGCAAATTTCGAAAATAGGGAAAAATGGCGAAGGACAAAAAAAATGACTCTGTTTCTGTTTGATTTTATGTAGCTCCAATTACAGCTTTGTATGGGGAGTTGATATCCCCTAACTTCTTGATAGGGAGGTTCATTTACGGACTTTAATTTTTAGCTTTTCGCCCGGTTTTACTTTTGTTGTGGAGAGATTATTCCACTCCACAATTTGTGGGATAGTGACTCCATATTGCCGCGAAATGTCCCATAAAGATTCCCCACTCTTTACCTTGTGGTAACTCACATTTCTATCATTCACTGAATCAACATCCTCTGTATTCGAAGGAGGGGCTACTTGTAACATTTGCCCCACTTTGATTTTACTTGTACTTCCAAGAGAATTCCATTGTTGTAATTCAGAGGCTGTGATGCTATAAATACGCGCAATGGAATAAAGTGTTTCCCCACTTTTTACTTTGTGTGTCTTCGCATGAACAAGAGGCTTTGCTTCTTTTTTTTCAAGAGTTTTTCTTGATGCTTTATCCGAGGATTGCGTGTTTATTTCCGATGGAATTTTAATCTTTTGACCCACACATAAACGAGAATTTGTTGCTGAATTTAAATCCATAAGCGCTTGTTGTGCAATTCCTAGTGTCGAAGCGATAGTGGAGTAAGAATCTCCGGTTTTTACGGTATAGGTATTATTTTTAAAAATTGTAGGTGATCTTTCTTGTTCTGATTCTTCAGAATCAATGCTATGGTCACTGGGCTTTGGTGACTCAGAAGTCGATGGTTTCGAAATATAGAGCATTCGATTTATAAAAATGTTGCCTATGCTATCTAGATTATTCCACTTTTTCAAATTGGCTACAGAAACTCCATATTTACGCCCTATAGATGCTAGATTATCCCCTGACTTCACCTTGTACGTTTTTATTCCCAACTCTCGGTTGTTGACGGATTTATTTGTGTTTGAGGAGGGCATTGGAATAAGTAGTATTTGGCCTTTGTGAATACGAGTATTTTTAAGGTTATTTGCTGATTGTATTGCTGCTATAGAAAGACCATATTGTCTTGCAATGACTTTCAGATTTTCTCCGCGTTTCACCTTGTGATTTTGCCAACGCGCAAACTTACTTTTATCCATGTTTTCATAGGCCAAAAGGAATGTTTCCCTTGTTCCAGGAGGAATGCGGAGAACATAAGTATCCTTTCGAGGGGGCGTACACCATTTATTAAGTTCAATATTTAAATCTCTCATTTCGTCCTCACTTATACCGACCGCTTCTGCCGCTTTGTCCAATGGCAGACACTCCCCTACGGACACGGTATCGAATTGAGGACGTTGTTCCGGCATGATTGCCATACCGTAATGTTGCGGATAATGACCCACTATCATAGCAGCTAAGATACGTGGTACATAGTGCATTGTCTCTTTTGGCAATGCAAGTTCCCAGTAGGAAAGTGCTTTTGTAGAATCTCGAGTGGTATCTGCCTGCGCCTCACGGATAAGACGACGAACGCGGCCTTCTCCACAGTTATAAGCGGCCATAGCCAATAACCAATCCCCAAAATAGCGATGCAAATCAGATAAATAATCTAAAGCCGCATCTGTAGCGAGCTCTGGATTTCGCCTCATGTCCACCCAAAAATCAACATCAAGACCGTAGCGTTTCCCTGTAGCGGGGATAAATTGCCATAAACCAGATGCTTTCGCACGGCTGTATGCTTTTGTTTTGAAACCAGATTCTACCAAAGAAAGGTAAATCAGGTCGGGAGGCATATTACGCTCTTTTAGTTTAGTATAAATCATGGAATCAAAAGCGGTTTTGCGCGAAAGAGAGGTTTCGGTAAAAGCTCTTGCAACTTTTGTCATATAATGAATTTCTTTCATTACACGTTCATTAAGTTCTATAGACAAGGTGAACTGCGAAAGATCGAGAGTATCTAGAAAGCTCTCAATTTCCACTCGTTCTAAACTATCAAGAGGGGGTTCATCTAAGCCTTCAAGGCCTTCGACGGCAAAATCGTAACGAACATATGTGGACGCATCCACGCCCATCATTGATAGGTGTGGATAAACTTGATCTAAAGCAAAAATTATCTTTCTAGGCATTTCCTTGCGGTAAAGCGAATCCTGAGGGCGAGCGTCTACCGAATAGAGAGAATCGTGATTTTCGGCAACAAGCCCTTTCAGTGCAGCATCTAAATGGTGCTGCGCTAACAACCAGTCTTCCTCCTCCATAGCCTGTAACGCAAACTGATATTGCTCCCAAGAAGGGCGAATGGCAAGGTCTTTTGAAACCCAGTCTGCAAGAGCTTTTGAAGCAAAAGATTCCTCCGCCATCGGAGTATAGGGTTCCCCCTCGTATTTCCTAGAGGATGCACACGAAACCAGTAACCCTACAAGGACGATGGCGAAAAGAACAAATCCCCATTTCAGGGAATTAATCACTGATCGTAGTCCAGATCTTCAGCGTAGTCGGACCAGATTTGGTCACGCTTAAATGATAAATTATCGAAATCAACTTCCTCATCGACTTCTTCTTCCTCAACGGCTTCTTCGGCCTCTTCCTCTTCAGTGGACAGGGGAAGTGCTGGTTCAAAACCATCGCTCTTCGGGCGACGCCCGCAGTACATTACTTTATTCATACAACACCTCTCATCGAAGGAAATCATTCATCTTGAACCAGATGACCGCCCCTGATACTAACGAACTCACAATTATTACCCAAATCATGAGTCGATAGGCACGGTAGGCTTTTTGGTTTTTTCTGTCCCAAAAAGGGCGTTCCGACTGGTTCGATCCTTGTGTTCCCATGTTCGCAAATATACTCATAAACTTTTAAATGCCAATAGTTTTTTTCGTATTTTTATTCAAAAAAAAGTCTCAAATTCGATGAAAAAAGGGCATTTTAAAATGCCCTTCGCGTAATTCTCTTATTAAAAGGTTTATTAAACGTTTACTGAAGGCTTGTAACCATATTTGCCATGGTACCGGTACCCATAACCATACCCATATCCATAGCGGCCGCCCTCATATTGACAACGGTTCAGTACAATCGCTTTGTTATGTATTCCTGAACGATCTATAAGTTGCATCCCTTCTTTAATGGCTTCCATATTGTGCGCTCCATAACGAACAATCATGAGTGCAAAGTCTGCATATTTGCAAACGAGTTGAGCGTCAGTCACCAAGAGAATTGGGGGTGTATCAATCACGATTAAGTCATAATTTTCGCGAACTTTTGCAATGATATTTGCAAACATATCGCTAGCGAGAAGTTCGCTTGGGTTTGTGGGAATTGAGCCTGCACCTAAAACAGAGATCCCTCCGTTGTTCTTTTTTTCGATGACTTCATCGAGGGATGCATGGCCATGAAGTACATCGGTCAGCCCTTTTTTATTTCGATGGGAAATTCGACCTCTGCGCAAATCCGCATCAATAAGGAGAACGTTCTTTTTCATTCCTGCAAAGAGAACCGACAAATTTTCAGAAACAAAAGATTTGCCGACACTAGGGAGTAACCCAGTGATTACAAGAACCTTTTGTCCGCGCTCTAGAAATGAAAAATCCAGTGCGGTGCGGAGTGTTCTCAGTGCTTCACAGGCAAAATCGTCAGGATCTGCTTCCATCAACGTTTGTACGTTACTGCCTTTTTTTCTGCTTCCAGTATCGTGTTCAGATTCAGGAATTTTCGCGTAGACACTCACCCCTGTATCTCTTTCTATCTCTGAACTGCTACGCACACCACGCATGGTCATGCGTAGTAAGAAAATAAAGCCAGCACCTAAAAGTAACGAACCTAAAAGAATCCCCGCAAAAATCAATTTACGCCTTGGTTTTATGGGATAAATTTCATGGCTTGCATAGTCTACAATGCGTACATTGCCAATTTCACCTGCACGAACCACGCGAAGTTCTTGGATGTTGTTAAGCATTGAGGAATAAAGGGCATTATTTATGTTCACATCTTCTTGAAGCTTTATTACTTCTTGTTGCGTCAATGGCAGTTCTTTTGCAGATATTGCGACTTTCCCCATTTCTTTGCGTAATGTAGCTTCCTGTTCAGAAATCGCAATTACCGAAGGATGGTCTTCCTTAAATAAACGTGTCATTTCTTGTTTTTGCCTAGCAAGGGTCAGAAGCTGTTGTTGTAAATCGACCTGTTTTTCTAGAACTACTCTCGCTTCTCCTGTCAAATCGACAGTACCCACTGAATGTCTGTATTCGGTCAAAGCCTTTTCTGAACTGTCTAATTTCATTCTAAGTGCAGGGAGCTGTCCTTCTAAGAAAAGCAATGTTTTTTCTGCTTCGGCACTCAACATGGCCACATTCTGACGTACATAAGCATTCGCAATTGTATTCAAAATGGAGGCGGCACGATCAGGGTAGCGGTTGGCATAAGTCATTTGAAGAATGCCTGTTTTTTTCCCTTTTTCTGACACAGAAAGTTGCTCACTTAAATTGCGGAATGCAATTAGAGGATCTACTTGGCTAAGAACAAATTCTTGTCCTTGCTTTGCCATGAGAAATGCTACAGAAAAATGAATGGTATCATTCAAGTAGGGTACATGATAGGTGTCTCCTACCTTGCCTTTTAAAAGAACCTTTTCATCTGAAGATAATAGTTCATACGTTTGCTCTCCAGTAGTACGAGCGATCCATTTCTCAGCTCGCACCACTTCTGGAACAGAGAACAACCTTAAGTCCATGCGGCCTTCTTTATGAAGGAGGCGATCTGTGCGACTAATGGGAGTGGCTGAGTAACATAAATGCTCTTCTTGGACAACGGCTCCGAGCACCATGCGGCTTTTAATAAGTTCAATTTCTGCATCGGCAGGACTTGGGGCATCCAAAAGGGCTCCCATGTCTCCCATCGCCATGCCCGCTTTGCTCCCTTCTACATCAATTTGTAAAAGAACATCACTTTGAAATACAGGGCGTAGCCAACTCACAAATAAAAAGCCCACGACTGAACCTACAATAACGAATGCAGCAAGAATTTTCCAATGCGTTTTGAGGATGGAAAAAACTTCAAGGAGGTCAATTTCATCTTCAGCTACTGCATTTACTGGTATTTGTGATGTTGGAGGAATGGGGGCAGAACAAACTTCATTTATCATAGAGTTACCAGTTACTAATCGCGTCTTTAGCATTTTTTGTCGAAGTTACAGATAAAGTGGAATAGTACAATAGTTGTGCTGTGGGTAAAATCTGACTGACGACGCGGTTCCAACGAGCAAGGCCTGTCGCATCTACAAAGATGATATCGTTCGGTTTAAGCTGGAATTGATCTCCAAATACCAATGCCAGCGGATTTTGGGAATTGAGGTGATAAACATTGATCGTATCTGGAGTCGCATCCATTCGAATGACATAAATCCCTTGACTCTTCGCTGTGTTTACTTGCAGTCCACCGACTTCGGCGAGAGCTTGTGATAGCGTCATTTTTCCTTTAATGAGTGGCAACGCTTGTTGCTTGGTGACTTCTCCCATCACATATATTTTAGCTTCATCTTGGCCTGCTACACGAATAACATCGTTGTCTTTAAGCATGATGTCTGAGGGGCCTGCCTTAGGAGGGTAAGTGGCTAGAAGATTAATCGGAGTCGTTTCTCCATCCCGTGTGAGTTCCACTCGACTCATGTCGCCCAATTCATTCACTCCACCGCACTGATTAATGGCATCTAGAAGACTGGTAGGAACGTCTGAAAGCGGAACGACGCCTGCCCTTTGGACAGATCCTTGGATGTATGTTTTTTGGCTTTGGCTTTTAATTAAACGAACATCAATTTGGGGATTATTTAGAATTTTTGACAAGGATTCCAGAATGGTGAGACGCAATTCAGCGACAGTCTTCCCTGCCACAGGAATTTGACCTGCATAAGGGTAGAACATGGCCCCATCTCCACCAATCAGTTGGCCAACTGCATTGTCGCTTCTGTAGGGGCCAAGAGGCATGGTAAGTTCTGGATGTTCCCAAACCGTCACTTGGACAATATCAAAAGAACCCAACTTGTAAGCGGAAGGTTTATAATCTAAAAGCTTTTGAGGAATTAATGCCGTTTGTACTTTATTGTTGGCAATTGCAGCGAGAGTTGTGGGCGTAATACTTTGCAGATGAACTTGAGCCCCTTGGAAAGAGGCAAGGGTATCCACGCTTCCATTTTCATTTGAATATTGATCGAAAACCATTCCAGGTGCCCAAAAACAACCAGAAAAAGACATTACCACTGGGAAAAGAACAAAAGAAAAGGTTAAAAATCGCAAGGTAAAAACTCCCTAGAAAAAGAAACCCACGTCATAATGTTCATCCCAACCTGGGCAATAACACCGTGAAATTATAGAAATTTTTAAGATATATGTCTTTGCAAACAAAAAAAACTATTATTTTCTTACAAGCGACTGAATCCTCTTGAAGGAATACTTGGGAGAGAGACAAAATTTCGAGATTTTTATTTTTTCGGCTTTTTGTTATTCTATCAGTGGATTCTTTTAACAATTAATAGGGAAGGATGCATGAAAAACAAAAAAATTCTAGCGTATGTCGGACTGGTTTCCAGTTTAGCAATGGCTCAGACGGGTTTGAGTGGCGGTACGGATGGTCTCCATCAACAGAGCACAAGAACTTTAGGCCAGTGGGTAGTCTCTGTGGGTGTCGGTGCTGAAGTGACTACAGACAACGAAGGTATGGTTAGGGGTGGATATTATTATGATGCTGATGGGAATTTAGTCGCAATGGATAGGATTGTCCCCATGGTTGCAGGCAATGCCCATTTGGGAATAGGTCTCACCGATTTTTGGGATTTGGGTGCTGTTCTTCCCCTCAATTATGATGGTGTCAATCCGGCAACGGAAGAATCCCACCTCAGAGGTGCGGGCATTGGTGATGTGCAAATGTGGACCAAATTACGGGCTCCCTTTGATACCGTGAGCGTATTCAATATGGCTCTCCTTGCGGAAGCTTATGCTCCTACTGGATCCGATAATGTGGGTATGAAACCGAGACATCAATGGTATGTTGACAGCTGGGGTAATTCTAGTGCTTATACTGCCAATGATTGGGCTTTTGGTGGAACTCTTATTTTAACTTTGGATCTGACTCGCATTGATATTCCAGTGCGCTGGAATTCACACTTAGGTTATGTGGGGGTTATCGGCGAAGGGGCTAATTCAGCAGTTTGGGGTACCGGCCTTAACGTTTTGGCAAGTACCGGTGCCGATTTCTTTGTTGAATTTTCGGGTGAAACGCGCATTGAAAAAACAGATATTCCCCGTGAACCCTTTGCAGATCCAATGCTTTTGACTCCAGGTGTTCGCGTGCATTTGCCCGCTGGCTTTGACCTCGCTTTGGGTGCTGATATAAGCATTAATTCGTTCCTTCATAATGATTATGAAGGCGAGAAAACAATGCCTGTGACACGGACCAAAGATGGAAAAACGATTACCTACTCTGTGCCAGGAACCTCTCATTATGGAATTTCTGCACTTCTTAATTGGAGCAGTGCCTTTTTGAAGGATTCGGATGACGATGGTGATGGTGTCTATAACAAGAAAGATCTGTGTGCACATACACCGTTTGGTGCGAGCACAGATTCAGTAGGTTGCCCAACGGATGAAGATAAGGATGGCATTCCAGACTTTAAGGATAAGTGCGCTAATACTGAAAAAGGTATTGAAGTGGATTCCAGTGGTTGCAACAGAGATACGGACCGAGATGGAGTGGTCGATCTTCTTGATAAGTGTCCTAATACGGAAGCCAAGGTTGCGGTAAACAATTCCGGTTGCCCCATGGATTCGGATAAAGACGGTGTTGCTGACAATAAGGACAAGTGCCCTAATACTCGTAAAGGTTCCCCTGTGGATGTCACTGGTTGCCCAACAGATGCGGACAAGGACGGCGTGGCAGATCTTTTAGATAAGTGCCCGAGATCCCCAGTAGGTGCTATTGTGGATTCTATCGGTTGCCCGATGGATACAGATAAGGATGGTATTTTTGACCATGTCGATAAGTGCCCCAAAACACCGATGGGTGCTGCGATTGATTCTGTCGGTTGTCCTGTGGATCTTGATAAGGATGGAGTTTTGGATTACAAGGATAAGTGCCTAAATACACCGGAAAAAGTGATGGTGGATTCTGTAGGTTGCCCGACAGATGCAGATAAAGATGGCGTAGCGGATCGTTTGGATAAGTGCCCGAATACAGCCCTTGGAACTATTGTGGATACCATTGGTTGCCCTAAAGACACAGACAAGGATGGTGTTTTTGACTTCCTCGACAAGTGTCCAAATACTCCAATCGGTTTTTCTGTGGATAGCACCGGTTGCACAATGGATACCGATAAGGATGGTGTTGCGAATCTCTTAGATAAGTGCCCGAATACTCCTGTTGGTATGACTGTGGACTCCACAGGTTGTATTCTTGATTCGGATAAAGATGGCGTTGCGGACGTTCTTGATAGATGCCCGAGTACTCAGCCGAAAATGTCTGTAGATTCCACAGGTTGCGTATTGGATAGCGATAAAGATGGTGTGAGTGATGCTGATGATAAGTGTCCTTCGACTCTTCCCGGTGTGAAAATTAAGCCTGATGGGTGTCCTGTCGATAAGAAGCAAGATCTGACCCAATTGAAAAAGGGTATTAACTTCAAGAAGAATTCCGCCAGTTTGACCAATGCGAGTTACTCCACATTGGATGATATTGTGGCTCTTCTCCGCCAGATTCCAGTGGCAAAGTTAGAGGTGCAGGGCCATACAGATAATAAGGGCAAGGAAGAATACAATCTCAATCTTTCTCAAAAACGTTCAGAATCAGTCGTTAATTATTTTATCAAGAAGGGTATTGAGCCCAACCGCGTTCGCGCTATTGGCTATGGTTCAGAACGTCCGATTGCGGACAATAACACCTCGGCTGGTCGTGAAACCAATCGTCGTGTTGAATTGGTTCCTTTTGAATAGATTAATAGATTGATATAGATTTACGAAAGACTCTTTCTCACAATGGAAAGGGTCTTTTTTTGTATGCTCCCCTGTTTTACGAATTGAGACCGCCCAATTCTAAAAATTCATTTTCTGCAACCAGAAGCCGGTTCTCTCTGAGAAAAATTAGACTTCGGAACACTGATGTAGCCCTGCAGGGGCGAGGATGGAACAACGTGACACGGCAACACCAGAAGCCGGTTCCCTCTCGGGGAACGTCAGGCTTCGCAGAGCTGACCTTTGGTCGGCCCCGCAGGGGTGAGGATGGAACAACGTGACACCGCAACAAATTGCCTCTGCGCGCCTCGCTCAATTTTGCGGTCGAAACACCTATAGTTAATAGTGGTATTGTACTTTAAGCTAGACATCGCCGTGCTCTTAACTGTTTCGTATTTTACTTTTTCTCTATTGATGGATTTGAAAAATGTGGGAGTCTTCTTAAATAGGGCTTTCGTACTGAATAAAAAAGCCCTTAATAAACAGAACCTCATGAATGAATCGTCAGGTTCTGTTATGAATAGATGGTTTGAAAGTTCGCTCTAGCGGATTTAGAATAAAAACAAAAGCAATGTTACCGCAGTAGCAATGATCAAGAGAAAAGCGGGAATAATGGATTTACGCATGGCAGGAGCCCCGAAAATAATAACGAGGGAAGCTTTACAAACCGTATTGCCAATGCCAGCAAGAATAATGGCCATACACGCCTGCGGCATAATAACAGTCCCCTTCCCTGCCATTTCTAGGGCAGAAAGTGCAATGGCATCCATATCGGCAAAACCCGCCACAAAGCTAGAAATGAGCAACGCATCATCGCCTAAATAAAGTTTGACCGCGTTAGCGATAAAGAGGACTGCTGCGAAAATAACCCCAAATTTAATGGCAGGCATTAATTCAAAGGGGTTGGTATATCCCGTTGTCTGTTTTGGATGAAGTTTTGCTTCTTTGCGGTTCGCGTAGAAAGCATAAAGGAGCCCCGGAATCGGAGGAATCAGTAAGGGGAGAAATAAAGGCTTTAAGAAAGTGGGGCTTATAATGATACAAATGACATAAACGCGGATGTACATGACAGACCACGCGATAATAATACCCATAGAAAGATTGCTACTATATTCTGGATTGTCTTTGCTACGTTGAGTAAGGCTCCAAGTTAAAGCGGTACTTGAGGCGAGGCCTCCAAGAAAACCAGTAAGACCAATGCCTTTCCCAGGGCCAATAATTTTAACCAGTACATAACCTACAAAGCTAATACCCGAAATAAATACGACAAAAAGCCAAATTTTATAAGGACTTAATACTTCCAAACCCGGAGGGCCGTAAGTTTGGTGCGGAAGAATCGGGAGAATTACCGCAGAGATAAGTGCGAATTTAATAGTCGCGATAAGATCATCACTGGATATTTTCTTTGCGAAGTCATGAAGTTGTTTTTTCACCGTCAAAAGCCAGAGCAAAGACACGGTGATGGCCGTCGCTTCCATAATGTGGTTGTACCAGCAAAGGGCACCTAAAAGGTACATCATGAGCATGGCGATGCTTGTAGTGAGTCCCGGTTGATTCTCTATTGTGGCTTCTTTGAATGCTGTGTAATGGGAAATTCCCAAAAGCAATCCAATGACCAACAAAATCGCCACGAAGGGTGCTGGAGAATCCATCAATTCGGAGATTAAGCCCGCAATGGCACCGGCAATACCTGTGATGGCAAATGTGCGCACTCCAGCAGGGTGATGATCCGTGGATTCATGGAATGAGTGCTCCCGTTGAATACCCACAAGGAAACCCAAGGCAAGTGCGCAGGCGAGTCTGTAAAAAACGTTGAGTTCAAACATAATCTTCTCAGTTGAGGAATGCAGAGAATAGGTTCTATTGAATATGAAATCTATATTCTCTCCTCCAAAAAGTTCTCCACACAAAACAATTCCTCTGGGGTATACTTTGAAAAGTTATCTTTGCTACATGAATTTAGATTCTCTGGAATTGGTGAATCCAGCACTCGCCCGTCGAGTGCGGCAACATGTCCTTGGACCCACTCATCATTTTCGTGTCATTTGCCACCCGGGATTTGAGGAAGTAACCGCTCAGGAACTTTCTCTTTTGGGGATCACTGGAGAAATGCGTTTAGATTATGGGGCAGTGGAAATTCAAGGGAAGCTGACAGATGCTTGGAAAATAAATGCCTTCTCCAGAACAGCGACGCGTATATTGATGCGCATTGCTAGTTTTTCTGCTGAAAATTTTGGAAAATATGAAAAAGAACTCGCCAAAATTCCATGGGAATTATACCTCCCTTCGGCTACGGGGATGCTCCCTGAAATTTCCGTTACGAGTCACACTTCCCGTTTGTATCACAGTGATGCCCTTTTAGAAAGAGCTCAGCCGATCATCGCGGAAGCCCTCCACGAAAGTGTTATTACGCAAGCTAAGGGTGGAGAAATTCCGATGCTTCCTTCGCAAACCATTTTCCTTCGTTTTGAAGACGATGTCTGTCAGGTGAGTATCGACTTGACGGGTACCCTGCTTTACAAGCGTGGCTTGGATCGTTTTGTGGAATCCGCTCCCATTCGGGATACCATGGCGAGTGCCATCCTTTTTGCGGGTGGTATTCTTTCTATGGAAACGCTTTTGGATCCCATGGCAGGGAGTGGAACCTTT